>ENA-ORXM01004906-ORXM01004906.1-marine-metagenome-genome-assembly--contig:-NODE-4906-length-11227-cov-3.958475_pt1 | contig 11227 bp, 6 predicted proteins | sample MGYA00237867_ERZ511480 | MGnify/ENA primary metagenome ERZ511480 (study PRJEB26309, sample SAMN06266103) | marine metagenome | isolation source: Algal blade | place: United Kingdom:Sidmouth, United... | reverse complement strand
AATAATGAATTCAGGTTCTATACCCAGTGCCCTAGCGATACAGATCCTTTGTCTTTGGCCACCAGAAAATTGATGTGGGTACCTACTGTAATGATCCGCTTCTAAGCCCACAGTTTCTAAAAGATCAATAACGCGTTCTTTTCTTTGTTGGTCTTTGTCAAATAGACCATGCACAGCGATCGGCTCTTGAATAGCTTTACCGATTTGCATGCGAGGATTTAGAGAAGAGTACGGATCTTGAAAGATGATTTGTATCTTCTTTCGCATTTGCTTTAATTGCGAGGCATCGATTTTGAGCAGATCTTGACCCTTATATAAAATAGAACCAGAATAAGCCTCCTCCAATTTGACGATCGTCCTACCCAAGGTAGTTTTCCCACAGCCAGACTCCCCAACCAAACCTAGCGTCTCCCCTTTTCGCACATCAAAACTCACATCGTTAACCGCTTTGACAAATTCCAAAGGTTTTCCAAACCAGTTCTTTTTGGTTGGATACCATGTATTTAAATTTTTTACTTCTAATAACTTTTCAGCCGACATCACCAAGTCTTTTCTAGCTTGTATTTGTTCAGCATTCAACTTCAAAAAGCGAATATCTTCAGCTCCAGTCCCACTCATAAAATCATCTATTACACGTAGTCGCTCTGTTTTAAAATTTAGTGGAGGACGACAAGAGATCAACCCCTTAGTATAAGCGTGCTGCGGATTTTTAAAAATGTCAGCGACCTTTCCTTCTTCAACGATCTTTCCTTTATACATCACTGCAACCCGATCCGCCACCTCAGCGATCACACCCAAGTCATGACTAATAAATATCAGAGAAAGATCATTTTTATCTTTTGCTTCTTTTAGTAAACTTAAGATCGCCTTCTGCACTGTTACATCTAATGCCGTTGTGGGTTCATCGGCGATCAATACTTTGGGGTTGCATGCCAATGCCATCGCGATCATCACACGTTGCTTTTGACCTCCCGAAAGCTCATGAGGATAGGATCTAAATACGCGCTCTGGATCTTTTAACTGGACTTCCTCAAAGAGCGCCAACACCTTTTCCTTTGCTTCCACCTTGTTCATATCCGTATGCGTCAAGATACCTTCCCTCACCTGATGCCCTGCTCTATGTACAGGATTCAACGAAGTCATAGGCTCTTGAAAGATCATAGAGATCTCATTGCCACGATAGGTTCTCAATTCGTTTTCTGGCAAGCTGAGAAGATCGATCTTCTTTTCACCATCATTATAAATAATCTCTCCTCCTTCAATGTACCCCGGTGGCTCATCTATTAACCGCATGATGGAAAGAGATGTTACAGATTTACCAGAACCCGACTCTCCTACAATACCGAGTGTCTCCCCTTTTGCCAAATTAAAACTGACACCATCTACCGCTTTGACAAGATTATCCTTCTTGCCAAAATAAGTTTGCAGTTGCTTAATTTCCAAAATATTGGAATCCATAATTATTATTTATAAATTTGATTTTTCATACAACTGCTAAAGATATGATTTCTAATAAATTCCGATTACTTCTTGCCTTACTTACTTTGTCTTTTTTAACACAGGCACAAATTTCTGACGCCTTAAATCTCGATTTTAATTGGGATACTGATACTTTTCCGCTAGTCGGTGGCAATGAGTATAGCGATATCTGGGGATTTGTTGATTGCGCTGGAAAAGAATATGCGATAATAGGTAGTACCCCTTACATACATGTTTTTGACATTACTGATCAAGCAAATCTAGAAGTAGGACAAGTGGAAGGCGGTGGCCTTTCTTTATGGAGAGATATAAAAACCTATGCCGAAACCGCTTACGCTGTTGCAGATCAAGGCAGTGAGGGATTGCTTGTCATAGACCTTTCTGACCTTCAAGGATTGGTTCAATCTAATTCCAACCTTTCGCTTACCAATAGGTTAGATCAAGACTTTCAAAGGGCACATAATATTTACATCGATCAGGCCAATAGTCGGCTGTATGTAGCGGGTTCAAATACACGCTCAGATGGACTCTTAGTATATGATCTCTTTGAAGATCCTTTAAATCCGACTTTGATCGCTGACGTATCTTTAGACCCAGGTGCTTATGTCCACGATCTTTACGTTAGAGACAATATTGCCTACTGCTCCCACGGTTGGAATGGATATTACATTTGGGATTTTAAGGACGCTCAAAATCCGATTCTTTTGGCGAATACGCCCACAAATGGGTACAACCACAGCAGTTGGCTGACTGAAGATGGGCGCTATGCTTTTGTTGCAGAAGAGGTGCCCGCTGGCCAACCCCTTCTAGTTATCGACTTGCAAAATATGTTAGACAATGACATTGAGATCGTTCATTCCTTCAAAGAACCTTTACTAGCACCTGACCACGAAAACAATACGCCTCACAATCCATTTATAAGAGGAGATCATTTATACGTTTCATATTACGAAGATGGTGTTCAAGTTTTTGACATCACAGATCCGCTCAATCCTATCAAAATTGGGTACTACGATACAGATCCGGATAATATGACTTATAATGGGACCGATCACAATTGGGGTGTTTTTCCTTTTTTCCCTTCCGGAAATGTTATCGCGTCTGATTCAGAAAATGGTTTGTTTGTTTTAATTCCAGAATTTCAACCAGCTGAGATCATACATCTTCCAATTGTTCAAAACTGGCAGATCACGGGGTATAATTGCGATACCAAACAATTTAACGTAGCTTTCACCAGCGGATACCTAAATTATCGTGTTTGGGATAATAACGAGCTAGTTTATTTTGGTGCCTCCGAAAACGTTAAGTTATCAGCAGGCAATCACGAATATTTTATTAACAACGGGGACTGCACATCTAACAACCTAGGAGTGAATTACCCTGGTTTTGATTTGCCAGATCTCGGCGATCCTGCAGGCAACATCACCGCAGATGGTCCAAATACTTTTTGCGAAAATGCAAATCGAGAACTCTCCGTACAGTCTAATACCAATTTCGGATTATGGTTTAAAGATGGCGTAGAAATACCAGGAACGTTAAACGCAAGAAGTATCATTGCCACCGAAGCCGGTGATTACTGGCACATAGTGCTATTGCACGCTTCCGACGATTCTGATTTTGAATACATCGGCGATTGCGGTTTTGAAACCAATCACATTACATTGACCACATTCCCTGTAGAAGTTCCAAACATTTTGAACAATGACTTTCTATTGAGCACCGGCGCTGCAATATCTTACCAGTGGTACAAAGATGGCGAGCTCATCGATGGAGCGACTGATCAGTTTCTTCAGGTGATTGAAGATGGCGCTTACTATGTTGTGATTGAAGATGTCAATGGTTGCTTTGTCGCTTCCGAAGTGTTAGACATTATCATTAGTTCTACAGCTTCTGTTTTTCAAAACCTAGCTATCAACATCACTCCAAATCCGGCGAATTCATTTTTCAAATTGCAGATCCAAAATACCTACCTCAAACAATATGAGATGAATCTCTACAATGCTTTTGGCGAGCTCCTTCAAAAGGAAACTTTTACTAAAAACCTTAAAATAGACGTTCAAGATCTTTCCTCTGGAGTATATTTTGTGGAATGCATCAGCCAAGATCAAGTTCATCGCAATGTCAAAAAGGTAGTTGTTGCAAAGTAGATTTTGTTTTTTATTCTAGCACTCCGCCCAGCTTTGGCAAAAAAACTTGTTACCATTGAAGTGGACGCGTTTACTCGCGTCCACTTCAATACATTTTGCGGTTTAAAGAACCACTCCTAACCCCATTTAAACTATCTTGCATGCAGAATGCAACTCATACAAAAGCTATTCTTACTTATTGCTATTTTAACTATAAGTTTGAGCCTCCATGCTCAACAAAGAGACAGCATTGCTGATCCTAACTTAGAGCAGATCAATCAACTTGAAGATTATATCCAAGAAAGGAGCATTGATGATGGTTTTGATTTTAACACCTTATTTGAATCCCTGAAATTCTATTCAGAAAAACCTCTAGACTTAAACAAAGCCACTAGAGAACAAATAATTGAACTTGGTCTTCTGACTGAGATCCAAATTAATGCACTTCAAAATCATAAAGTAAAGCACGGCGATCTTCTGGCTTTATACGAACTCCAATCCATTGCTTTTTTCGATCTAGAATCTATCAAACGCATACTTCCGTATGTCACGTTGAATAAAGGCTTGGATGACTATCAAGTCAGCGTCCTAAAGATGATCAGTACAGGAAAAAATGAATTGTACCTTAGGGGATCTAGGGTCTTAGAAAATCAATTGGGATTTATAAATGAAGAAGTTGAGGATGCCAATAACTTTTACTATGGATCCCCTTACAAAATGTATACTCGATACAAACACTCCTATGAAAACAAATTGAGCTACGGCATCACAGCAGAAAATGATGCTGGAGAATCTTTCTTTTCAGGAAGCAATAAAAATGGTTTTGACTTTTATTCCTTTCATTTTGCATTAAAAAATTATACTAGCAAAATAAAAGACCTGGTCATCGGTGATTTCACAGCTAGTTTTGGTCAAGGATTGATCCTACACAGTGGCTTTGGAGCGGGCAAAAGTTCTGAAACTATAAACCTCAAAAAGAACCGCCGCGTACTCAAAGCATACACCTCAGTGAACGAAAACCTTTTTAATCGAGGCATAGGCATCACACTAGGACTTTCCAAAAACTTAGATTTTACTGTCTTTGGTTCTTCCATAAAAAGAGATGCCAATTTGATCATTTTAGACACACTTGATAATCAGCAGGAAATATTCTTTTCTTCCTTACAAGCGTCAGGATTGCATCGCACAAATGCAGAGATCCTTGACGAAGACGCTGTCGCATTGCAATCAGCAGGAGCGAATCTAAAATTGAAATTCAGAAACTTATCCATTGGCCTAAATACGTTGTTCAGCAGTTTCAACAGCACCTTTCAAAGAAATTTACAACCTTATAATCAATTCACTTTCAACCAAGACCAACTACTCAACGCATCGATAGACTACGCTTACATCTTTAAAAACTATCACTTTTTTGGAGAGACCGCCGTTTCCGACAACGGTGCGATTGCTACTTTAAACACCTTGATCATAGGCTTGGACAGGCATGTATTCTTGGCTTTTTCTCAAAGGGATTACGCTAGGGATTATCAAGCCCTTTACCCCAACGCATTTGGCGAGACTAGCACCGTCAACAATGAAAAAGGCCTCTACCTTGGTCTACAAGTAAAACCCAATTATAATTGGAAGTTTACAGCCTTCTATGACATATGGAAGCATCCTTGGCTACGATTCGGCATAGATGCACCTTCAAGTGGCAATGAATATCTTTTCAAGACTACCTACAAACGAAAGAGAAAATTTGAGATTTACCTACAATTCAGAAGAGAACGAAGACAATTCAACGCCGTCGGCAATGAAACTAAAACCAACTTCCTGATCGACCGTACAAAGCAAAATCTACGCTTCCATGTCTCTAACAATCTTACCAACAGCCTTGAGCTCCGCAACCGGCTCGACCTGACTTTCTTCAAAGCAGGAGACAACCCAGCATCCACCGGTTTTCTAATCTACCAAGACGTCATCTTCAAACCCAAATCATTCCCTCTTTCTTTCACCGGTAGAATTGCCTACTTCGACATAGACAGTTTCGACGCCCGAGCGTTCGCTTTCGAAAATGATCTGCTTTACAGCTTCTCAATCCCAAGTTATTTCAACCAAGGCACTAGATACTACCTAAACCTCCGATACAAAGGCTTCAGAAACTTAACCCTTGAAGCCCGCATCTCCCAAACCCACTGGTCAAATTCCGACACCATCGGCTCCCAACTCAACGAGATCAACGGCCAAAATCAAACAGAGGTAAAAGCCCAGATAAAATTTGTGTTTTGATTGGTAATTAAACATTTATGTTAGATAAGATTTTTGGTTTCAGACAAGTTGAATGTCAATAAGTAAGCATGCGATTCATCGCGTCCACTTCTAAACTCAAAGACCTAACCGATAAAATCCTACAAAACCAAAAATGTCAACAGCCAAAAGCTAATAGCTCTTTACGATAAATGATATATCACCCCAAGCAAACCAACACCTCCCAAAACAATCGTATAAGGAAATGCCATCTTCACCATCTTCATATAAGACAAATTGATCAATGGTGCGATAGCGGAAGTAAGCAAAAATAGGAATGCTGCTTGACCATTCGGCGTAGCAACAGAAGGAAGATTCGTACCCGTATTGATCGCAATAGCAAGCTTTTCAAAATGTTCTCTGTCGATCGCACCACTATCAAAGGCAGCTTTTACTTCGCCAATATAAACCGTTGCAACAAATACGTTATCAGAGATCATAGATAGAACACCGTTTGCTATGTAAAACATTGCTGGTTGTTGTGAAACATCCATTGCCAGTGCTGCATTAATAATTGGGCTAAATAAATGTTGATCATGAATCATTGCTACGATAACAAAAAAGACAACCAACAATCCAGTGAACGGAAGTGCTTCTTCAAAAGCCTTCCCTAAAGAATGCTCTTCAGTTATACCTATAAATGCAGTTTGTACAATTATAAGGGCTAGACCGATTAATCCTACGGGGGCTAAGTGCATTGCGAGACCGATGATCAAAAGAACAGCTGAAACAGCCTGTACTATAAGTTGGTACTTTTCAGTGTCTGTACGTTTTGCATCATTCTCTTCAGTGTATTTTTCAATAATACCTCTAGCGACTTCTGGCAACTGCCCACCGAAACCAAATAATTTCGTTTTTTCTAGAAAGATTGTTGTCAATAAACCAGCAGCAAATACAGGCATTGTAATCGGTGCCATTTGTTTGAAAAACTCTATAAAATCCCAACCCATTCTTTCTCCAATCAATAGATTCTGTGGTTCTCCCACCAAAGTACAAACACCTCCCAATGCAGTTCCCACAACACCATGCATTATTAATGATCTCATGAAAGCTCTAAACTCTTCTAGAGTCTCTCCCGACAACTCCTTTGAATCTAAGACCCCATCTCCATCATAATCCGCTTTTCTACTTGAATGTATTTTATGGTAAACGCCATAAAATCCTACAGACACAGAAATTAAAACTGCAGTTACTGTTAACGCATCTAAGAAAGCAGACAATACTGCCGACAGAAATACGAAAAGCAGCGACAATAGAACTTTTGATTTTATCTTGGTGAATACCTTTGAAAATATAAACATCAGCAAGGGCTTCATAAAATAAATTCCTGCAACCATAAAAACCAATAAAAGTATTACCTCAAGATTATGCTCTACTTCTAAGATAACGCCTCCCTTCACTGCTTTTCCCGCTGCATCAAGAACTACTTCACCATGATCTGTTTTATACATGGGGTGTGTTAAACCCAAGATGAGCACTTCAATGGCCAATAATCCACCTGTTAATAAAGGATAACATTTTAAGGCCATTGCTAAGGTGAAAATAAATTCACCTATGATGATCCACGCAGTAATCGTTTTTCCTAAAAGAGGAACACTGATAATATTGAAAATCAAAAAGCCGATCATCGTTAATTTAAACCAACGTGGACTTTGACCAAGAAAAGACTTAAACATGTTATCTGAATTTTAAAATTATCTCTTTAAATATTGCAAAGACGCATTAATAAAAGAGGCCTTGTTTTAAAAAGAACAAAATTAAAATTTATCTACTGTTATAGCGGTAAATCAATGGATTAATGTTAATTATTTTTCTTAACTAATTCCGTAAGCCTCATATATTGAGAAACATCCTTTAGAATTGGGTAAAAATTTGATATTATGCAGAAATATTTTAAAAATAATGCCCCTATTAATTGCAATAGCGGTTTTACATTGTGAATTTTGCATCAAACTTTAATACTTGGTAAAAATAGGTGACATAGAACTAGGAGAATTTCCTTTGCTTTTGGCCCCAATGGAAGATGTATCAGATCCACCATTCAGAGCAGTCTGTAAAGAAAATGGTGCAGACATGATGTACACGGAATTCATTTCGGTGGAAGGTTTGATACGTGATGCTCATAAAAGTGTACAAAAATTGGATATTTACGACTACGAGCGGCCAATTGGTATTCAGATTTTTGGAGCAAATCATGATTCAATGATGAGAGCAGCCGAAATTGTGGAAGAAGCGCAACCTGAAGTATTGGATATTAATTATGGTTGTCCAGTTAAAAAAGTCGTGTGTAAAATGGCAGGTGCCGGTATTTTGCAAGACATTGATGAGATGGTTCGCTTGACGACTTCTGTGGTAAAATCAACCAATTTGCCCGTCACCGTCAAAACGCGGTTGGGTTGGAACGACGAAACCAAATACATTGTTGAAGTAGCTGAACGCTTACAGGATGTAGGAATCAAAGCCATTTCGATTCACGGGCGTACTCGGAAGCAAATGTACAAGGGCGAAGCGGATTGGACACTTATTGGAAAAATCAAAGAGAATCCTCGCATGCACATTCCAGTCTTCGGTAATGGTGATATTAACTCACCACAAAAGGCATTGGAGTATAGAAATCGCTATGGCGTGGATGGCATCATGATTGGTCGGGCGAGTATTGGCAATCCATGGATTTTTAGAGAAATCAAGCACTTTTTTGAAACGGGTGAAATTTTGCCACCTGCGACCGTCGCAGAGCGAGTTGCGGCAGCTCGGCAGCATTTGCACCACTCTGTGGAATGGAAAGGCCCAAAATTAGGGGTCTTGGAAATGCGTCGGCACTATACCAATTATTTCAAAGGATTGCCCGGTGTAAAACCGTATCGAGCAGCATTGGTGACGGAATTTGATTTAGAAAAATTGGATGAAGTTTTTGGAACGATTGCGGAGCGGTATAAGGATTATGAGTATTTTGCAAAGGAGACCGTGATGGCTTAATAGCATAAAAGTCTAACAAATAGAAACATACTACATGGTTTTCAATATACAACAACACGAACGAAAAATTTTCAACCAAATCAGCAAAGCTGCCGCAGAATTGGGCTTTCCTGCTTATGTAGTCGGTGGCTACGTGCGCGACCGCTTGCTGGGGCGACCGTCGAAAGATATGGACATTGTGTGCATAGGAAGTGGTATCAAATTAGCGCAGCAAGTAGCATCTCACTTACGTCCAATTCCGAGAGTAACGGTTTTTAAAAGATTTGGAACGGCAATGTTGAAACACCATGATTTAGAAGTAGAGTTTGTCGGTGCTCGCAAGGAATCTTACCGTGCGGATTCGCGAAAACCGTCGGTGGAAGAAGGCAGTTTGGAGGATGACCAAAACCGTCGGGATTTTACAATTAATGCACTCGCAGTAAGTTTGAATGAGCGAGATTTTGGACACATTGTTGACCCATTCAATGGTTTAGGTGATTTAGAAAATAAAGTACTTAGAACACCACTCGAACCAGGTAAAACTTTTTCTGATGACCCTTTACGGATGATGCGAGGCATTCGATTTTCTACACAATTGAATTTTGAATTGGAAGCCAATACGCTGCAAGCAATTACCAAATATCGAAACCGTATCAACATCGTTTCACAAGAGCGAATCACAACGGAATTGAATAAAATAATGGCTGCACCAATTCCAAGTGTTGGGTTTAAATTATTATTTGATACAGGTTTATTGGAGATTATTTTTCCAGAAATGGCAGCACTACATGGCGTTGATTATCGCAACGGAAAAGGGCATAAAGATAACTTTTACCATACTTTAGAAGTCGTCGATAACTTATGTCGAAATACCGAAGATTTATGGTTGCGTTGGGCGGCGGTGATGCACGATATTGCGAAGCCACCAACGAAGCGTTTTCATCCACAGCACGGTTGGACTTTTCATGGACATGAGGCTTTGGGTGCGGCGATGACTCCACGGATTTTCAAAAAATTGCGGTTGCCACTTGACCATAAAATGAAGTATGTGCAAAAATTAGTTCGACTTCATTTACGCCCGATTTCTTTAACTAAAGAAAATATTACAGACTCTGCAATTCGGCGGTTGCTATTTGAAGCGGGGGACGATATTGATGATTTGATGAAATTGTGTTCGGCAGATATTACGTCTAAAAATCCTAAAAAGGTGAAGCGATATTTGGCGAATTATGAAATAGTGAAAGAGAAATTGGCGGAGATTGAAGAGAAGGATAAATTGCGAAATTGGGAACCTCCGATTACGGGAGAGATTATTATGAATACCTTTAAAATCAAGCCTTCACGGGAAGTTGGTATTATCAAAAATGCAATTCGGGAAGCCATTCTTGATGGGGAAATTCCAAATGAGTACGAGAAAGCGTTTGCGTTTATGGTGAAGAAGGGGAAGGAGTTGGAGTTGACACCGAGTTAAAACGGCGAGTCCAAAGCCTTCACCACCAATGGTCTTTTCCTCACCGAAACTGGCACTTTCGCCCCACTCTTCATCACCAAATATCCACCATCCACTTTCACATATACTTTCACTTGTTCCAAATTAATTAAATGTGACTGATGCACCCGCAAGAAGCCATTATCACTCAGCATTTTATCGTATTCTTTTAGTGTTTTAGTCACCAATAATTTAGTACCGTCCAAAAAGAAAAACTGTGTATAATTCCCCGTTGCTTCTAACCTTAAAATGTGGTCAATTTCTACTACATGAATTTTTTCCAAGGTATGTAAAGCCATTCTTGACGGCGCGTTCTTATCTCGTACATTTTCTAATAAAGCGGAAACATTTTCAGAGTTGTCATTCAATTGATTGGTCGCTTTTTCCACAGCCGCGACTAATTCATCGGGGTCAATTGGTTTCAATAAATAGTCGATAGCCGAAAACTTAAACGCTCTAATTGCGAAGGCATCGGAAGCCGTCGTGAAGATGAGTTTGAAATTGATATTGGGTAGAATTTCCAATAAATCAAAGCCGCTACCATCTTGCATCTGGATATCCAAAAATAACAAATCAGGCGTTGTCTTCTTTAACAACTTCGCTCCAGTCACTACCCCACTTGCTGTGCCAATCACTTGAATATCAGGGCAATAGGTTTTTAAATCCAATTGTAAGTTATCAATTGCTTCTGGAATGTCGTCAATGATGATTGCTGTTGGCATGGCTGTAATTTTTTGTTGCGGTCTAATGACTACGGTGTTCGCCAAATTGAAAATTAAAAATGGATAATTGAAAATTACGCAAAATCGAATCGTATGTTGGACTGACTCTGTACAACTTGTAAAGTACTATTTTCAATAATTTTCAATTTTTAATTCTCCATTTTCAATTT
>ENA-ORXM01004905-ORXM01004905.1-marine-metagenome-genome-assembly--contig:-NODE-4905-length-11228-cov-3.131558_pt1 | contig 11228 bp, 8 predicted proteins | sample MGYA00237867_ERZ511480 | MGnify/ENA primary metagenome ERZ511480 (study PRJEB26309, sample SAMN06266103) | marine metagenome | isolation source: Algal blade | place: United Kingdom:Sidmouth, United... | reverse complement strand
CCACTCATCAAGTTCCATATAGCGAAAAGCCATTGTTTCTGAAACTTGCGCGAGCACCTCGTCAGGATAAAATCCTTCACCTACAGCCAAGGTTACGAGAAATTGGGTGAGCACATCAAATGTGTTTACCATTGGCTCTCTGGCTTCAATAGCGCCGTGCTTTACTGCCTCCTTGATGGCGGAAACTTCAATAAGCTCTAAGGAATGTGTAGGTACAAAATAAATTTTCGACGGCTCAAAAGGGGAGTGACCGCTCCGCCCGGCTCGTTGTAAAAATCGGGCGACACCTTTTACAGAACCAATCTGAATGGCCGTATCTACAGGCTTAAAGTCAACTCCAAGATCAAGCGAAGACGTACACACTACGGCTTTCAGCTTTCCGCTAGAAATGCTGTCTTCAATCCATAATCGTAAGGCTTTATCTATTGAGCCGTGATGTATCGCAATTAAGCCAGCTAGCTCAGGTGCAGCTTTCAAAATGAGCTGGTACCAAAGTTCACTCTGACTTCGGGTGTTTGTGAAAATGAGGCAAGAGTTGCTTTCTTTAATGACTGGTATGAGTTTGTCAGCCATTTGGGCACCCAAATGACCGGCCCAAGGCAATTTTTCAACCTCGTCGGGCAAGAGAGAAAGAATTTTTGTTTTCTTTTTTAGCTTCGCGACAACCTTGGTTTTTTTTACGTCATAGGGAATCAAGACTTCCATGGCTTCATCAAGATTGCCGATGGTTGCGGAAATACCCCATATTTTAAGTTTTGGGCGAAGCTGTCTCAATCTCGAAATAGCAAGCTCCATCAATACGCCTCTTTTATTACCAAGTAGTTCATGCCACTCATCAACAGCAATGCAATGCAGGCTTTGAAAAAATCGTGCATTGTTTTTCATCGCAAAAAGCAGGTGCAGAGTTTCAGGTGTGACAATTAATACATCGGGCATGTTTCTAACCTGCCTTTGCCTCACTTTGGTTGGCGTATCGCCATTACGCATTTCAACAGCCCAATCTAAGCCAATGGAGTTAATAGCCTCTTGCATGGCACGTTGTAAGTCTTTTGCGAGAGACCGTAGTGGAGAAACCCAGAGTAGTTTTAGCCCTTTTTTGTATCGCTTTGGATTGTTTAGATAATCAGCTACGACGGCTAAAAAAACAGAAAAAGTTTTTCCAAATCCGGTAGGTGCGACAACCATACCGCTGTAGCCATTGGCATATTTAGACCATGTTTGCAGTTGGAATGAAAACGGGTCATTTCCATCTTTGAGCATCCACTCATTAAGTATTTCAAAGCCTTGAGATTCTTTTAACCGTTTCAAATGATTACGTTAGTTTTGAAAACGTAGGAAAACTACAACATCCCAAGTTCCAATTTCGCTTCTTCGCTCATATAATCCATAGTCCAAGGTGGATCAAAAACAAGGTCTAAACCAAAATTTTCAACGCCACGAATAGATTTTACTTTTTGTTCTACTTCAGCAGGCAGTGATTCGGCGGCCGGGCAATTAGGTGCAGTTAATGTCATTTCTATACGCACGTTATTTCCCGGATCAACATCAACTTCATAAATAAGTCCTAGTTCGTAAATATCCACAGGAATTTCTGGATCGTAAATGGTTTTGAGCACATCTACAATAATTGTTTGAAGCTGAATATGGGTTGGTTTTTCCATGGTGCAAATTTACCTCTGAAATTGGCGCCGAAATTTTACTTATTGTTTTGCTTGAAGCGCAATAGCATAGAGTTTCATTTGTTTAATCATACTCGCCAAGCCGTTGGCACGGGTAGGGGAGAGCATGTCTTGTAAGCCAATCTCTTTTATGAAATCTAAATTAGCATTCGCAACCTCTTTTTTCGATTGGCCATCAAAGAGCCTGAGCAGCATACTCACCAAACCGCGAACAATAAATGCATCACTATCAGCCTCAAATTTCACAACATCATCTTGTTGATCAGCATGCAACCATACTTGTGATTGACAACCTTTAACCAAAGCCGAATCCACCTTCTTATCATCAGGTAGTGGCTCTAGGTCTTTACCCATCTCAATAATGTACTCATATTTCTGCATGCGATCAGTAAACATGCCGAACTCATCGACCAATTCTTGCTGAATATCTGGTATGCTTTTTTTCATGAACTGCAAAGGTAGCAGTTGAATGTAAAGAACTTCTTTTCCTTCATGCTAACTTTGTAGAGTGCGAAAACGACACGTTTTTTCTTTCATAATTATTTTTATTTGCCTTAGCTCTTGTCGAGATATACAATCGTTCACCGACGAACTTTTCAATATTCCGCCTCGTAAAATTTATGCGCGTGACTTTGACAAGGATGATCCTTCATATATGGCTTGGCAATTGGCATTTGTGCAAGCAAAACAATGCTCATTGCAGGTTTCAATACCACATTCGGTGCAAGTTGTTAACCAAAATAAACCGTTCGCACTTGGTTATAAGTTAACTCTACAAGAAGGAGAGGAGTTGCAAGTATATGCACAACTACCAGACTCAGTAAAGATTTTCATCGATTTTTTTCAATTAACAGATGGTGTACTTGGTGAAAAAAGTTTGATGAATAAACTGGGTGAACATGTTTTTACGAAAGCGATACAAGAAACAGGAGAATTTCAATTGGTGATTCAGCCTCAAATTGGTTTGCAAACTAACTTTTCATTACAAATTTTCACACAACCGACATTAGATTTTCCGGTAGCTGGCGAAGATAACACTGCCATAAAGAGTTTTTGGGGCGCTGCTAGAGATGGTGGAAAACGAAAGCACGAAGGGGTAGACATATTTGCCGCAAGGGGAACAGAACTAATTGCAGCCACAGACGGCGTTATTTTTCGGACGGGCAACTATGGATTGGGTGGCAAACAAGTTTGGTTACGCGATGGATTATTTGGTCACTCACTTTACTATGCGCATTTAGACAGCATTCTTGTAAATCGTGGACAATCAGTAAAGAGAGGTGATGTTGTTGGATTAGTGGGCAACACGGGAAATGCTAGAACCACGCCACCGCATCTACATTTTGGAATTTACGGCAGTGGGGGAGCTGTAGATCCTTATCCATTCATACAACTACGAGATACGCCTCAACCTGTTGAAGTCAACGAAACATCAGTTCAACAAATAGCACTTAAAAAAGCAAATATGCGGATTGGGCCAGGAACAGAATTCGACCAAATATCGCAACTTGCTAAGGGTGATTCGGTAATTGTTATTAGTGAAGGTGAGCAATGGCTACAAGTAAAAACACCTGATGGGAACGATGGATTTGTGTTTACCAGTTTGCTCGGTGAGTGATTTGGTTTCTCAATGTAGAGATGTTCATATTTAGCCTAATGGCAACAGGTTGTGCAATGACAGCTTCAGTGCTTAGATCTTCAGCAAAGTATTTCTTTTACCTGGTTTAATTTTTCGATAAAAACATCGATTTCTTCTTTTGTATTGTAAAAAGCAAGGGAAGCACGAGCGGTTGAAGTGACGTCAAATCTGGCTAAAAGAGGTTGCGCACAATGATGGCCCGTTCTTACAGCAATGCCATATTCATTTAATAACGTGCCAATATCTAAGGCATGCAAGCCCTCAATGACAAAAGAGAATACGCTCGCTCGGTGTTCCGCCGTTCCTATCAATCGAAGTCCATTTACTGTGTTCAACTTTTCAAGCATGTAGTCAATCAACTCTTCCTCATAGCGTTCTATGTTTTCAATCCCAATGTTGTTCACATAGTCAATGGCTGCACCCAAACCGATAAAGCCTGCAATATTTGGTGTGCCCGCCTCAAATTTATGAGGCAAGTCATTAAAGGTTGTTTCTTCAAAACTCACCTTATCTATCATATCTCCACCACCCATTATCGGTGGCATTTTGTTTAAATATTCTTCTTTGCCATACAACACGCCTGTGCCCGTCGTTGCAAACAATTTATGACCGGAAAAGGTGTAGAAATCAACATCTAAGTCTTGAACGTCTACCTTCATGTGCGGAACGGCTTGCGCCCCATCAAGCAACACAGGAATGTTGTGTGCATGTGCTTCGGAAATTATTTTTTTAACCGGATTTATTGTGCCTAGAACATTCGAAATGTGTGAAAGTGCCACTAATTTCACATTGTCGTTCAGCAAGAGTTTGTAAGCCTCGAAGTCAATCTCGCCAGCATCAGTAATTGGAAACACTTGCAATTCAGCACCACGATCTTCTAACATGATTTGCCAGGAAACAATATTTGCATGGTGTTCCATTTCTGAGATCAAAACAACATCACCGGGATTTATGAATGCTCTGCCATAACTTTTTGCGACTAGATTAATTGCATCTGTCGTTCCGCTAGTAAAAATGATCTCGTGTTCATGTTGCGCTTTGATGAATTGTTGAACTTTTCCACGCACTGCTTCAAAGCGATTGGTTGCCTCCTGACTCAGTTCATGAATGCCTCGATGAACGTTGCTATAATAATTTGAATAGAAAGTAGAGACGGCATCAATGACAACTTGTGGAGTTTGCGCACTCGCTCCTGAATCAAAAAAAACCAATGGATTTCCATTAATTTTTCGTTTCAGAATCGGAAAATCTGAGCGTACGTAATCAATATTGATTGGTGAATCTAATTTCATGGACAGCAAAGTTATGTGTGTGCATGGCAACATACCACAAAAAAAGCCACTCCGTTTAGAAGTGGCTTCCTAATCATTAATCTAGGGGAATTTAGTTACTTGAATCTTCTGCTCTAACTTCTCCAACGGTCAGCATGTTGTTTGCAGTGTCGGTATCTGCAGTTAATTCATCAGGATCAATACTTACAGACTCCAACGCTTTATCAACCACCAAAACTTTATCGGCAGTATCAGCAAATCGCCATATTTCTGCTGGCAAAGTTCTACGTTCGGTTGTACCATCAACATATTTTAACTCCATGTGAATAGGCATTGGTAAACCACCAACGTTCTCAAACTTGGCTTGGTAGTAATGTTTACCCATTGGTAAGCCATCTTCTTCAGTTACAGTTACCTCAACTTTGTTTAAGCTAGCAATGTTGATGTCAACATGGTCGGTGGTGTAAAACCATCCTCTCCAAAACCAATCTAAATCAACAGCAGAAGCATCTTCCATAGTTCTAAAGAAATCTTCAGGTGTTGGGTGTTTAAACATCCACCGTTGCGAATATGTTTTGAAGGCAAAATCAAATAATTCTTCATCCATTACAGCTGTTCTCAATACGTTTAATGCTGTCGCAGGTTTACCGTATGCATTGTTACCGAATTGGAAAATACTTTCAGAGTTTGTCATAATTGGAGAAATATTCGCTTTATCTCCTTTCATATAATTGACAATATTTTTTGCCGGGCCACGTCTGCTTGGAAAAACACCATTATAATCTTCCATGGCGTATGGTTGACTTGCAAACTCTTGCTCTGTAACGTATTGTACAAATGAGTTCAAGCCTTCATCCATCCAAGTCCACTGGCGCTCATCACTGTTTACAATCATTGGAAAGTAATTGTGCCCCACTTCATGAATAATTACACCAACCATACCGTTTCGAACGCGATCGCTGTAAGTGCCATCTTCTGCCGGTCTACCAAAGTTGAAGCAAATCATAGGATACTCCATACCAATATTTGCTGTGTGCACAGAATAGGCAATTGGATAAGGATAATCAAAGGTCATTCTAGAATAAGTTTCAAGCGTTTGTGCAACGGCCCAAGTAGAATACTTTTCCCAAAGTGGGTTTCCTTCTTTCGGATAAAGTGATGTTGCAATAACGCGACGTCCATCGCTCATATCAACACCCATTGCATCCCAAATAAATTTGTTTGAGCTAGCGAAAGCAAAATCTCTCACCATTTCGGCCTTGTAATGCCAAGTTTTAGTTTCCGTCGTTTTAGTTTTTTCATTTTCACGCGCAAAGTCTTCACTTATAATTATTGTAGGCTCATCTGCATCAATAGCTGCTTGATAGGCATCCCAATGCTCATCGCTCAACACATCTTTCGGGTTTTGTAAAACGCCTGTTGAACCAACCACGTGGTTTGCCGGTACAGTAAGCTTCACATCATAATCGCCAAAGGGCAATGCGAACTCACCCCGCCCTAAAAATTGTTTGTTTTGCCATCCTTCTACATCATTGTAAACAGCCATTCTAGGAAAAAACTGTGCGATGGTGTAAAGCCGGTTATCATTTTCTTCAAAATACTCAAAGCCTGATCGTCCACCAATTTGCATTCTATCATTGATGTTATACCACCAATCAATATTAAATTCAAATGTTTCACCAGGTTGCAGTGGTTTTGCCATGTCAACACGCATCATCGTTTTGTTGATGAAATGTGGAAGTGCATCGCCATCTTCATCAGTTACAGCATCAATGTGAAATCCGCCTTCAAAATCAAACTCAACTCGGCCTGTGTAATAGCCTAAGTAGCGTTTTTTCAAATCTGCAGAAAGCGTATCAGGAATATTGAAGGTTGCAATTTTCTTTGAATCAGAATCTGGTGCACGTTGGTTTTGATCTAATTGAACCCATAAATATTCCAGCGCATCAGGCGAATTGTTAAGATAGGTTATTGTTTCTTCACCCATCAACTTGGCGTTCACATCGTCAAGAACAATATCCATTTTGTAGTTAGCATAATTCTGATAATACTCGTGACCGGGAGCTCCACTTGCAGAACGATAAACGTTTGGCGTAGAAAATTCCTCGTGCAATTGCTTGAATTTGTTGTAATTCATGTTTGGGTTTTGAGCCGAAGCACCAAATCCCAGGATTAAAAAGAAAAGAATAAATTGAATTCTCATGTATGTTCTATTTATTTGATTTGTTTAATTTGTTTTTGTCCACATATTATTCGTGGTATCTATATCGGTCGTCACATTGTCTTTATCAAAAACAATTGATTGAACTTCTTTTGCAACCAGAAACACTTTGTTCACCTTGTCTCTTGATTTCCATATTTCGGCTGGTATTTTGCGGTCTTCCGAACTGCCATCTGTATAATTGAATGTGAGCAGCAATGGGGTAGGCAAGCCACCTATGTTTTCAAAGTCAACTTGATAAGCATATCTACCATCCAAAACTTCCTGACGATCTGCATCAGCGAGTTCAATGGCTCGGGCGCTGTTAATTTTTACATCTACATGATCAGTGGTGTAAAACCAACCTCTCCAAAACCAATCTAAATCAACACCGCTTGCATCTTCCATAGTATTAAAAAAGTCTTCTGGTGTAGGGTGTTTAAACTTCCAGCGTTCACAATATGTTTTAAATGCATAATCGAAGAGCTCTGGGCCCATCACATGATCTCGTAGAACGTTTAAGGCCGCCGCAGGTTTTCCATAGGCATTGTTTCCTAAGTTCCAATCACGTAAGTTATCGGCATCGCTCATAATTGGCGTCAAATATTGTTTATCGCCTTTCATGTAGGGAATAATGGTGCTTGCCGGCCCAAACCAATGTTGAAATTCATCATCAAAGGTTCGTTCAGCTAGGTATTCAATAAAAGAATTAATACCTTCATCCATCCAACCCCACTGACGCTCATCACTATTCACAATCATTGGAAAGTAGTTGTGCCCAACCTCGTGAATAATTACACCGAGCATGCCATATTTGGTTCTATCTGAGTAGTTCCCTTCGGCATCTGGACGACCAAAATTGAAACAGATCATTGGATACTCCATACCAATTGCAGCAGCGTGCACTGAATAAGCAACAGGATAAGGATAATCGAAACTGTATTTTGAATACTCTTTAATGGTGTGCGCAACGGCTCTTGTGCTGTAGTCTTCCCATAGTGGGTTTCCTTCCTTAGGATAGAGTGACATGGCCATTGTGGTTTCTCCATTGCTGAGTTTCACTGCCATTGCATCCCAAATAAATTTTCTAGATGTCGCGAAGGCAAAGTCTCTTACCATTTCGGCTTTATAATGCCATGTTTTGGTTGCCGATGTATTATCTTTTTCATTTTCAATAGCATCTTCTTCACCGAAAATTATAACTGGCTCGTCAAAGGTGTTTCTTGCTTTTTTAAGATTGCCCCTCATGGTTTTGCAAAGCACATCTTTTTCATTTTGCAACTCACCAGTAGCGCCAAGAATGTGATCTGCAGGAACTGTGATTTTCACATCAAAATCGCCGAAGGTAAGCGCAAACTCACCATTGCCTAAAAATTGTTTGTTTTGCCAACCCTCGTTATGAGAATATAAAGCCATTCTTGGGTAAAACTGAGCAATGGTATAGAGGTTGTTACCGTCTTCTTCAAAATGCTCATAACCGCTTCTGCCACCAATCGCCATTCGATCATTAATGTTGTACCACCAAGAAATATTGAAAACAAAGGTCTGTCCTTTCAACAACGGTTCAGCTAAATCAATACGCATCATGGTTTTATTAATGATGTAGGGTAGAGGTGCACCGCTTGAACTGGTAACAGACTCAAGGTTAAAGCCGCCATCAAAATCATATTCTGCTTGGCGTTGGTTATACTGTAAACTACCGAGCGGATTTTGCGGATTCACACCAGTTGGTTTCGCCGTTTTAGAATCTGCATCCTGGGCTCTCACATTTTGATCTAGCTGCACCCAAAGGTAGGTGAGCGCATCAGGTGAATTATTGTAATAAGTGATGGTTTCTTCGCCATGTATTTCATTCACATCTTCGCGCAGTTCAACCTCTATTTTATAGTCAGCTTGTTGCTGATAATATTGATAACCAGGCGCACCGGCAGCCGTGCGGTATGCGTTTGGCGTTTGCTCTTCTTCATGAAGCTGTTTAAACTTATTATAATTCTCATTCGGATTTTGAGAAAAAGAAATGCTGGAAAAAGCGATGGTCGTTAGAAATACCAAAAGGAAATTGATTTTCCGTTTCTGTTTATGCATACAATTTGGTTAGTATTGAATAAGTACAAGAGTAAAATACGAAGATAATCTGATTCATCTTCTTTCCCACTGAATTAACGCAGAAAATGGTTTGCTGTTACAGATGCACAAGAATAGTATGAGGCTTATGGTGTAAACGAACTTTGTAATACATTGTCTTCAGTCTCATCTGTGGGGAAAATGATTTTAGGCGACTCATTCAACTGATTAAGATAAACGCTCTTAATGCTATCAAATTGAGGTAAAAATTTCTCATCAATCGGATCGCCGGCTGGTAAATCTAACCGTAGGTGATCTACTTGTTTGCCGTGTTTCCAAAAGCGATAGCAAACATGTGGACCCGTCGCTAAACCAGTGCTGCCCACATACCCAATCACTTCGCCTTGTTGCACAAACTCGCCGTTTGAAACTGCTCGGCGAGACATGTGTAAATACTGTGTTGTGTAGGTGTCGTTGTGACGGATTTTAACGTATTTACCATTTCCTCTTGTATAGCTAGAGGCAATGACTTTACCGTTGGCAGTTGCGACAATAGGCGTGCCATGTGCAGCGGCATAATCTGTTCCTAAGTGCGCTTTGTATCTTTTTTGTACAGGATGAAATCGCCTGCCTGAATAGCGAGAACTAATGCGTGAATAATTGACTGGTGCCCTTAAAAAGGCACGTTTCAAGCTCTCTCCGGCTTCATCATAAAACCCTGCTTGTTTTCCTTCGCCTTGGTCATAGTAAAAGGCATAATATTCTTTGCCATTATGTTGAAAGAAAGAGGCTTTAATGCTATCTGTGCGATAATATTCACCATCAACATAAATTTCATCATACACGGCTTTAAATTCATCACCGGCTTGTATTCGTGTAAAATCTATTGTCCATTGATACACTTTTGCAAGTTTTACAGCCAATTCTGGATCTGCATTTCCATCAATGAGTGTGTTCCAAAGTGAACCTTGAATTGCACCAGAGATGGTACGCTCAACCTTCTCTGTCGGTCTTTCGTGTTGCTGAATATCGGTTGGGTCTTGTAAGTTGTAGACTATATAAGTAATCGGATCTTTTTCGTAAACCAAAAATTTCGCAACGGTGTCGTTATCAAGTTGCTCGGTAATGACATTGTATTTCTTACCAGCTCTAAATTTCCTAAAATCAAAGACCTCTTGTGAGTTTACACTGAGTTGGTGAGCAATTTGATTATCGACTTTATACTTGGCTAAAATTTCTGAAACGAATTGGTTTTTTGCGATAGAGTCTTCGAGAATTTTGAAGGTGTCGACACGCATATTCCAGCGATATTCTTCAATAATTTCGGGCTCAACTTCATCGATTGGTACGGCTTTACCAGATGAAAATAGTGAAAAAGTGGTGAGGTTCAGCGTGTCTAGTTTGGGTGCTATTGTCATTACAGCTATGCCGAGTCCAACGCCCAAGACCAACAATAACCATGGTGAATACTTTTTCAGGTTCATTCTCACTTTAATTCTATGCAAATGTAATTCGGAAGCAGGTTGATAACGTAACCATTCTCAAATTTAGTCTGCACATTGCCATTGTGAATTAGTTTTTCTTGTCATCTGCAGAATCATCTGTGCTTGGGCGGAGCTTAACTTGTAGACCATGCAAAAAGTTACGCATATATTGGTTTCCCATTTCCTGGTATTGCCCTTTGCCGGGACTCCTAAAAAAAGCAGATAGTTCATGTTTACCAACGTTTACGTTCACCAGCTTAAAGATGTCTAATAAATCAGTGTCTTTAAGGTTCAGCGCAATTTTCAGCTTCTTAAAAATCTCGTTATTTGTGAGATTTGAGTTAAATGTTGGTTTGTAATCTTTTCTGCGTCCACGGTTTATGTTAATGAGTCCATCAAGAAAATAGCTAAGATCAGAGTTTTGAATAAACAATTGTTTGTCTTCATCGTTAATGAGCCATTGTTTTACTTGCTGGGTTGTTGTAGTCATATCAGCGGCTAAGAAGGTTTCGACAACTTGTTGGTCAGATAAATTGAGAATGTACCGTAGTTGCCTAAAAATATCATTGTTAGTCATAGTTGCAATATAAAATGAAGAAGGGTAGAGTTGATGGTTTCTTCTTCACTTTACAAAGTTCTACATAAATTTCAGGACTTTACTCTTTACCTATTAAAAGTTGATTTCGAGGACTTTATTTCCATAATTTTGTGAAACCAAAACAATTCCTATGAAATTCTATTCTATCTTCCTCATTGCACTCATTAGTCTAGTAATGAGTTCTTGCCATTGTACGCAAAAAATTCAAAATGGCATTGACAAATTAGTTCACTCCTTACCAATTGATGGTGTTGACAGAAGCTTTATTGTGGATTTACCAAGTGATTATGACT
>ENA-ORXM01004903-ORXM01004903.1-marine-metagenome-genome-assembly--contig:-NODE-4903-length-11235-cov-2.893081_pt1 | contig 11235 bp, 8 predicted proteins | sample MGYA00237867_ERZ511480 | MGnify/ENA primary metagenome ERZ511480 (study PRJEB26309, sample SAMN06266103) | marine metagenome | isolation source: Algal blade | place: United Kingdom:Sidmouth, United... | reverse complement strand
CCCCGCTGTTCGGGTACTTCACCGACATCGAACTGCACGGCACCGAGAACGCCTTTCAGGTGCTCGCCGCCGACTTCGTGTCGGTCGACGACGGCACCGGTGTGGTGCACATGGCCCCCGGCTTCGGCGAAGACGACCAGGTCATCAGCAATGCAGCCGGGATCCCGACGCTGTGCCCGATGGACGAGCGCGGCTGCTACACCGCCGAGGTGACCGACTACGTCGGCACTCACGTGTTCGACGCGAACAAGCAGATCATCGTCGACCTGAAGGAGCGTGGCGTCGTGGTGCGCCACGCAACGTACGACCACTCCTACCCGCACTGCTGGCGCTGCGCCGAGCCGCTCGTCTACCGGGCGATCTCGTCGTGGTTCGTCGAGGTCACCAAGTTCCGTGACCGGATGGTCGAACTCAACCAGGACATCACCTGGCAGCCCGCCCACATCAAGGACGGCAGCTTCGGCAAGTGGATCGAGAACGCTCGCGACTGGGCGATCAGCCGCAACCGTTTCTGGGGGTCGCCGATCCCGGTCTGGAAGTCGGACGACCCCGACTTCCCGCGCCTCGACGTCTACGGTTCGCTCGAACAGCTCGAAGCCGACTTCGGCGTCACCGTCACCGACTTGCACCGCCCTCAGATCGACGATCTGGTGCGCCCCAACCCTGACGATCCGTCGGGGAAGGCGACGATGCGTCGTGTTCCCGAAGTGCTCGACTGCTGGTTCGAGTCGGGCTCGATGCCCTTCGCCCAGGTGCACTACCCCTTCGAGAACCAGGAATGGTTCGAGAATCACTACCCGGGTGACTTCATCGTCGAGTACATCGGCCAGACGCGCGGCTGGTTCTACACGCTGCACGTGCTGGCCACGGCGCTGTTCGACCGCCCGGCATTCTCCAACTGTCTGAGCCACGGCATCGTGCTGGGCGACGACGGGGCGAAGATGTCGAAGAGCCTGAACAACTATCCCGACCCCTCGGAGATGTTCGATCGCCACGGAGCCGACGCCATGCGCTGGCACTTGCTCAGCTCGTCGATCCTGCGTGGCGGCGATGGCATGGTCACCGAAGGCGGCATGCGCGAGACGGTGCGCCAGATCCTGCTGCCGCTCTGGAACTCGTGGTATTTCCTCACGCTGTACGCCAACGCGGCGGGGCACCAGGGCGTCGATCGGACCGACTCGACCAACGTCCTCGACCGGTACATCCTCGCCAAGACCGGCGACCTCGTCGACGACATGACGGCGTCGATGGACGCGTACGACCTGTTCGGCGCCTGCCAACACGTTCGCACCTACCTCGACGTGCTCACCAACTGGTACGTGCGCCGCTCGCGCGATCGTTTCTGGTACGCCGAAACCGCCGACGGCCAAGCCGCGGTCGACACGCTGCACACGGTGCTCGAAGTGATGTGCCGACTCGCCGCCCCGCTGCTGCCGCTCGTGAGCGAGGAGATCTGGCGCGGGCTCACCGGTGAACGCTCGGTACATCTGGCCGACTGGCCGAGGCGGGACGAGCTCCCGTCCGACGACGCGCTGGTCGCCTCGATGGACGCGGTGCGCACCGTCGCCTCGAGCGTGCTCGGGCTGAGGACCACCGCAGGTCTCCGGGTGCGCCAGCCGCTGTCCGCGCTCACCGTGGCGGTCGCCGACCCCGAGCTGCTCGGACCCTTCACCGCGCTGCTCGCCGACGAGGTCAACGTCAAGCGCGTCGAGCTACTGACCATCGAGCAGGCTGCCGAGGCGGGCGTCGGTGTCCGTCAGCGGCTCACCGTCAACGCGCGGGCGGCCGGCCCCCGGCTCGGCAAGACGGTACAGCCGGTGATCAAGGCGTCCAAGAGCGGCGACTGGTCGATCGAGCCCGGTGGCGTCGTCTGCGGCGGCGTACCCCTCGAGGCGGCCGAGTACGAGCTGACCACCGTGGTCGAAGGCTCGGCGGACGGCTCGGTCGTGGCCCAGCTTCCGAGGGAAGGTTTCGTGTTGCTGGACACCGCGCTGACGCCCGAGCTCGAGGCCGAAGGCTGGGCACGCGACGCCATCCGGCAGATCGCGGACGCTCGACGCGATGCGGACCTGCACGTCAGTGACCGGATCAAGCTGACCCTGTCCGCGGAGCCCGCTCGTGCACAGGCGCTCGAGCGCCATCGGGAGCTGATCGCGGCGGAGACGCTCGCCGTCGAGCTGTCGATCGTCGACGACGCCGATACCGCGCCCGACACGGTGCGCGTTTCGCTGGAGCCGGTGCGGGAGGCCTGAGCGGCCGGGATCGTTCGAGCCGATCCGCGGCCGGAGCCGCTCGAGCCGACCCGCGGCCGGGCCGCTCAGGCCGACCCGTCCGCCGGCGCCGCCCGAGGCGAGTGTCTCGCGCAACGACCGCAGCGAAGCCTCCGGCCGAGCGCGGCGGCCCGGCCCGCCGCGCTCGTGACCCAAGGGTGGTTCGTCCACGGCGGGTCGTGGCGAACGTGGCGCTCGTGACCACAGTCGAGGCGCGCGATCCAGTCGCCGCGCTCGTCCTCGCGAAGGCCGACGACGAGCGATGCCGCCCGTGCCTCCTCCGGCCTGTTCTCGGACATCGCGCCGTCCGCCACCGTGGCGGGAGCGCCGGACGTTGCGCGCGGCGTGCGACCCCGCGGCGTGACCCCTTCGCTCTGGTACGCTTCGGCCCTGTTCAGCTCGCCGGAAACCGCCATCGATGAAGACCCTCTCGCTCGTCGCCGCGATCGCGCTCGCCCTGACCGCGGCGCGTGCCGCCTCGGCGGACGACACGCTCACGATACTGCACACCAACGACTTCCACAGCCGTATCGAGCCGATCAGTCAGTACGACGGCCCCTGCGGGAGCCCCGAGGAGAACGCCGCCGGCGAGTGCTACGGAGGCTGGGCACGGCTGGCCTCGGCGATCGAGACCGCGCGCGAGCGTGATCCGGACGCGCTCCTCGTCGATGGCGGCGATCAGTTCCAGGGCTCGCTCTTCTATACCCGGTACAAGGGCGAGGTCGCCGCCGAGATGATGAACGCGCTCGACTACGACGCGATGGTGGTCGGCAACCACGAGTTCGACGACGGACCGGCGGTACTCCGCTCGTTCATCGAGGCCGTCGAGTTCCCCGTCCTCATGTCGAACGCCGATGTTTCCGACGAGCCCGCCCTCGCCGACAAGATCGCGACGCGTACGGTGCTCGAGAAAGGAGGCGAGCGCTACGGGCTGATCGGGCTGACCACGGTCGATACCGTCGAGCTCGCCAGCCCCGGTGAGAACGTGACCTTCACCGATCCGGCCGAGGCCGTGCAGGCGGAGGTCGACGCGCTCGCCTCCGAGGGGGTAGATCGCGTCATCGTCCTCTCCCACTCGGGCCACCGCGTGGACCAGAGCGTCGCCTCGAAGGTGGACGGCATCGATGTCATCGTCGGCGGGCACTCGAACACGCTGCTGTCGAACAGCGACGAGGACGCCGACGGCCCTTACCCGACGATGGTCGGCGATACGGCGATCGTGCAAGCCTACGCCTACGGCAAGTACCTCGGCGAGCTCTCGGTCACCTTCGACGAGGAAGGTGTCGTCACGAAGGCCGAAGGGGATGCCATCCTCGTCGACGGTCAGGTCGCCGAGAGCGCGGCGGTCGTCGCCCGGGTCGCCGAGCTCGCCGAGCCGCTCGAGGAGATTCGGAGCGAGGTCGTCGCCGAGAGCGCGGGTGTCATCGAGGGCGACCGTGCGGTCTGCCGCGTGCAGGAGTGCGCGATGGGCAACCTCGTCGCCGAGGCCATGCTCGATCGCGTGCGCGATCAGGGCATCGCGATCGCGCTCATGAACTCGGGGGGCATCCGAGCCTCGATCGACGAGGGCGAGATCACGATGGGCGAGGTGTTGACGGTGCTGCCGTTCCAGAACACGCTCGCCACGTTCGAGATCGGCGGGGCGGATCTTCTCGCCGCACTCGAGAACGGCGTCAGTCAGGTGGCGGAGGTGCAGGGACGATTCCCGCAAGTGGCCGGCATGAGCTACGCCTTCGATCTCTCCAAGGCGGTCGGCGAGCGGGTCTCGGATGTCATGATCGTGCAGGACGGGGAAGCCGTCCCGCTCGATCCCGAGGCGCGCTACGGGGTGGTGACGAACAACTACGTGCGCGGCGGTGGCGACGGCTACGACGTCTTCGCCGAGAAGGCGGAGAACGTCTACGACTACGGGCCCAACCTCGAGAGCGTCGTGGTCGACTACCTCGCCGCCCAGGGCCCCTACGAGGCGATAACGGACGGGCGGATCGTCGCGCGCTAGGAGGTTGGCGGCCGCGCTCCCCGATGAGGCTCGAGCGTTCGCCGTCCGTGATCCTCAGACCGCTATGGGCAGGCCTCGCAAGTCCTTCTCGTCGATCGGCTTGACGATGTACTTCCTCACGCAGTCGAAGCGAGCGGCCTTGTCCCGGTCCTCGCTCTGGTCGGACGAGGTGAGCATCAGGACGACGGGAATCTCTCGCGAGGTATTCCGGTAGTAGTGCTCGAGGAATTCATGACCGTCCATGCGCGGCATGTTGATGTCGAGCAAGATGAGATCGGGCAGACGCCGGCAGGTGCCGAGGATCTCGATCGCCTCCTGCCCATCGGCGGCCAGCAGGATCTCGGCGTCCGGATACAGTCGCCGGACACGGCGCACGGCGATGAACTGATCGGCCTCGCTGTCCTCGACGATCAGTAGCTTGGTGAGAGCGTCCATGGTGTGGGATCGGGGGTTTTAGGTAGGGTCAGGATGAAGCGCGAGCCGTCGGGCAGCGGCTCGTACGCGATCGTGCCGCCCATCTTTCGCGCGCTGCAGTCGACGAGGTAGAGCCCCATGCCGCTACCGGTGGAAATGCCGGGGTGGAAGCGCTTGAACGTTCCGAAGAGCTCGCCGCGGGCGGGTTCGGGGATGCCGAGGCCGTTGTCACTCACCGCGATTCGGAGGTGGCCGTGATCATCGTGTTCGGCGGCGATCTCCACGAGGGGGACACGCTTGTTGAAATCGGCGTACTTGATCGCGTTGGAGAGCAGACTCCGGAGCGCCTGACGCAGGAGAACGGGGCGCACGTACGCCGGGCTGTCGAGCTCGACGGTGGTGCGGATCGCCACCCGCTCGAACCTCGGCACGAAGGCGATGCTCTCGATCACCTTGTCGACCAGGGTGGGCAGCTCGACCGTCTCGGGCACTTCGTCGCTCCGCCGGGTGCGCTCGAGCGCAAGCAACTCGTCGATCAGGTCATCGAGCCGGGTCATCGCCGTGCCGATCATGTCGACGACCTCCATCGCGTCCTCCACATCGCCCGAGCGCAGCGACTCGCGGGCGATCTCGATCAGGCCGAGCGAGGAGCAGACCGGGGAGCGCAGATCGTGGGCGATGCGAAAGCCGAAGGCGCGCAGCTCGGCGTTGGCCCGTTCCAGTGACTCGACGCTCGAGACGATCGTCGAGGCCATCGGCCGGAAGATGAGCAGACCCACGAGCCCGATGAGCATGAGGCCGAGGACGAGCAGCAGCAGCTCGAGTCGCGCAGCGTGCGCCACCTTCGCCTCGAACTCGCGTTGGTAGGCCGTGACGACCGCGTCGAGACGATCGGGCAGGGCGCCGTTCGCCTGGGCGAGGAGCGGATGGAGCGAGGCGTCGGCGTTCCCAGGGCTCGGAGCGTCGCTCCGATGGTGCTCGAGCAGACGCTCGCCGAGGGCGATGTAGTCGCTCACCTGCTCGTCGATCCCGCCTGGGGCGAGGTAGGCGGCGTAGGGTAGCTCGCCGTTCGCGGCCCGGTCCCGCCAGCCGTTCGAGAGCTCGGCCCGAATGGTCTCGAAGCGATCGAGGGTGCGCTCGAGAGCGCGGCGGCGGGAGGCGAGCGTCGCCGGATCGGTGGTGGAGTCGAGCTCGAGCGAGAGCAGGGCGGTGCGCTGGGAGAGCATGCGCTGGATGCCGCTGAGGTTGATCAGGCGACCGTCGTCGCTGACCTCCGCGATCCGCTGCGTCGAGAGTCCGTAGTGGAGCAGCAGCGCGCAGACGAGCAGCGACAGCGCGACGCCGTAGCGTGCCGTGAGGGCCGATCGCGTGGTCACGGCGCGGATCTGCTCTGATCGATGTGGGCTTTCATCCAGCGGATGTCGGCCACCCGTCCCGGAGTTCGAGACCCCACCGTACGATTGCCAAGGCGTGCGGGGTATTTCGCCCCCGCCTGCCGCTCAGTTCACGGTTCCGACGACCCCCGCGAGGCGTGGGGGAGCCACCCCCCCCGAGCGCCGCGGTCGCGGCCACGGCGCCGCCCCAGTCGAGGGGGGCGGTCTGCGCCGCGCTCTCGCGGCTTCGATGCCACGGCGAGCGAAAGGGTCGCCGAAGTCAGGCACAACGTGCGCCAGCCGCCTCATGATGGCGAGTGGGACCTCCCGCACACTAATACACGCGTCCCCTTCGTGCACGAGCCACCGTAGCCGTGTGCATCCCCGAGCAGAAAACGGACACCCGGAAAGAGGATCCACCGGCTCGCACTCGCGAATGAGAGCGACATCCCTGTCCTGGTACCGCACGATCGCCCGCATCTACCCAATGTAAGCGAGCTCCATGTCGCTTCCAGTATTGTAAACAACAGCGTCGAACCATGGCCCGCCACAAAACCACGTGTGCGCGTACAGCAGCATTGGATGCAACCCCCCGCAGTCGAGGCGCGCCGTGAACTCAACGCGCGACAAGACCCTACCCTTGTCCTCCGCCGCCAATTCCAGCACCGCCCCTGCATTGGCCATTCCCGGCCGTTGACAGGGCTCGGCGTCCGACTCCTTGTGAAGATAATCTGTGCGCAACCCACGGCCACCATGAGCACGCGAAGCTGCCTGCTTTCCCCGGTTTCGAGCAGCCGGACCGGGCGGAGGAGCACAGGAGGCTTGCACAAACGCCATCGCTCCTGTCTCCGCCTCGCCCAACACACCTGCCGCCGCCGTCCCCCCAGTGGAAGAACGGGCCCCAGCGCGCACATTTGTCAGCGCCTCCGTGCTCAAGCCATCACCGCGCCCATCGCGGTCTCCGCTCGACGTGCCCGCGCTTGCGCAACGGCCATGCTCGGCACCCGCCCGGGCTAGCGCGGTGGCCTCCACGCTCTGACGTAGCTTCATGTGCTTGGTACGGATCTCTCTGATTCCCGGCGCATGGCTGACGAGCTGGTACGTAAACGTCTCGAAGTCCTTGTGTGTGCGTTCATAAAAAGCCTCGTCGGCCTTATGATGCCCCTCGTTTGCGAACGTGTTCCCGTTGCGGAGGTTCATATGAAGGCGTGCAGCGTCGAGGACATGACGAAACAGCTTCTGAACTTTTTTGCTGAAGATGCGGCCTAGGATGGGCGTCATGTACTTGGTGATGAACTTGGCCGCCTGCTCACGGATTGACTTGCCCTTAGAGAGAGTCAGGGGGGTTAGAAGCGTGGCGCCTACGGGACCGCTGATGCGGCCGTGGAGGCATGCATACTCACAGAATATCTCTGTGACTGCATCTTTCCACGGATTGTCCCAGAAGGCATTGTGGTAGGCCCTCCAGTCGTACACAAAGTCCTTTCCCAGACTGTACGACGCCTCGTCGTCCGACGCATGCTCGTCACCGTCCTCATCTTGAGGCAGTTCGGCTTCACTTCGCTTCGCATCTTCAGATGCGCCGGTACTGGCTGGATGGGCGGGCCGCCGCGCCTGTTGCCCTCGGTCCGCGCTGGAACCATCCCACCCTTGGTGGCTTCATGACTTCCACGTCAAGCAACTGCCAAAGTCCAAGCAGAAATTCGACACGGGCAAGCGATACTCGCAAGCAGGCGGACACGTTTGATGCGAGCGTTGGGGGCTGGGATGGTAGTGCCAACTGAGAAGTGTCGCTCGCACTGCTACCTGACTCAAAAGGAGCAAAAAAACGTACGTGAAACACATCGAAGCCAACCTGCTCGTAATTAAGCAATGGTGGGGTCGATGAACCCGCGAAAGACGCCACAGCAGGCATGGTGCTGTGGATGCTTTCATGACTCGCAAGCACCATCTGCCGACGCCGATCGATTCCGTGGTGGACAATGTCAGCTGCTTCCAGCTCCTTGTCAAGATTGTGCACAACGTCACGATCCTCTGCTGAAAACCTGGCCGATGACATGATGTCCTTCGTCGCAACGGTGCAACAAGAGCAGGGGTGTGTGGTGCCTTCCGACTTGACGCAGAGAATGGCCCGTTCCTCCGGTTGATCACAAATAAAAAGAACAACGCGCGAGAAAGCGAGCGCAGTTTGGTTGCCGCCGAGATACACCTCAATTCCTTTCTGGCTCGCGGCAATGGCCGTCCGAAACACTAGGTATAGCACCCTTTGCAGCACGTTTGCCCGCCGCACCTTTGCCTGCTCCTGAGCATTCGCCTCTTTGAGTGACTTGACGACAGGGACGTATGCAACGGTAAACCACTCGATCTCTCCCTCAATGTTCACGAGGCGGATGCGCACAGAGTAAAGCTTGTGTGCTGTCAGAGAGAAGGAGGACAGCATCCAGATGGAGAGGCTTTTGTTAGCAAGCACGTACAATGCGAGCAGATAATGGTACCCGACTTGTGTGTGTACAGCAACAGCAATTGACATCATCAAGACACGACAGAAAGCGGCAATATACCTCCCGACGAGGAGAGCTGGCAGCTGTCCCAGAAGATGTGCGAGCCGAGCACGCAAGTACGACCAGGTAGTTTGTCCACTTCTGCTTCACAAAGTCGAAATGCGTACCCCTGCACAGGAGTCTCACGTTCATCGGAAGGCGGAGCATGTTTGTCATCACCGCTCCACAGTCGCACGGTTCGCGTAAGTAAAAGGTCCAGAATCAGGTCCAGAGCTGGTCGAAAGAACGCTTTGAACTTGACGCCGCCTTCCTCCGTCGCGCATGAGCGCCACCCCGCCTGGACCACAGCATCGTCCAAATCGTCAAAAACGGCCTTCTTAAACGCCTCAGCGAATTACAAGGTATGCGTGACTGGCACTTCCTGCCCTTCGTCGTGCGGCACCCCCTCTTTCGTGCCCTCAATGACGCTAATGAGGTCGGTAAGCGCATCCAGCTCTTTCTGCGATAGGCCAGCTCGGCGTGTCTGCAGCGCAAACCGATCGATCTCTTGCAGCTTTTCTGCGTCGAACCGACCAGGAGCCGCCCGCTTGCGCTTCTCCACCATAGCCTCAAAGCGCAGCCAGACCTCCTTGTCCTCGAAAAAGCCCCTGAAGACCGCCGAATGGTTAGTGTAATTGAAGCGGGTGGGCAGGGGGACCCCCCCTGTCTCCGACGTCTTGCGCCGCTTGCCCTTGTGCGAGGGTGGCTGTTCATTAGCTGGCGCTCGTGAAAACTCGAGAAGAGAGGCAATCTCCATCTCCATGGCTTCTCGAACGGCTGCACCGCCTTCGGCAGGAAAAGGCCTGGGGTGTGCGGCGACCCGGACAGCAAGGGCTCTCAGGTGAGCGATGAGATTTTCACTCTCTGCCACGCCTGCAGCTCCACCTCCCGACGTTCCGTGGCCATGCACTTGTTGGAACAAAGGGTCCACGCCGGAAAAGCACGTCCCCATGCGCCTACCGACTACACCACCCGTCCGACTCTCGCTTGCACCCCCAGTACACCAGCCACTACCCTCATGCCGCTGAAGTGGCGCTTGGCTCGCTCTCTTCGCACGCAAACGCTCGGCCATGGTGGGCGCGCTTTAAAAAAAGCCCGCCGACACCACGTTGCACGCGGCACCATGCCGGGACAAACTGTGAAAGCGCAGGCCGGCAAAGATTGTTGTGCGGAAAGAGGGGCACTCTCCGCAGACCAAGTGCCTCTGATCAGCATCAGCGCTGGCGGCAGGTGGGGGATTGGCAAGAGCGGCATCAGTGCGGGCGGGGGGGACGTGAGGGAGACGCGCGCGCCGCAGGAGGGGCAGGTGCGGGTGGGTCGGACGGGGATGCGCTAGAGGGTGGCGTGACCTCGGGAGGCTCCTCAGTCGTCAAGGCCGACACCCCTCGTGTCGGAGAAGGGGTGGCCATCGTGCGCATTGCTCGGCACGCGCGCAGTACGAGTGTTTCCGAGCACGCGCCGGGAGACGTTGCGGGAAGCGGAGGCCACTGAAGTCAAAAACAAAGCATGCCACTCGCGCGCTGCACAGCGCGACGCGTTCGCGGCGCCAAACGAACTGGGCATGCAAACAAAAGGAGGCCGGAGCGTGCAAGACCAAGCGTACAAAGTGCGAGGCCGGTGGTGCTCCACCCGGCCGACAGCACACCAGGTTGCCATACCAGGAGGCCAGTCACACTTTATGCGCCCGTGCGAGGGGCCGTGCTCTTTCTGAAGACACATGGGTGGCATGACAACGACCGAATACCATCCGCCGTCACCAGTCGCCACCCGGTTGCTGTAGTGGTCGTGACGTCCTCCGATTTTCATCGACGGCCATCAAGCCATCCTGTTAGAATTGTTATTGAGATGATTGAGTACATATATTTAAGACGACCTCCAGGTCGGATCCAAGATAATTGGTGTGGATGGCGCAGTTGAAACTCGCAAGGCATTGGGAAGGCTCTCTGTACGGCGCATCGATAGCGATTTGGCACAACTTAGGTCTATCTAAGCACGCATGTGGTACAGAGGCATGTATTTTGTTGCGTTCACCGAATTGATCTAGGATCACGGACTCGTTTCCTCGCTGTGGCATCGCAACGCTGGCAATCCTGTGCGTGAGAAGACCGCCCGAGCGTTGTGAGGTTGCTTCCGCGCAGCTACCACTGCCCCTGCTTGTTCGCTTGGGACCGTTCCTGGCCCCTGTCCCCCATCTCGAGTCAGGCGCTAACGGATGCTGCGATGGTGTCCCCTCTGCCTCAAGGCCTGTCGCAGCGGCCATGACAGTTTGACCCGTTTGCTGAAACTCGTTGCGCCGAAAACGCTTGGTGGCTGCTGTCAACGTGGCCGCTCGAGCAAGCTCCGAGTTGCCGAGCAACAAAAGCGGCTTCCCTGCACCACGTCCTACATTGTGTCGCGGTCCTTTTTCGCAGCTCGCGAGCTCATCAGCGTTTGACGTTGCACAGCTCTACGCTGAGCTTCGGCCCGACTGCTCGTGCCTAACGCTCCCTGAAGAGGGGAGGCGCCAGGGTTTGCTGTTTCTCACGCCGTTGGTGGTTGACGGGGTGCGAAATGACTGTTGCGCTGAGCTGTTGTTTCACGTTTGTGATCCTCTGTTGCTTGCCGCTGATTCATGCCAGTGTTTTTCAACGGTACCTTTG
>ENA-ORXM01004902-ORXM01004902.1-marine-metagenome-genome-assembly--contig:-NODE-4902-length-11238-cov-3.454888_pt1 | contig 11238 bp, 12 predicted proteins | sample MGYA00237867_ERZ511480 | MGnify/ENA primary metagenome ERZ511480 (study PRJEB26309, sample SAMN06266103) | marine metagenome | isolation source: Algal blade | place: United Kingdom:Sidmouth, United... | reverse complement strand
ATCATATCGTACTTATTAAGATACTCTAACTCAAAATTTTCCAAGCGTCGAGTTAACAAACTTAAGTACATCTTCTTGGCTCCTAAAGAAGTATTCTCTGTAATTCGCTTCCAAATTTCATGTTCTATATTATGAGATCGCATGACAATTTTCGCCTTAGAATAAGTACGGATCAAATCCACATAAGGTGCTAAATAAAGCGTTTCCAATTGGATAACGTCATATTCATTGGCTTGCAAGAGTTCAATCAACTTCAATTGAAACTTTGGAGAAACGAATCTAGAGATATGATACGATTGACTGCTAAACAAGTTCAGAAAGGCATCCTTTGCTTTCACTCGATTGTCTACATCCACCAAATGCATGGCTTTATAATGATCAAAATCTTTGGGCAAGGTCTTTTTATCAAAAAAATGCTTCGTTGTGTTCATACTCAACAAGGTCATTTCACAACCCAACTGATGCAATGCTTGCGCTAAATAAGTAATCGCAATCACCTCACCATCTTTTAAAGGGAAGGGAAACTTTTTACACAACTGGAGTATTCTCATTTTTTATTATTTTCGTTCTTCGGCAATTATTTGGATGCTGTTTATAGTAATACTCCGTTGATTTTTTAGTTTTTTTATGAAAAACATAAAAAAATACCTTGCATTAGATTGATTATCAGATTTTTAGCACTTTGGCTAATGGAAATACATTATGCTGATAATCAACTGCGCAGCACTCATGCAATAAACTAATACGATTTTTCAACGGAGTAATGTTAGAGTTTATCGAGTAAATACAAAATGACGCTCACTAGATAACTCTTCATTAAACTGATAATCGTCCATATCAAAACCTTTCATATCTTCTGGTTTTTCTAGGCGATTTTTAACGACATAGTTACACATCATGCCTCTTGCCTTTTTAGCATAAAAAGCAACAATCTTGTATTTTCCGTTTTTGTTCTCTTTAAAATCTACCGTCCACAAATTTCCTTCCAAAGCTTCCTTTTTCACAGATTTAAAATATTCATGAGAAGCTAAATTGATAATATTTGGGGCTCCTGTTGCATTAATTTGTTTGGTAATCGAGTCGTCCCAAAATTCATATAAATTTTTATACTTATTCACTTTTAGTTTTGTTCCCATCTCCAAACGGTAAGCTTGCATCAAATCTAAAGGGCGCAATAAACCATAAAGCCCAGATAAAATACCGATATGTTCTTGTGCAAAATTCAAGTCAGCTTCCTCAAATTCTTCTACAGACAAACCTTGATACACATCTCCCTTGAAAGCTAAAATTGCTTGTTTAGCATTGGATCTATCAAAGGGTACAGAAAAATCTTGATAGCGAGTGACATTCAAATCTGCAATTTTTTCACTCACCCCCATTAGGTCTTGTATCTTTTTGGAACTGTATTTTTTTAACTTTTTAATTAGAGTTTGACTTTGCTCTAAAAATTGAGGTTGTGTATATGTTTTTATATCTGTTGGGTCAAAATCTAAGGTCTTAGCTGGTGATAATAATAATAACATAAATTTATAGTTCTATTGATTTCGTTTTTAATAAAGCTGTGATTGCAACAGTACAAAATTAATATTAAAAAAAGAAACCAAGTAATAATTAACTAGAGGGAATTTGATTTTAACCAAAATCAATCCCTATCCACTTATTTCTAACTAGATTCAAGGGAAATTAAGTCTTCACTAGGATTTAATCCTTTATTTTAGGGCAGATTGCATTTATTTTTTAATTTTGAGGTCTAAAAAGCAAATAACTTGTTTAGGTCTTTTTTATCTAGACGAATAGTTAAAACAAAAATTGATTACTATCATTCATCTTTATGTACAAAAATAAAAAAGTTGTTGTCGTCTTGCCAGCATACAATGCTGCTGAAACTCTTGAAATGACCTACAAAGAAATTCCTTTCGATCTAGTTGATGAGGTAATTTTATGTGATGATGCCAGTAAGGATCATACCGCAGAAGTTGGTCGCCAGTTAGGCATTCAACATATTATCATTCACGAAAACAACAAAGGGTATGGTGGCAATCAAAAGTCATTGTACAATAAAGCCTTGGAAATTGGCGCAGACATTGTTATTATGCTGCACCCAGACTATCAATATACGCCAAAGTTAATTCCTTCAATGGTCAACATTATTGGAGAGGGCTTGTACCCTGTCGTTTTAGGATCTAGAATATTGGGTAAAGGAGCGCTAAAAGGTGGAATGCCCTTGTACAAATACATTGCCAACCGCTTTTTGACTTTCTCTCAAAACGTTTTGGTGCGTTACAAATTATCAGAATATCATACAGGATATCGTTCTTTTAGCAAAGAAGTTTTGGAAACGATTAACTTTAATGCGAATGATGATGATTTTGTTTTTGATAACGAGATGTTGTCTCAAATCATCTATGCAGGATTTGATATTGGGGAAGTAACCTGTCCAACAAAGTATTTTGACGAAGCATCGTCCATCAACCTACAACGCTCTATCAAATATGGTTTGGGAGTATTAGGTGTTTCTATTAAACACTTCTTTAATAAATTAGGCATTTTGAAGTCGCCAATTTATAAGCGCTTGAAATAGTAGCTTTTTAAGAAAAAACATTATACTTTACTATAAAATAGGAGCTACTGAATTAACAGCAGCTCCTATTTTTATATATTTTATGCACTTAATGCACAACTGGATAAGTTCTAACTTCTTAAGCCAAATCAATTCCATCACAAAGATAAACATCCTGTACAGCATTGATTATCTCTACCCCTTCTTGAACTGGTTTTTGGAATGCTTTACGTCCCAAAATCAAACCTGTTCCACCAGCACGTTTATTAATAACAGCTGTTTCTACAGCATCTTGCAAATCATTACCACCAGAAGCACCACCAGAATTAATCAATCCAATACGTCCCATATAACCATTTGCCACTTGATAACGACACAAGTCAATTGGGTGATCTGTTGATAATTCACTGTACATCTTTGGATGTGTTTTACCAAAACCAATGTTTGTAAAACCACCATTGTTTACTGGCAATTTTTGTTTTACGATATCTGCTTGGATAGTTGCCCCAATATGATTCGCTTGACTAGTCAAATCCGTTGCTGAATGATAATCTACACCATCTTTCTTAAAGGCATTATTACGAGTATAACACCACAAAATAGTTGCCATTCCTAACTCATGTGCATAATCAAATGCTTCTGCTACCTCAACAATTTGACGGTTAGAAGTTTCTGAACCAAAATAAATTGTTGCACCAACAGCCACAGCTCCCATATCCCAAGCATTTTTGATACTACCAAACATAATTTGATCGTACTTATTAGGGTAGGTCATCAACTCGTTGTGATTAATTTTCACCACAAAAGGGATTTTGTGTGCATATTTTCGAGCAACAGATGCCAAGACACCATAACTACTAGCCACGGCATTACAACCTGCTTCTACTGCTAGTTTCACAATATTCTCAGAGTCAAAATATTTAGGATTTGGTGCAAAAGAGGCACCTGCTGTATGTTCTAATCCTTGATCTACTGGCAAAATAGATACATACCCTGTTCCACTCAATCGACCATTATTGTACAAAGCATCTAGGCTTCTAAGTGTTTGAATGTTACGATTAGAGCCACTCCACACCTCGTCAATAAAGTTGGGACTTGGTGCATATAAGGTACTCTTATCAAATGTTTTACATTCGTGCTCCAAGTGAAGCTTGGATTTCTCATCTCCCAATATGCCAGTAATCTTATCCAAGGACATAATTTACTATTTTTTTCTTAATTTTATAATTATATATTTCGCCGTAAAAATAGTATTTTTTAAGACACTAGGCACAAAAAGTGACAATTATATGTTATTTAGGCTTGTTTAATCTTCCCAAAGTACAACAACTCCCTTTTTGTTAACATATCCCCACTTGCCTTCTTGCTCTATTCTAGCCAAACCATTCTTAAAAGAAGCAGCATTAGTATACTTAAAATCAATTATAAGAACTCCTTTCTTATTAATGTATCCCCACTTGCCTTTTTTGCAAACAGCTACAAAACCTTCTGAAAAATTAGGGGCACCACAAACATCATATAACAAGGGAATTACAAAAATCCCTTTTCGATTGACAAATCCAATTTTACCATTTTTATGGATTTGGGCTAAACCATCTGAAAAGCTTCCTAGTAAATCGTAGCTCTCTTTCAAGAGTAAATCCCCTTGTTCATTAATTAAAAACCACTGGTCATTTTTCATAACCCTAGCACTTCCCTCCTCAAACGCTTCAGCTTTATCATATTGATAATCCAAAACTTCTTTTCCTTCTTTGTTAATATAACCCCATTTTTTATTCATTTGCACCGCAGCAAGTCCTTCTGAAAATGGACTGGTCGCATGATAAATCATCTGGATTTGAAGCTTGCCATTAACATCCATATAACCTCCTTGATCATTTCTAGCGACGGCAATTAAACCTTCTGAGAAAATCCCTACTCGATCACAAAAAGCAGGCATGACTACTTTTCCTTCTGTATTGACCAAACCAATCTTACTATCTTTTCCGACACCAGCCAATGGACCTGTAAATCCCTGTACAAAGTCATAGTTAAGAGGCACTATAACTTTCCCTTCTTTATTAATAAAACCCCACTTGCCTTCCTTCTGGACATAAGCCAAACCATGGGACAAAAAGTGCCAACCATATTCGTAAGCAAAGGGAATAACAATCGTTCTTTCTTGGTCAATGTAGCCATAAGCTCCTCCTTTTTTTACTAATGCAAGTCCATCGTAAAACGCAAAGGCTTTCTCATATTCTAAAGGTATAATTACCTTACCTTTTTCATTTACATAACCCCACATATTTCCTACTTGTACCGCTGCTAAACCATCTTTAAAATCAAGCACTTTATCATAAACAGCAGGTACTTGCAAAACTCCTTCTATATCTAAAAAACCCCATTTCCCTTGCAACTTTGCTTTTCGTAAAACAGGTGCTTTATCAATTTCTGTCACCTGTGCAGATAAAGTATTCACAAGCATTAAGAATAAGATTATAAACCGCATTTTATTTTATTTTGGATTAATTGAATACTCTGCAAAAAGGCAAAAACAACGCCACAAAATGAATTCTTCAAGACTTAAATGACTTGAATACTAATCCTTCGAGATATTACAACTAGTTTCGGGCAACAAAGCGCCATCTACACTAACGATATGATCCAAACGAATCGTATTACCATCATCTAAAAGCATAAACTCTTCTTTGCTTTTGGTGTATACATCTTTTATAATGTTTTGAGACTCTTTTCTTGTTCCATCTATTGCATGATAAACAATTTCGATACGCCTTCTAAAGGTGGCGTGTTCTAATAAAACATCATGAAAAGAACAGTTAATAGGCTGGTATTTTTTCTTGTATTCTGACATTATGATAGGTCTTTCTTTTTTAAAGAACGTTTATTATTCCTTTTAAAATAATTTACTTGTTGCATGAAATCAAATTCAATGGATTCAGATTCCGATCGAATACCTAAAGATAATACAAGTGTTATAAAAATAAACATAACTATTGCTATACATAAAATCTTTAATTGATGCTCCTCTGCTCCTACCAATGCAATAAGTGGCATTAAGAGATATAAGTAAATCACAAAAGCTCCTTTTTCGCGTCTACTTTTTATTAAAATTTGCTTTTCAGCATCCTTGTATACAAAATCATGAACTCCAGTATAAGCTTTTTTCCCTTTTTTAGAAATTTGAATATGGTTAGGCTCAATAATTTTTTTCAAATAAAATTCCTGTCCCAAGACTTCATTTTTCTTAGGATAATAAATACACTCCTCTAATACACGATCTTTCAAGTCAATAGAAACAACTTTATTTCGACGGAATAATTTCATTTAGTTGTTATTTCAATTTAACAATGGTGATGTATGTTATCAGATACTTAGCCCTAATATTCTCAAAACAGTTCATACGAAAATAAAGTTTGGCACAAAAAGTGTTTTACTAATTAATAAAAAAACAGCCAATAAAAAACAATTTTATACGTTTTATTAAAAAGAAAAAAAATCCGTTAGATTTTAAATCTACGAAAAAAAAGTAACCACCTCCAATATTTTATTTAAATCTACTATCAGAACAACTCTGATAAACATCTTCATATTTATATCCAAATTTTATGGCATAGCTTCTACAAAAAATTATTTAAGAACCACACTTTAGTTTAATAATTTTTCCTTTTATCAACAAGGAAAACTGTTCTAAGTCTGTTTATTTATAAGCCAAGAATATTATAATTATTACAATTAACAATATTCTCCAAAACGAAGTACTATGGGTATTCAAAATTTGTTTGTAAGTGTTGTTGTAAGTGCTATTCTATTATTAGGAACCACTCAAAGTCAAGCACAATTTTTCAAAATGGGTATTAAAGGTGGGGTAACTACTTCCAATTTATTCACACAAGGAACTCCAACAATGGGTATGACAGGAGGTCTTATGGGGGAATTTAAGTTTGTCAATTGGTTGCGTTTGCGTACAGAAGCAAATGTATTATGGCACGGAACAGACAAGCATTTCTGGGAGCAAGATGATGTAGATTATTTTGCAGTTGGACTACCTGCTATCTTAGAATTCATGCCTGTTAAAAATTTCTTTATTGGCGCAGGTGCAGAGTTAGATTATCTGGTACATGCACAAGGTGCAGAAATGCCAGACAACCGTTTTAACTTTGGCTTGGTCGGACATATAGAATACCGATTTTTTGATAAATTAGGTCTTGGAGTACGTTATGTACACAACTTAGGGAACTTCAATAAAATTGGTCAAATAGGTGACTCTGTTAAAAATCCAAATCAACCAACAGCTGCTTTTCCTAGCTCTTCTGTTCAAGTAACGCTTTCTTATTTATTCTAAAGAATAGCGTTCTTGGTAAGAATACTCCGTGGATTTTTCAACGGAGTATTGTGGTAAACATTATCAGAGAAATATTATCCCTTGTTCATCCCAAAGGCAGAAATCAAATAGTAAGTAAGTAGACTAATTCTGTCCTTTGTTGTTCATAAGTGTAAGTAAGTTTTATAAATGCTTGGCAAAAATTGCTAAGCATTTTTTTTTGAATACATTATTTTATTAAAAAATAATTTCACACTTGAATAGTACACTTAGTGTGTAACTGTAAACTGTTTGACCACATGAATAACACGACCATTTTGTTCTAATTTTAATCGATAAGCATAGACGCCATTCGACCAATTGGAACAATTAATTGTTTCTTGAAAAAGCCCTACTTCTTGTGTTCCTTCTTTTAGAATTTTCAAACATTGCCCTGTTGCATTATAAAGACTAATTTGAACATTTGTTGGGCGATCTAATTCGTATTGAAGTGTTGTATTAGACTGTGCTGGATTTGGAAAATTTTGATACAATTCGGCACCAAAATCCGCCAAAGTATTATAACTTGTAAAGCAGCTATTGGCAGGCAAATGGGGGCAGTAAGTTCGATAAGGCAAACTACAATCTAAGACAAAAGGGTTTGCCTTTCCTTCTTGATAATTCGCAATAATATGCGTCCGCTCCCATTCCAAACTATCAACAGGGTCGTCCAAATGCCATTGACAAATCGCAGGCAATTGTTTTGCAAAAAAAGAAGGATCTGCAATATCTGCTTCTGTTTTGTACATTGTGTAAAAATAAAAAACTGCCCGTGCAGCATTTCCTTTGTGCTCCTCTTTGGGTTCAAAAAGTGCTGCATTCAAATTCAGTTCACTATAAGCGTTTATGGCTTGTGTTGGACTACTCTCAGACAAGGTCTTGTAATACCAAGTTGTTGTTTGTTCATCCTCTATTTCTGCATAAGGGAAATTATTACGAGCAGAATTTGCAGCAGACCGAACTGGAAATAAATGATGCAAATCGCTTCGAGCATTTCCAGTACCTGCCCCTTTACTTTGAGGATAGGTATGTTCTGTATTAATTCCATTGCCACTTCCTCCATTGAATAAAAGCGTAGAAGGATCAACTTGAGGGTTTAGATACAGTTGATGTCCTGTGTAAACACATTGAATACTGTCCCTCAAAGCATAGACTTTTGTGAACATAGTATCCCTTGCATCATCGTAATCTAGAATAATACTGGGGCGGTACAAATCAACCAAATCATTTAATAATTCTTGTCCATTTTTGTTCAATAATAATGTTTGTTGGTTGTGTTGGGCTTGTACAATTGAGGCGATAAAAATTAGTGAAAAACATAATTTTTGTCGCATAAAGTATAATTTTGTGCTTTGAATGGAAAGTTTCCATCATTGCAAATAAAAAATTAATTAAGGTTTCTAAATTTAAACTTTTTTACTGCTTTTTTCAAATTTTCTTCTGATTTAGAATCAACGTTTATTTTTTTCTGTTAAATAAGCAATTTGATAAGTATTTTTACAACAAGTTTAATTATATTGATAGATAAACACTTATATATTAATTAAAAACTTTTTTCATTTATTAATACCAAGACCTTTGTTACCAAACAACTCAATATGAATAAATTATACTTTCCCTTACTAATAAGTTCTTTTTGCTTAGTTGTAGGCGCAATCAGTTGTGAATCTAATCCGACAACAGAGAACAAACTTGAAGAAATTTCCAATAAGACGGTGACAGCAACACTCCCAGTTGTTGAGGCTAATTTAGTCACTCAAACCGATAGTACAGGCGTCTTAGATACAATTCTAAACCAAAATAGTAAAGCATACAAACGAGTACAATTCCATTCTTTAGATAGTCTCTTAATAGATGCTAACTATTACCATGTAGGCGCTACAGCTCCTAGCATCCTTCTTTGTCATCAAGCACGGTGGAATAAATACGAGTATGATTCTATTGCTGTTATTTTACAAGAAAAGGGCTACAATTGCTTAGCAACAGATCAACGTTCTGGAGATGTTATGGCTATTGATGGAATTCACCCCATCAATGCAACTTACAAAAGAGCAACTTCTGCTGGGTTGCCAACAGAGTATCTTGATGCCGAGCAAGATATTATTGCTGCAATTGATTACTTATACCATAAAACACAGCAGCCAATTATTATTTGGGGTTCTTCTTACTCCTCCACACTTGCTCTATACAATGGTTTGAATAATGATAAAATTGCTGCTGTCATTTCCTTCAGCCCTGGCGATTATTTTAGTGCCGAAAAAGGATCTTTAGTTCCTTTGATTGAAGCTAGTACAAAGCCATTTTTCATTACTTCCTCTAAAAAGGAAGCAGAAGGCATCAAAAATCTAATTCAAAACAAATCACTTAACAAGCAACAGATCCAATTTATCCCTAAAGCAGATGGTTATCATGGCTCTAGAGCACTATGGGCAAGTAAAATTGGCAATGAAGAATATTGGACAGCTATTATTAGTTTTTTAGAAAGCCTAAATTAGACTTAACAAAGTTCAAATAAATCTTTTTTTTTGTTAATTTTATCAACATAGTGCTAATTCCCCACATAATTAAAACTATACCTCAATTTCAATACATATTAACCATCTTCTTAAAATTATATTCTTTTTAGTATGTTTGCTTGAATACAGACTCCCTATGAAATATATTAACTACACTATACTCTTACTTCTAGTTTTAAGTGCTTGTAAAAATACAAGTAAAGAAAAGATTACTTTTGAGGACATCAAGGACTCTAGTCATCGAGCAGCACCAACTAAGATTGAAGAGAACATTACCTTTTTTGACACAAAGGATAAGATAATTTCTACAGATAGATTTAACCAACTCTTAGCAGAAGGTCTTTATTTGTCAGAACAAAGACAAAAATTAGATGGCTCTGAAGAAGTTCATTTGATTAGTATAAAAAAACATGCTAAAAAACTAGAAGCACAACCTTTGCCTGAGTTTGAATTGCTAAATCTGAGAGGGGAACGATATACCAAACAAAATCTTGTAGGTAAAGTAACTATCTTGAGTTTTTGGTTTACAGCTTCTCATATCTGTACAAAAGATATTCAAGACTTAAATAACTTAGCTCAAAAATATAGCAATACTAAAGATTGTATTTGGCTTGCACCTGCACTAGACAACCCAGCTAATTTATCTCGTTTTTTGAGAGGTAAAAACTGGAATTTTGACTTTGCAGCAGACCAAGAATTGTTAGCTCTAAAATTTGGAATTTTAACTTACCCTACACATCTTATTATTGATCAACAAGGAAATATTTCTAAAGCCGTTATTCGTCATCCAAAGACCAGTGAGGTAGTAGATCAAACACTCCAAAATTTGTTGAGTTAGTATTTGACACTGAACTAAGCTTTTCAAAAAATCAGCGCAACTTTTATAAAAGTTGCGCTGATTTTTTTTGTCTCACACAACCTTCTTTAAAAGTAACGCATCTTTACTCTTGAAGCCCTATTAAACGGAATTGTTTAATTTCGTATTAAACCCCAATTAAAATAGATGGTTCCCCATAGACTAAACAATAAGTCTTTTTCTATTCAACCAATAAATTAAAAAGTAACATGCAAAAAATAGTATCAATCATCATAACTGCTTTGTTATTGAACATCGTACCAAGTTACGCAGGAGGTTTTATTATTGTCATGCCAGGCAAACACAGCAATCCAAATTCTGTTGTTCCTGGGCAACCTAACCCCACCTTATTTCCATTGGAGTCCCGATCTACACAAGTGAACAGCTCCATCAATGGTCTAACAGCAACCACAACCATAAAACAAGTTTTCTTCAATCCGACTAGTCGCCAACTAGAAGGCTACTTTTTATTTCCTGTTCCTAAAGATGTTGTAATTTCTAAATTCACAATGGACATCAATGGCGTTAAACATGAAGCAGAATTGCTGGACGCTACCAAAGCAAGAAAAATTTATGAAGAAATTGTTCGTCGCTCCAAGGATCCTGCATTATTAGAGTACTATGGAAAAGGTATGTTCAGAGTTCGAATTTTTCCTATTCTCCCGCAAACAGAACAAAAAATAGAACTTACTTATACTGAAACGCTTTCCAAAAACAATGGCACGATAGAATATAGTTTTCCTCGAGAAGATGAAACAATATTAGAAAATTTCTTGGAATAAATAAGCCAGCCACTAACAAAATGTAGCTGCCAAGTGGGCGAAACGCCACACCTGCAGCTACGCCAGCCGTTATAGCTAATGAAATAAAAAGAATGAAACTAATTGAAAATTAAATTAAGGAAAATTAAGGATTAAATTTTATGGATTATTTAATCAACAGTAAA
>ENA-ORXM01004900-ORXM01004900.1-marine-metagenome-genome-assembly--contig:-NODE-4900-length-11239-cov-3.866153_pt1 | contig 11239 bp, 9 predicted proteins | sample MGYA00237867_ERZ511480 | MGnify/ENA primary metagenome ERZ511480 (study PRJEB26309, sample SAMN06266103) | marine metagenome | isolation source: Algal blade | place: United Kingdom:Sidmouth, United... | reverse complement strand
ATGATGAATGGGCGTTGCTTGAGCCGGTGATCGAGGGCGTTGAGGCCGCGCCAAAAAAGGGTGCGCGACCCGGACGCCGTAAGGCGCCGGTTGTGGCGGGCTGGTCGGGCAAGGACACGCTGCGCCTGAAAAGCGGTGTGTCGCTGACAAAATGCCATGACGGGCAGGGGTACTTTGTTCGGTTTGGGGGCAAGGGTGTTGACGCGGAAATGCTAGAGGCCGCGATGCAGCATCTTCAATACGTGTTTGATAAGCCCTAGGGGTTTCGCGCGCGAAACTCTTGGATAAAGTGATTAAAAACAACGACTTAATATTTTTCACAGCAGGGCAGGGGGCGTGGTACAGCAAACCAGTCATTCTGAACAAGGCATTGAGGGGGCAATTTGTGCTGACCAAGTTGGGTGCCTGAACGTCGGGGGAGGGCAGGCGGGGCATTGAGACCGAAACTTTACGCTGACGGTAAGCGCCCCTTGGTGCGATATTGCATACGTCCCGATTTATAGGCGGGTTGCTTGATCATATTGGATGGCGGCGTCACTTTATCAATTCCGTTTACAAGGCCCGATTGTTGCATAAATTAACATAAGACAGCCTTAGCGTGCGCATAAACCATGCGCATGATTGACGCGCATATCTTGTCAGCGTACCCTTTGTTGAGGAGGCAAATTCATGAATTCGCACACACGAAAACCCACAAACCTGTCGTTGGACGCTGATTTGCTTGCACAAGCCAAGGCATTGAAGGTGAACCTTTCTCGCGCTGCAGAGGATGGCGTGCGGGTCGCAGTTTCTATAGCCAAAGCAGAGCAATGGAAAACGGAGAATGCCGCAGCAATTCGAAGTTCCAATGCCTACGTTGAAACGCATGGATTGCCGCTCGATAGTTACCGCCAATTCTAATGCCAAAGTATGACGTATTTCCTAATCCGTCGGGCGATGGTTATCTTTTGGATGTCCAAACGGATCTGCTGAGCGATCTCAACACCAGGGTTGTCGTGCCATTGATGCCGACATCAAGCGCACCGAAACCTGCAACAAGGCTCAACCCCGTTTTTGATTTCGAAAATCAACCATTTGTTATGGTAACGCAGTTTATGGCGGCTGTACCCACCAGTATCCTCAAAACGTCAGTCGGAAAACTTGATGACGAGTTCGAGAAGATCACGTCTGCAATCGATATGCTTATTCAGGGTTTTTAAACGGGGTGTATGAAGTTGTCCGGCAAAACTGGGCAGCGTGCCAAGATTTATCCAAGCTTGAATACGGGATACGGAAATGACGGATAGACGCAGTTTTTCAGATATGTTTAAGGCCACGGTTGCGTTTGAGGCGCTGCGTGGTGACAAGACGGCGCAAGGTGCTGGCATGGCGGCTGTCGAACACATTGGACCCCAGCTTCTGTGTCGAGGCCTAAATGAGGCCATCGCCAAATACGGCAAGCCCGATATCATTATCTCGATAACATCTTCACCGGACGGCTATGGCACTCGCTCAAACAGGAGGCCGTATACGTGCATGAATTGCAGGACGGGTGCCAAGCCAAACGCGTGAACAAAGACCGGATTGGATTCTACAACTCTGAACGGCCACACACAGCCCCCGACAAACGATCACCAGACGACGCATTCTTCAATTCAGAACGAACCCGAAAGGCGGCATGAAACCCACCAGATTGCATCTTAGCCGAACCGCAAAACTGTCCGAAAAAGCAGGACCACTTCACCAAGTGACTTAGGCTTTTTCACAAAACTCATCTGTCCCATCTCTGGTTTGGTTTGCCGACGTTCCTGTTTGGACAATCGGTGGTGATGAGTAGGTTCAGACGCCGTAGGCGCCTGTTCTTGATGATCTGCCACGTGGCGAACGCGAATGGGGGCGAGGCAATCAGGTGAAAAATCGATCTTTTCACCCATTTTGGTGAATGACGCAATTGACGGTAAAGGTTAATTTGGGCCTATTGTCGGGGCGTGGGGCGTAAATCTCAAAGTGATTATAGCATTTTCCAATTAGACTAGTACCTGCGTCACACGTTCCGACAAGAACCTTCAGGGAGACGCGTCATGCATTTTATTCGTTCAGGTATTATGGTTCTCGGCCTTTCACAGGCGGCCTATGCCGAGGATGCGCTTTCTCGGGTTTGGACGGATCAGGGATGGTCGGACCTGTCATCACAAACCACCAGCACATGGTATAATATCTCTCAGGGATCGCGGCTTATCCGGTTGGATTGGTACAAGGCGCTTGCCGCATCGGGTGCGGTATTTGGCGGGCGCGCAATGGAAACGGATTACGGGTTTCCGTTTTGGGATGACGTCGCTGAACTGCCTATCGGGTTTGTGCCTGACGTGGATGACAATGGCACCCAATGGCTCGGGCTGAATTGCGCTGCCTGCCACACATCGCGATTGACGTATAATCAGACCGAATTGATGATCCACGGTGGTCAGTCATTGGGCGACTTCCGCAGTTTTCTAGGTGATTTGACGAAATCGGTGCGCGCAACACACCAGAACGCGGATAAGGCCGAAGCCTTATTTGCAGCCCTTCCAAACAATGGCGGATATCGTGATATCGATGCTTTGCAACGTGATCTTGACGCTTGGCTGGCGCACCGTGATGGCATTGACCGCGTGCTTGAGGGGCTCAATCGGGATCAGGGATGGGGATACGGGCGTGCCGATGCGGTGTCGTATATTCAGGCCGCAACAGCGAGCGTTATCAAGTCCACAGAGCCGGAGTTTGTGAGCCCTGCAAATGCGCCCGTAAACTATCCTGCGGCGTGGAATGCCAATCAGCAAGGAGCGTTGCAACACAACGGATTGGTCGCCAACGGCCAAGACCTGTCATTGTTCGACGAGAACGTAAAACTGGGTGCTTATATCCGCAATTGGACAGAAGCATTGGGCGTTTTTGCCGCCGCCGAGATGGACGCGGACGGGAAGCTTCAGACATCCATCATTGGCCCGAACCTGTTGAAAATCGAAAAATCGCTGGCGACACTGCAGTCACCGGTTTGGCCCGCCGAGGTGTTTGGCGAGATTGATCCTGAACTGGCATCGGTTGGTGCCGGATTGTACGACCAAAACTGTGTTTCCTGTCATGCCATTGTGGCCGATCCGACCGATCTGCGGCAAACATATCCGCTTGATGATCAAGCCTGTTCGACCCGTGGCAGCAGCTTTGATGATGAACCTTTTGTATGCGTGCAGCCGGTTGTTGATTTTTCGGTGACGCGTGCGGCAGTGACGTCAGGGCTTGCGCCGTCCCGCGTGCTGACTGGCACCGATCCGATGATGACGTGTAACATCATGTTGCACCGCATCGCGACGGGCAAGTTGGAGGGCAAGCGCAAAAACAATACATTTAAGTCAACTGATGGTTTGAATATCTATGAAGACACGGCGTTCACAAACCAGATCATGGCGAGCCTGATTATCAAGGACCTTGTCAATCAGATGCCTGAATTGCTGGCGGCTCAGCTAGAATCCGAGACCCTAGCATTGGTTGGTGTGGTGAAATCATGGTTCGATGCGGGAGGCCTAGACGGCGGCCTGCGCGGTGACGGCGATGATTTTAATAATGCCCAGGAATTGCTGATGGATTGTGCGCAGGGGGCCCTTTTGATGAACGGGATGAACCCTGCTGAATTCCCGCTACCAGGGTATAAGGCGCGTCCGCTGAACGGCATATGGGCGACGGCACCATATCTTCATAACGGTTCTGTCCCGTCGTTGTTTGATCTGTTGCGCGCGCCCCAAGACCGCCCGACTGAATTCAACGTACCCTTGGGTGCCTTTGACCCTGTCAAAGTGGGGCTTGCACAAGATCAGGGCGGTTTCCGGTTCCGCACGTTGGACGCAAACGGGTCCGCGATTGTGGGCAATTCGAATCTTGGGCACCCTTATGGTGCGAATTTGACGGACGCTGATCGCCACGCGCTTGTCACATATATCAAGGGTCTATGATGCGCAGGTTTGGCGCGGCAGCGATTGCAGCATTGCTCCTTGCGACTGCGGTCGTGGCCCAAGATACGCCGGTGCTTGATCCACTGATTGAGCGGATTGATGTTGACGCGTTCGAGCGTGACGGGGCCTGTTATTTGGAAAGGTTCAACGCAGAATATTCCGCGGGTTTTACTGCCGAAGGGGTATTTCGCGCTCTTGTTGCTGTGCCTGCCGCCGATGATATCCGCCGTGCGCCATTTTATGATCGCTTGTTATCTGTGTCTGATTTGGCGATCGGACAGACCTGCGATTTGGTGACACCGGCGCCTGAGCCGCTGGATGCCACATTAACAGCCATCTGGAACGCAAATCCGCCCGGCTGTGATGTGCAAGAGCAGTACGGAGTGGCGCAAATCGAAGCATTACGGCGGGTTTTGTCGCGCGCCAGCGATGAAACTGTCGCCCTTGCAGGGGTGAACCGCGAAATTTTGGATCAATATTTATCTGACGCTGCGCGCGTCGATTGCGGCACGACATCCGCGACGCCAGCGCCTGACACACCACCAGCGCCGCGACCGAAGCCTGATCCGACCCCACAGGTCGCTGTGTTTGACTGGCGCGATCTGCCCGTGGGTGAACCGATCACAAGGCGCGATAATTTTGATATCCCGTTGGCTGATTTGCTGATCCCTGGCCGTTATATTGCGCTGCTGGATGGCCAATTTGTTGCCGAGGATACGCAGGCGATTGAACTGGCTGCGATGCTTGAACTTCCTGTATCGGCAATCCTTGAATTTATGCCGCGGATCGGTGCCGTGGTTCTGGCCTTGCCCGATGACGCGTTACAGCGGATGATCGACCATCCCGTTGTGGCCGGACTTACCCAAGATCGGCTCGGGTTTTTCAACCAAAGCCAGCGGGCAAATAATGCAGCACAAGACCTCGTGGACCAGATTGCGTCTGCACCTGACAATCAGTTTTCGCCATTGACCGAAATCCGGGATGTGCGCGTTTATGTTGTGGACGGGGGCATTCGGGCTGATCACACCGAAATCGCAGGTAAGCTGTTGCATTGGCGTGCCGTGGGCGGGTTTCATGGTGGTTTGACCCGCTATGGCTGCGAGCGCCACGGCACGGCAGTGGCGTCATTGATTGCTGGCAAAACACTTGGGATCGCGCGCAACGTGGACCTGATTGATGTGGATATCACGCCGTGTGACGGCAAGGATTTTACATCATTCCCCGCGTCGCACATCCTGATTGCTCTTGATTGGATCGCCCAGACCCAAGACTATCTACCAGCGGAGGTGCCCACTTTGGTCAATCTGAGCCTTGGGGTGCCAGCGGGCGACGATACCCAATTCCAAGTGCCTGCCGCCATGCCGGCCGATCCCGGTCTTTTCGGGCTTGCCGCGTTCGAAGCGAAAATGGACGCATTCTTGGACCGCTATCCTGAAATCACCATTGTTGCAGCGGCCGGCAATGAGGGGGCGAATGCCTGCCATTATTTCCCCGCACGTATGGCGCGCGTTGTTACCGTGGGCGGATCGACGGTGTCCGACAGCCTGTGGGGCAATAGCAATTTCGGTCCCTGTGTGGATACATTTGCCTTGGCCGAGGATGTTGCGGCGGCGGATGCGGGGCGGGGCGTTGACGGCTTGTCGCGGATCAATGGGACATCATTTTCAACGGCCATCGTGACGGGCGTGATTGCGCACAGGCTTGCAGCCGGTCAGGATATCGCGGACATACGTGGCGATATCTTGCGGATACCGACGACCGAACGTGACATTCAAGCCCAACTTGCGCGTGGTACGATCCCCGAAAACGGCGCGATGGGTGCGACGCTTCAGTCGTTGGCCAAGATTTACAGCCCCTTTAGGCCGGATTGCGTCGTCAGTTCCTATGACGGCACCCTGAACATGCGGTCTGGCCCGACATTACAAAATAGTGTGATTCTGACCTTGCAAAACGGCGACGGGCTGATCCTCAAGGGACGGTCGGGCGACAAGTGGCTTTTGGTGACTTTACAAAGCGGAATACAAGGCTGGGTTGCGCGCGCAGACAATCGGGCAACGCTTGTGCAAAATATCCAAGGCAGAGCGGACTGTGAAAATTAACTTCTAGAAAACACCGCCCCTAGCCCCTACTATTTTTCGAAATTGGGGGGCCTCGTGGAAACAACTGACGTATTGGGACTCGTGTCGCGTATCTACGACACCACCTTGGACCAAGAGCTTTGGCCGAGTGTATTGCGCGATGTCGCGCGGGCAACCGGTGCTTCTGGTGCGATGATATTCGAGTTGACCCAATCCCACGGTGTCCAAAAAATCGACTGCCCTCATATCAGTGAGAATTACGATCGCATCGCGGTGAATGACTACCTGCGCAAACACAACGCCCAAGAGATTGAAGACCAGCTTGCTTTTGCCCGTATTTCGGGGGTTTCGGAAAAAATCGAGCTTGTGGACGACACCGACTTCGATATCCCGCAAGACGCATTGTCGGCGCAATACAATGTGCAAGACATGATGAAATTTGGATTGCGCCACCGGTCGGGGACCTTGTTGAACAAGGATTCATGGCAGATTGACCGGTTTTCGTTGCAATACAACAAGGACCGTGGCCCTTCGACGGCAGGGGAGAAAAAGCTGGCCGCTACGATCTTGCCCCATGTTGCAAAAGCGCTGCGGATCGGGCGCCCGCTGACCAAAAATCTTGTGCTCAGTGCGGCGCTGGGCAGGCACGTGGAAAACCTGAATTTTGGAATTTGCCTGCTGGCACCTGATGGCCATCCTATTGCGACCAATGTAGAATTCGACCGCATTGTGGATCAGATGCCTGTGTTTAAGTACACGAAATCAGGAAAGCTCGTCCTTGCGGCGCAAGACCGCGAAGATAAATACAATTCTTTGATTTCCGACAGCGGCAGTCATGGGAAAACGGGGGCATACCCGCGCCGACAGTCGTTGTTTTTCCCGCTCACAGACATGGAAACAGGGGTTTTCGTCGAAATTTGCCCTGTGTTTGAAAACGACCAGTTTGGACAAATCCCGAAAAATACACGCCTGATTACGGTGATGGATTCCGTGACATCCAAAACGATCCAGTCCGATGTTGTTTCGCGGTTTTTCCCGCTATCGCAGTCGGAGGCTGCAGTTTTGGAGTTGATCGGGACGGGGCGCACAAATCGTGAAGTTGCAGAAATACGTAACCGGTCGTTTGAAACGGTCAATTCTCAGGTGAAATCCCTATTGTTGAAAACCCACACCAGCAACCGGACTGAATTGATGCAATTGTCACTGAGCCTTGCTGCGTCATTCCCCTAGCGCATTGGCGCAAGCCGGCGCAATCTGATTTGGCCGGGGGCGGACGCAGTCGGCCGGATCAAGGCGGGGCGCCACGGTTTGCAGCGACAAAAACCGCCCTGCGATGCGGCGCTGTAGGGGCGTGCTGTTTCGGTTGATGATGTCTTGTGCTGCGAAAATGATATCTGCATGTGATTTCAAAGCTGCATCAATGGCCGTCCAGTATTCAGGGCTGTTTACAGGCTCAAATTGCGCGGTTTTGAAGGCCGTTTGCATCGTGTTGAAATCGGCTGATAACATCCCGTTTGCCATGAAGGCAGGATCACGGACGCCAATTGTATGGGTGGCAGGGGCCATGTGGACGCTCAGGTCGATCAGGTTTTTGTTGATCTCGTTGATGGCCAGAACGGCATCGGTCCAACCCAACCCGTTTTGCAGTCCGGCCAAGTGGCTGGTCAGTTCTTCAAAGTTGGCTTTGGCTGAAATGTCGTGCAAATCATGGTGGCCTGCGACGCCGTAACCGCCGCAGTTGTTGGCGAATGTGGTGCCATAAAATGACTTCATTTGCAGATCGTCATCGGCGGCCTGAAAATGGCGGGCATAGTCATACAAGACCTGTTCATAGGCCCCGCGGTAGGCGCAGGATTGTTCAGGATCCAATACGGCACCTGATTCCACCTGATCAAAGAGGCGCTGGTTTTCGCGAATATGATCGCTGTCCAATCCGTGCACATACCTCACGGCACCAAATGCAAAGAGCTGCTCTGCATAAGCGTCGATATCGGCGCGCGCATGGGCGTTGGGGTTCGTGCTGGCGATCATGATGGCCAAAAGCGCGAAAATCCCCACGGCAAGATACATAAGATATTTCACGGTCTGGCCCCTTTATTGCGGCGATTAGAAACTGCTGCGCAATCCGACAAAGATATCTTGGGACGCGGCATCATTGATATCAATGTTTGAATCACGCCGCGACTTGCGCAACGTGATTGAAGGCTGCATGCCCATCACGGTCCAGTCCTGTGGCGCGAGGTTGATCCCGATTGTGGCAATACGGTCATGGCGCAGTTCATCAAAGAATGGCGCCTGCATATCATAGTCATGTACAGCGTAATCGGCAAAAATGCCGAGGTTGACGGGGAATAGCTCCAATTTGGATTGGGCCTCGAAGCGGATGGCGTTGTGGGTCGATGATGCGTGAGGGTTGTCTGATATGATGCGTCCATGTGTGATCCCGATGCCGTAGCCGAGCCCGTCATTAATGCGGCCGGAGATGCGGTAGGTGGCGCTCAGGTCGGATTGCGTGTTGATCGCATCTTCGCCTTGCGTGCGGCTGGCATTCAGGCGCACCGACCATTGCAGATCCGGTACCAGTGCGCCACTGGCCTGAACATAAATCGCCTTGGAAACTGTCGGCGTGCCGCCCGCAGGGGTGTTGCGCGCAGCGGTCAGGCCGTATCGCAGAACTATTTGATCCGCAGTATCGGCGCCAAAGACGCGTTGCCCGTCCAGCACCATACCAAACCCCTTTGCGGTCACGCCAGAGCCGGACGTTAGCCCGATCTGCCCCGTCAGCCCCGCCTGTAACAGCTGATTTGACGTGTTGACCAGCTTGTATTTTCCCGCCAGTGCCGCCGTAATCGTGCTGCCTTCTTGGGCGGTGTTTTCCTCGGCGAGAACAAATGGCAAGCCGTCCAGTTCGACCTCGTCATTGTCGGTCGCAAAGTTGAGATTGTCACTTTGGCGCAGGGAGATGTTGGCTGTCCAAACCCATTTTCGCACCGATTGCATTTGACCGCTGAGGCTTGTGGCGGTTTTTGTTTCGGCGTCGTTTGCGGCGATGTCACTGGCGCGGCGGTACCACAAGTTTGCATAGTTGAAGGCTTTGTTGCGCGCGGCAATATGGCCTTGGAGAATGAAATATAAATAGGGTTTACCAAAGCGGCCTGCGGCGTCTGCCTGTTGTTTGGCAGCATCCAGCTGCCCCAAGCCAAGATATGCGAACCCGCGCAACAAGTGCAGATCGCCAGTTGCAGGTCCTGCCGCCAGATGTACCTCGGTTTCGAGTAAGGCTTGGGTGTAATGGCCTTGAGCCAACAAGGTTTCGATTGTGGTCTCGGCGGTTGCATGTGTGGCGCTGAACCCTGCAAAGATAAAGGCTGCGACAGCGAAGAACGAGCGCTTGAACAAAAACATGAGGCACCTTTTGGTAATCTTGATGAGGTGACAGAACCCCCGCCAGCAATACGTGCCGGCGGGGGCAGCGAGGGTGTTAGTCAGCGAGGAAGACACCTGTTTCCATGACGCAGTTTGCGCCAAGAACGGAAACATCACCGCCAGGGAATGTGCAGGCGCCGTTGCCGCCTTGCATGACGATGGCGCCAACAACTTCACCGTTTGCATTGCTGCTGTCGGCCTCGACAAAGGTGCCGTTCATGGTGCCCGTCATGGATCGACCCAAAAGGCCCGTGCTGTTCATTACAATGCCATTAAAGCCGGACGTGCCTGTCAACGCGCCCCCGACCGTTGTCAGATCGGCAACTGCATTGCCGTTGCTCAATGTGCGGTTTGTGATGACCGTGGTACCAGCAATACCTGTGCCTGCTGCGTTGATGTCAATTTGCGCATTGCCTGCAACGGTTGAGCTGCCACCTGCAAGGCCACCGATTGTCTGGTTTGCATAGCCAAGGTAGGCCCCGGTGAAGCTTGCGTTTCCAAGCGCCGAATTGGTCAGCGACGAGGACGATGTGCCGCCCACAATGGAACTGCCTTGGGGGTCAAGCGCAGTTGACGTGGAGTCGTCGTAAAGTGCGACCGCATAGCCATCACCGTTGGACGACTGTGCAATCATTGCGACACCTGATTCCGACCCGTTAATTCTATACCCGCGCACGTTGGATTCTTGCGGGTGGGTTACGGCAGAGCCTGCGATCACCAAATCCGTGGTTCCTGTCCGTTCCAGCGTCAACGTATCTGTGGGCTGGTCGTAATTGGCGGAATTGAGCGCATTGGATGAGGCTAAACCTGTTTGTGTCGTGCTGGTCAAGGCAGACGGCGTCGTCGTGTTGGCGTTGAAGTTCAGCGTCGTCACGGGTGGTGTCACTGTCGGTGTCGTGCTGCTGCCACATGCTGATACGATCGCGAGCGTGGCGATGCTCAATGAGATTTTGGTAAATGAAATTGGCATGGTTGCCTCCTTGTAAAGTGATGTGAAAATATTTTCACTCCCCAGATTATTTCACCTGCTGTTGGGGCAAACATTCCCCCATCATGGTGAAAAATGACGGCATGCCCCGATTTTAGCGTGCGAGAATGACGCCTTTTCCAAAGCTTTGGATGTTTGTGAGTGGGGGGTAGAGGCCTGAGGAATCAGCTTTTCAGACTGCATCGCCAAGACATCAAAATAAATTAATTACTTTTTGATGAACGAAAACGTGAGGGTGCCAATCGCCCCGTCACGTGCGCGCAGGCCCAGTACAGTGACCCAATTTGTCCGACCCACCAAGCGGGGTGCGTCGGGTAAAATGACTGCTTCTGACAAAGCAAAGGCACGAACTGCAACTGGTTCCCGCATCTTTCCGGTTTGGACGATTTGACGCGAAAGCCCAGTTTGATTCCAACTGGTTTTGCCTGTTCGAATAATCGGTTTGAAGAAGATCGTTGCGTTGCCGAATTTATTGCGCTGCGCGCGCGAAGCAGGAAAACCGAATGTTGGGAAAATTCCGGTCACCCGACATCTAGGCGTGCTAAATTTTGCATTCAGTTCAAATGTCCACTTTGAGGAAGCCGCGCCGCAACAACCGAGCCTACTACGAATGTCCGCTAAGGACCGTTTGCGTCGCTTCTTTGGTAAAGGTCGTGACCTGAGCCCCCGGTCTCTTCCAGCTTTACGCGGAGTCCTTGGGGTTAATGCTCTGCCCCCTGAAACTTGGATCACTTTGAGTTAGAGTTTTCGACTGCTACTTTTCTGGCTGGAAGAAGGAGTGG
>ENA-ORXM01004899-ORXM01004899.1-marine-metagenome-genome-assembly--contig:-NODE-4899-length-11240-cov-3.777837_pt1 | contig 11240 bp, 9 predicted proteins | sample MGYA00237867_ERZ511480 | MGnify/ENA primary metagenome ERZ511480 (study PRJEB26309, sample SAMN06266103) | marine metagenome | isolation source: Algal blade | place: United Kingdom:Sidmouth, United... | reverse complement strand
TATCTTCATCGTTAAAATAAAAATCACATCGCCGCCATCCCCCTGTATTATCTCCTAAGGTTGCTAAATAAGTATAATTCGTGTTTTCATCTTCAGAGAAGGCTATTTCCATGATTCGTCGATTCCAAGTACTAGGCTGATACCGTTTTAAATCCGATTGTTTCTTGAAAAGTAAATTTTGAAGTTCTTCCTTTGATAAATCAGGATCTAAGATTGGAAAAGAATCTATATTTGTATTATAAACCGTCGTATCTATATAACAAAGTGTATCTATTCTATACAGCCAGTTTTCATTAGGTCTAGGATAAGCCGTATCTACTCCAACTACTACACCTATTTCTGAACAGGTTTGATTAAAAGGATCTGGATTAATATTGTTCGAAAAAACACCTCCTGGATAAAACGTAATACCATTTAGCGAGTAAGTATCTGGGGAATAAACTGTTACAACAGTAGTATCATAAAAATCACCAATAATAGTATAAGGAATGGAACAAGCCAAAGCAGTATATAATTCAGAAAAGCCCAAATAAGCTTCTTCTGTCTTAGGATGATTGACCATTGGAAAAGCATTTGGTACTAGTCCGTTAACACCTGTTGTGTCTAATGGATAAACAACTTCATTCGCTATATAGTAAGGAATAATTCGTTCTAAATCAAAACCAATTGTATAAACCCCACTGTACATATTCTGTTTAATGTATGCTTTTCCTAAATGGTCATCTACACGAACTCCATAACCATCACCTCCAGCCATCGAAGATCGCCATATATTATAATTAATAGTATGATTAATTCCTACATCTTGATTAGCTGTAATAATAATACTGTCATTTCCTTCCCAATCGTCAAATGCCCAAATAGTAGATACTCCCAGTCCATTATACAAAGGCACCCAATTGGTACTTGCATTATATTTGCTAACACCTCCGTGTGTTGCAGCAAATAACTCTGTTGCATTTCCCGTTGGAGAAAATACTAAATCGTGTACATCGTCGTGTACTTCATAATAGATTAATTTCGTTACATTTGAAAAACTAGTTATTCCTCCAGTACTGACATTCGTACTTTCGTAAATATCCACCTCTCCAACAACAACATGTTGTGGATCAATCGGGGAAACAGCTATTCCCATCCATGATGGTTTACCTGCGGGGATATTTTCTTGAAAAGACCAAGTAGTTCCATCATACAAATACACTTGACTAGCTCCATTGGAAACAATATAAGCATACACATAATTTGGTGCAGCTGCTGTTGTCGCTATATTGATCCGTTCAATCGTAAAAGGAACATTAAGATTGCTAAGGTTGGCGGTCATACTATTCCAACTTAGACCTCCGTCGATAGATTTATAAATATCTTTACTACCACTTGCATACATAATGTTTCGATTGGTTGGATGATATTCTAAGCCTCTCCATTCTGCATCCCAAATGTATCCTCCACTTCCATCTGATGGTCCTACCAATACTTGAGTCCAATTAAGCCCCCTATTGGTGGATCTAAAAATACCTTGACTAGTAGCAATGTGAAGTGTATCATCTCCATTTGGATTGACAACAATATTTCTCATAGTTCCTCCTGCTTCAAAAACAGTTAAAAGGTTATCTATAGTTGAGTTATCAATCATTGTTACTCCACTTGTCCCCGTTCCGTTAATAGCTGTCCAAGTACTGGTTCCAACAATATTCATATAAACTCCTTGTGTATGAATAGGGTTATTATTATTAATCGCACCTGGTCCTAAAGGAGAATAAGACACATTAAAACCAAAATTAGAATACCCATAATCTCCATTACCAGTGCAAATGAAAACATTATTATTAGAAACCGCTACATCTGCTACAGATGTTATGGGAATCGCTCTATCTGTATGATAATTATACCAATCAGTTCCCCCATTATCTGTCCTGTACAATCCTCCAAAATGAGAGCCTGCATAAATAATCTGATTACTTGTCCCGTTATAATTAGGGTGAAAAGCAAGACGATGGATTTGTCCCATTCCTCTAACAGAGCTGGCACCGCCTACGGGAGTATTGGGTCCTAATTCGTTCCAAGCAGGATCTACCTCATGTGTCAATGGAAACGTTATTGTGGCAGTTCCTGAATTAGGAGCAAGAGGCGTTCCATTAAATACTTTGGTATATCCTATTAAGGCTTTACTAGCCTTAATCATTTTACCACTTGGAGCTAAGCGAGTACCCCATGTCTCGACATCACGCCTTACTTGGTTATAGATACCACCTTCTGTTCCATCATCTTGATAACGGATATAAAAAGAATCCAAAAAGGTATAAAAAGAAGAATCGGGATGAATTTGAAATTGTCCAAATCCATTGGAATAGCAACATAAGAGAAGTACTATTCCTGTAAAGAATTGTTTCATAAAAAATGGGTTTGTTATGAATGTAAAAATAAAATACTTATAACTGTAAATTTCTTTGTCAAGGAAACAAAGGAATTTCTTATTGGTACTTCAATTTTCAAACAGTAATTTATTAGGGCGAAACAAATATATAAAAAACAACACAGAATTAAAAATAAAATTTCAAATAACATTCTACTTTTACCCTTCATAACCTGCAAGTTACGCCCAAAAACAACAAAAGGACGAACTCAACGAGTCCGCCCTTTTTCCCTAAATTTTATGGTTCTTATAGCCTCTATCCTAGCGTCGCATGCGTGGCGCTTAAGATGTTTCTTACCTCCTCTGCTGTAGGTCCCTGCGCATAAACACGCAACACAGGTTCCGTTCCTGAAGGGCGAATCATCACCCATTTATCTTCTGACAAGTAAAACTTATACCCATCAAGTGTTTCAACACGTTGTACCGAATACGCTCCAAACTTTGTGTATTCGTTGTTTTTACATTTTTCGATAATTGACCATTTTTTGTCGTTAGAAATGTGCAAATCATCTCTATCAAAAGCAAAGTGACCAACCAAAGCGTATACTTCTTCCATTAACTCCTTAATAGACTTTCCTGTTTTGGCCATAAACTCTAAGACCAACAAGCCAATCCAAGCCCCATCCCGCTCAGGGATGTGTCCAGCAGCAGCAATACCACCTGATTCTTCTCCACCAACCAAAACATTTTCAGTAATCATAATTTCTGCAACATGCTTGAAACCAATTTTAACTACTTGATATTCTAAGCCATATAACTCACATAGTTTTTTCAACTTGTCCGTTACAGAGAAAGAAACCACTACTTTACCCGTCATGTTTTTGTATTTGTACAAATAATGTACAATCAACAATAGGATTTGATGTGAATTCACAAAGGTTCCATCCTCGTCATACATTCCAATACGATCTGCATCACCATCATTTGCCAAACCACAAGTAATATTTTTGTTGTTTTTAATTAACTGTGATAATTCTTGTAGATTTTTGTCGATAGGTTCTGGTGCTTGACCATCAAAACTTGGATTGAGTTCACAGTGTAAAGGTACTGCACTAGGTAAGATTCTACGTACGATATTTTGTCCAGCTCCATACATCGCATCGTAGGCACAAATAACGCCAGAATTGCGAATGGTTTTCAAATCAAATTTAGCCTCTACTTCTGCCATGTACAGATCTTCTAAGTTTACATACTCTAACAACCCCTCTTTTTCCATCTGCTCGATAGAAGGCAATTCATCGGTAATATTCTCAGCAGGAATTAAAGCCTCTACAGCATCAATATCCTTAGGGATAGAAGGCCCCCCCAAATCTGACTTTAATTTGTATCCATTATAAGTTGGAGGATTGTGACTAGCTGTTATGACCACCCCCATTTTCGCTTTCTTTCTAACAACTCCCAAAGAAACCATTGGTGTTGTAGAAATATTTTTATCAAAATAGGTTTTAATTCCGTGATGTGCCATGATTTGAGCCGTTGTTTCGGCAAACATCAAACCACCAAAACGACAATCGTAGCCCAATACTAGGCTGTCTCCTCCATTTTGCTTGATCCACAAAGCGGTTCCTGTCGCAATTCGTTTTACATTATCTACGGTATATTCTTTTGCTATAATCGCTCTCCAACCGTCTGTTCCAAATTTAATTTTCGTCATATTTTTAATTCATTTTCAGCACAGATTGTGCTATTTTCTTTATTATATAGTAGTACACTTTCTCTCTTAGTAGAAAAAGGTTCTATTTAAAAGCCTTATTTTTTCAAAATTTTCAGCAAATTAGGAAAAAAACAGTATTTATTCTAGTCATTTGTTGGTTAAGCCTGTATGAAATTTGTGTTATTTTGTATTTTAGCCATTCAAACACAATCAATGGAAGACAGCAACAGACATAAGGGTATGCGTAAACGTTTGGCAGAAAAGCTTTACGAAAAGGGAATTCGAGACGAAAACGTGCTCGGTGCTATCCAAGCAATTCCTAGACATTTTTTCTTAGACAAAGCTTTTGAGGAACATGCTTATGAAGATAAGGCATTCCCTATTGATGAGCATCAAACTATTTCTCAGCCCTATACAGTAGCTTATCAAACTGAGTTGCTACAAGTAAAAAAACGAGAAAAAATTCTTGAAATTGGCACTGGTTCTGGTTATCAATCGGCAGTCTTAGCAGTGTTAGGAGTTCGTTTATATACCATTGAACGCCATGAGTTGCTATATCAAAAGGCAAAGAAAATGTTTCAAAATTTGGGCTTACTGGGCATTCGTAGTTATTTCAGAGATGGTTACAAGGGCTTGGGAGAATTTGCTCCCTTTGACAAGATTTTAGTAACAGCTGGCGCCTCTGAAGTTCCCCCTGCACTCAAAAAACAGCTCAAAGTTGGTGGTGTTCTGGTCATTCCTGTTGGCAATGAAGTACAACAAAGAATGCTCAAAATAACCCGTTTAAATCAAACCGATTATCAAGAAGAAGTTTTGAGTGATTTTCGCTTTGTTCCTTTATTAAAAGGCAAAAATTCTAAAAAGTAAATATTAAAAGCAGAATTTTATCGTTATAAAACTACAAAAGGAGTGTACTTGTTTCAGCATAAATACTTTTTGAGGTTAAATATTTTTTAGATATTAATTGTAGTTCATTGAATAACTTTGTATTTTGTGCCACTCACTATTATTTTTTTCCACTATATAATAAACTTATACGTCACAACTTTACACAAACTTTACCATCTTTTTCAAAAAATATTCTATGACTTATAATTAACCATTTATACACACAAAATAGTGTTAATTTCAATTTGATTCCTATGCAAGAAATCACATATAAACATAAGTCGTAGCTGATATTTAGTATACTAACCCCAATTGGTAAATATGAGTTATTTGTTGCTTGCTATATATATAATGGCTTTTGGTTTGTGGATAAAATCTACAAAGACCCTTAATACACCTGGTCTATCTCGCAATTTTATATGCTTTATTTTTCTTTCAAAAATAATAGTAGGATTACTCTATGGTCTCATTCATCATACTTATTTCAAAGGTGGTGATACCTTTATTTATTTAAATGAAAGTACTTTATTAGGCAGCACTTTCTTATCTCATCCTAGTTATTATATAGGCTCTTTATTAGGTTGGGATGTTCCCATTCCAGATGCAACGGTTTTTACTTATCCTAGTTCTGCTATTTTCTGGAAAAATTTAGGGACCTATAGTTTGGTACATTTACATGCTATTTTGTACCCTCTTACCTTTGGATATTATAATTTACACATCTTTTTTATTGCTATAATCGGCTTATTTGCTAGTTTAAATTTTTACAATGTATTTCGGAAAATTTTAGATTTGCCCCATATAGCCTTAGTTGCCTGTTGTTTTTTCTTGCCTTCTCTTACTTTTTGGACAGCAGGGTTGCACAAAGATGTTTATGTTTATTTTGGCTTGAGTTTATTTTTATTGAGTTTACTAGAGTTTCAACAAAAAAAGCAATCGTTCCAAACGATCTTAAAACTTTGTCTTGCAATTCTTATAATTGGTATGATACGCCACTATTTATTAGTCTTATTACTTCCTGCAACTATAGCTTATTTAAGTACATTGTATTACCCCAAACGAATTTGGACAACTTACCTAATAATTTACAGTCTATTTATAGGCGCTGCCCTAGTTGTTACAAAATTTATTCTTGGTATTGAATTATTTGAAATTCTAGTGAATCAACAATCTGCTTTTTTAGCAGAAATTGGAGGATCTTCCATTCAAAATGTAGAACCATTAAGTCCAACGCTTGGAAGCATACTTCGTACAATTCCAGTAGCATTTATTAATGTTTTAGGAAGACCTTTTCTGTGGGAATGCAAGGATTTTTTACAGCTAATAGCAAGTTTAGAAATTTTATCTTTTTTAGGACTAATTGTTGTTTCTTTAGCTCTAAAAAAACAATCCATTAAGTCACCCAATCTTTTGGTGCACTTTATTGTTGCCTATGCGATTACCAATCTTCTTTTGGTCGGACTTCTAGTTTCCAACATTGGCACTATTGCTCGTTATAGAGCTATTGCTCTAGGTATTTTATCTGCCCTATTAACACATATTCTTGACTTTTATCAAGTCTATCCTAAAAAATTAAACCCTGCCAAACCCCATCCTTTGAATGGAGATTCAAAAACTCAAAAAAAGATAAGTTCGGCAGCTTTTTCAAAAAAAAACAAAGCTAAATTACTACAATGACACTACAAGAAGCACAAGAGAAGGTAGACCACTGGGTCAACACCATAGGGGTTCGTTATTATGGAGAACTAACGAATACGGCTATTCTAATGGAAGAAGTAGGCGAGGTAGCTCGCTTAATGGCTCGAATTTATGGGGAGCAGTCTTTCAAAACCAAAGCACAAGAAGTTTCTGCTAAAGACGATTTGGCAGAAGAAATGGGGGATGTATTATTTGTCTTGCTCTGCTTGGCCAATCAAGCAGAAGTTGATTTAGGGGCTTCGCTACAAAAAATCATGGACAAACGAACAGTTAGAGACAAAGAGCGTCATGCAAACAACCCAAAGTTAAAATAACCATCCTTAAGACTTTTTTATTGCTCGAAGTACCAGTATTATCAGACACAAAATACTGCCAATTCCTATCAAAATATAAGAGGTAGGAGCCTTCGAATTCTCAGATATAGGAACATTACTAGTAATCCTATAAATGGCATTTTCTTTGTCGGTTGTAAATTTTAGTGTTGGTGCATTAGCAACTTCTATACTATGGAAATTCGTTTGGTCTGAATAAGCTTCAAACATACAAGTATTCTTGATAGAACTAATCCATTGATTCTCCCCCAATAATAACATATAAACACTTCCATGCCCATGTCCGTTGATATTGGGTGCCACTTTGATACTTTGGATTGGAATCGGTTGATTCTGCCCGTTTCGCAACTCTAAATGCGCTTGAAGGTAAGCCAACAAACCCGTTGTCATCTCTTCTGTTGTCTGTGCTGTTCGAAGCTCAGGTCTTGCAGTCAATAGAGCTTCTCGAATCGTCCAAGGAAATTCAACCTTGATCAACAGTTGGTTATTAGATTCAAAAAATTCAAAAAAAGCTTCGTTAGGAGCATGAGCATAACTAGACTTGTTAATTAGGCTCATGCTTATGATCAAAAAAAGGAACTTCATTTTATCTTAAGTTAAAATCAGCAGAAGGGGTTCCTACAAAACATCTAGGGATCGATGGAAAATCATCGGTAATGACATAATAATAGGTTCCTCCAGGAAATTCTGGGGTTATTCCTGTTCTTCCGTTGCATTCATCTAACATTCCCAAAGTAGAGACATACTCATAATCATTAGAATAAATTCCATTATAAGTACCACAAGGACCATCAGTTCCATCTCCTGGACGCTCGCCTACTTTTAGTTGATAACTAGAAGTCAAAACTACCACTGTAGAGTTATTATCTTGAGCATCTGAATAACCATATTTATAATAAATAGGGAAGCCATCTGCTGCCCAACCAACTTGTGTCATCCTTGTTACACTAACATTTAGCGCATCCAAATATAACTTAGGAGAACCGTGATAGTGATACTTTCCTGTTCGCTGAACATGTGCATTATTGCAATCCAAACCTATTTGTACATTAGTTGCTTCCAAATTCCAAGTCCAATTCACGTTAGCAGCCATAATGCCTTCATGTGGCCAAGGTTCAGCAGCAATAGGATCTAATTCTACACCATTCATCAAAATACCAAAAGCAGCAACTGGTCCTGAACTAGTTAATAGCTCTCTTTTGGAAACTGCTATAGTTGGATCAATCAGGATGCCATAAGTTTTGTTTTGAACTGTAATTGCGTTGGGATTCAAAGATCCTTGACCACCACCAAACAAACCTACCAAATGATCAGGGATGCTATTCGCTGTGATTGTTCGAGTATTTGTACTAAGCGATTCCGAATAAGACGAAGCAGCTGTTAGACTCTCTCCGCAAGTACCTCTTGAGGTATCTAGTGTTTTGGTTGGATTACAATCTACTGCTTCTTCTTGGCAAGCTGTTAAGAATAAAACTACTGCAAAAACAAACAATAAGGGGATTATTTTTTTCATAAAATTTTAATTATAGTGTTAATAAATCTTACCTCTATACACTAACAGGTCGAATTTCACGAAACAATCCCCTATTTCAATTCATTTTTATTCAAAAAAAGAACAAAAAGTCTCTGTAATATATTTTAGTTGTGCTGCATCCATTTCTGTATGAATTGGTAAAGACAACACCTCTTGACAGAGTTGTTCGGTTACAGGGAAAGAAGTGTTTGAAGTATCTACAATGTTCTTAAAAGCTTCTTGCTCATTGAGTGGAACAGGGTAGTAAATCATGGAAGGAATGCCTTTTTCTTTCAAATACGCTTGCAAATCAGCTCGTTTGTCTGCTGGCACTTTTAGTGTATATTGATGAAAAACATGTGTGGAGTTGTGTTGACGAAAAGGGATTTGCACCCCTTCAATATTCTCAAAGGCTTGATCGTAGGCTACTGCTACTTGCTGCCTTGCTGTTGCATAGGTATCCAATTTTGCTAATTTAATGTCCAACACCGCTGCTTGAATAGAATCTAAACGAGAATTCACACCAATACATTGATGATAATAACGCTTATTCTGTCCATGACTTGCAATCATTTGAAGGTGTTGTCCTAAGGCTTCATTTTGAGTAAAAATAGCACCACCATCACCATAAGCGCCTAAGTTTTTGGAGGGGTAAAAAGAAGTACAGCCAACATCTCCCAAAGTACCCGTCTTTTGAACTCGACCATCCGAAAAAGTATAATCAGCTCCAATTGCTTGTGCATTATCTTCTACGATATAGAGATTATGCTTTTTTGTCAAAGCCAAAATTGGTTCCATATCAGCACTTTGACCAAACAAATGAACGGGAACAATTGCTTTTGTTTTACTCGTAATTAAAGGTTCAATTAAAGCTGCGGTAACATTAAACGTATCTGGATCTACATCTACCATAACAGGCGTTAATTGTAATAAACCAATGACTTCCGCAGTTGCTACATAGGTAAAAGTAGGAACAATAACTTCATCACCAGGTTCTAATCCCAAACCCATTAAAGCAATTTGTAGAGCATCCGTTCCATTTGCGCAAGGGATTACAGTATTAACCGTAAGATATTCTTCTAGATGTGCTTTGAAGGACTTCACTTGTGGTCCATTAATAAAAGCACCAGACTCTATACAGTCCAAAATGGCAATATCAACAACTTCTTTAATACTTTGATACTGTGCTTTCAAATCTACCATCTGGATAGGGCGCATATTGTTGTTTTTTGAGCTATTGAGTAGTATTTTCATGCTCAAATTGTGCAGAATACTACTTTTAATCTTTTTCCAATAATTGACGATGAAGGTACGTATTTCGTTGGAAAAGTAGTTATACTTTTTTGCATTTTAGGCTACAGAATTTAGTCCAGACGCTCAATTCGTATTAAATCAAAGGTATGAGGGTGGAGCAAAAGCTCAAATAAGGCTTTTTCTGCTCTAACAACAGGCTCTAAACTCGTTGATTTTACTCTTAAGTCGACTTTGAGTTGAATTTTAAAATTGGTGTCGTCTGCTATTAAGACAGAGCCATAAGCAACAGATTCTATAGTAGAGATAGAGCCATCAATCATATCCAAAAACTCACTAATGTATTCTGTTAAAATTGCCAAAAGTGATTTTTTCTTGTGTATATCCAATGCTGCAAAATTCTGCTCAATGGCTTTTTTGCTAGTTTTGAAAAAACAATATTTATCTACCTTTTCTTGATTTGCTTTCCCCCAGTAAACATAGGTTTCATCTACCCAAAGAATTGTCCATTGACTCAAACGCTTGAACGTGCTTTTGTCAAAAAATTCTGCACAATCTGTTTTTTGTGCCTTCTCTAAATGCTTACCTTCTCTAATTTCTTTGGTTAGGTAGGTATTCCAATTACCAAAAAGTCGAAACATAGTGTGTAATTTTTAATTGTCTTTTGCCTTTTCTTATAGATGCGTCTTGTTTTCTTGTCTACACATTCTCTATACTTTATGTAGACCCCAAATTAAGTGTAGCAATTTCACGGCCTCGAAAAAGCAGCACAGTTAAGTGCTGCTTCTAAAACATGCCGAAAGATAGTTATTTTTTTTGCTGTTTTATAGCAATCAAATCCATTGTTTTATTATCCAATATAATAACATATCCTGCTTTTATTTCTTCTGTTGACTTAACAGCTTCTTTTTTAGGATAAACCAGAATACAAGATACTTGTATATGCAATTGATTATCTTTAATAGAACCTTCCAAAGTTTTATTTTTACGGACAGAAATAATTCCAGAAACTTCCTTTCTTATAATGGTGTACAATCGTTGCCATAAAAAATCTTGATAATGCTTTTTATACAATGGAAACTGCTCATCTAGTTCCTTTTTAGATGTTTTATAAAATTCATCTACAATTCTATCATTGCTAAAAAGTCTCTTAAAAATAGGCATTCCCCAATAGATGAAAGTAGCGTCCTCGTGCAGAATAAACCAACAACCTACCATCGCTTTTCGAGGGCGTTTGTTGAGCCAACGATTAAAGAACGTATGCACACTCACTAAAGTTGCTTTATCTAGTAACGCTCCTTTTTGAATTCGTTCTACAGAATAAGGGGGATGGTCGTTTTTAAAGAATGAAAACATAAATAATAAATGGATGGATGTAATTCAGTTAATTGATTCTTTTCCAAACGAAGTTCACGTAAGTAAATCGTGTGGAGTTTAAAACATAGGCTATCCCAATTTATAACTGTTAAAAGATAGCCTATGTTTTAAACT
>ENA-ORXM01004897-ORXM01004897.1-marine-metagenome-genome-assembly--contig:-NODE-4897-length-11242-cov-3.081326_pt1 | contig 11242 bp, 7 predicted proteins | sample MGYA00237867_ERZ511480 | MGnify/ENA primary metagenome ERZ511480 (study PRJEB26309, sample SAMN06266103) | marine metagenome | isolation source: Algal blade | place: United Kingdom:Sidmouth, United... | reverse complement strand
CAACCAAGAGAAAGGCACAAAGCCACGTCAAAGAATTTTTTAGATTTTTCATTTTACTTGTATTTTATGTTCCGATTTTTTTTTGGTCGGAAAGGTTAAGAAATTGTTGTAATTACTCGGGTAATTCAGGTTTTCAACCTGACAGCTGTCTGCCTGTTTTTCCCCATTTAGAAACCCGAATTTTTGACATTAATTTATCAGGTTGCCTACTGACAACTCAGACATATTTTGGGCGGTTTTTAATATTTTTTTTTAATTCAAAAATGTTTATTTTCCGTCTCTCTTTTTATCCGTATAATACGTTGGAATAATCGAAGCCGTTGCACCTTCAAACGGCAATTTTCCAAAGAAACGTCCGATTTTTTTCAAGGTTTTCTTGCTTTTCCCCTCGGCCACATCTGCCTTCTCTACTTCATTGGTTTCTGTCAAAGCAATTGGTTGAGGCAACTCCGCTACAATTTCTTCCATAGCTTTACTCGCAGGGATTTCATTGATTTCAACCTCTTTCTCTGGCAGTGTCGCAATTGTTATTTCGGTATCAGGAGTCAATAATTTTTGCGGCGTTGCTTCTGGAATATTTGGTTTTTCATCCTGATTGGCAACTGCTTCTTTTTCCTCTTTCTCTATGGTAATAACTTTCTCCTTTTGCTGTGAAACGGATTTTTCAACAGGAGAATTATTAGCTTTTGGTGGCGTTGCATTCGCTACCTCTTCATTTTGTCTATCAATGTTATGCCTTTCGAAATAAGCATCTTTTTGCTCAATATTATTTTTGGGCCTTGTTTTAATTTTCTCAATTTCTTTTGCAATCGGCGCAGCGTTTTCTTCTATTGTTTCTTCAATTGCTAACGCTTCTTCCACTTTAATTTCTTCTTGCTTTTCTACTTTTTCAGCAGGCATATCAACGATAATTTCTTCTCCACTTTCCATATTCGCTGTAAAATATCCCGCCAAATATCCACCAATCAATAACAACATCGCTGCCGCTGCCAGACTCAATCGAAACCAATTTTTTCGGTGCATTGGAATGACTCTTGCCCCCTCTTCCGCTTTCAATAACGCATTTTTATTATCAAAAACAATTGACTCATCTGGCACTAAAGTGACGATTTCTTTCATTTCCGCCAATTCTGCCGCTACTACTGGATTTTTTTGCAAAAATACCTCCATCTCTCGCCGTTCAGTCGCCGACAAGGTTCCCTCCAAATAATCAAGGGCAAACGCTTCGTAATTGGATTTATTAATCATAATTCTACTATATTATAAGGTGTCAATTAATTTGAAAAGTCAGCCGCCACTAACCGCTCACAACTAATCACTGACCACTATTTAAACTGCTTTAGTCAATTGGGTCACGGCTACCTGCATTTTTTTTCGTGCCCGAAACAGGTAAACTTTCACTTGCGACAAAGACAATTCCGTCATTTCTGCCATTTCCTCATAGCTATATCCTTCATAATCTTTCAACAAAACCAGCGACTTCTGAATTGGACTCAAATCTGCCAAGCCCTTTTCCATAATCTCCTTCGCTTCCATTTGATTCGTAAAACCTCGGTCTGCTTGTTCCGGCACATTTTCGTACGCCTTCACAAATTTATTTTTCCGAATCAAATCAATCATGTCATTGTGAGCTATCGAAAACAAGTAAGATTTTGACGTGGCATAATTTACCGTTTCATGTTTGCGCCATAGTTTCTCAAAGGTATTTTGAACCACATCTTGCGCATCCGACCGATTCGCCAGATTTTTCAACACGAAACGGAAAACCCCGTCGGCGTGCATTTTTACACAATTGTTATATTCTTTGGTCGTCATACTAATGAGAATATCTTGGTATCTTGTTGATTAATCTGTTGGCTTTGAACCATTCTTAATTAACAATTCCCCAATTTTATAAGTGATTTTTTATTTCGTTTTATTGAATCTTTCTTTTTAAGAATTCGTTGGTAGTACGGGTGAAGGTTTCATAAAGTTACAGCCTGTTTTGAAAAAAATAAATTAATTTTCATAAACGGTGTTAAATTTAAAAATAAAATACTGATTGTCAAATAGTTAGAGTGTTTATTTTTTAATAAAAAAAAGTTTTAAAAACCTGCTTTTTTTGAAATGGGTCGCTTTTAAACCAAAAAAATCCTATACTTGCATTCACAAAGAAAGAAAATGAAAAATTTCAATACCATAATTATTAGCATTATTATTAGCAATTGCGACCGCAATCTGTGAGAATGCTCCTATTATGGAAATAAAAAGCTCTGACAGATTGTGGTTTGTCAGGGCTTTTTTATTTTAATCAGCAGTTCTTGACATGAAAAAAGACTCATATAAAAGAACACGTATATGAAAAAATAGATTGAATAATTCACCATAGAACGCCTATATTTCGGGCAAAAATCACATGGTAAATACTATTATTGAGTCGATATTAGAAGGTTTTGGTAAGGTTAATGACGGACGTGCGTCAAACGCCTCAACAAATTTACAAAATACTTTGAACCTTTCCTTTGCAATGTTTCATTTAAAAATGCCTTCACTTTTACAGTTTAGGAATCACTTTAGCGTACGCGCAGAAAATTTAGGTCGTGTTTATGATGTGAAAGAATTGCCGGGGGATGTAGCAATTCGTGGTGCGGTTGACTTAGTAGATACAAAGGAATTAAAGAATGCTTTTTGCGACCAAGTTAGCTTTCTTGCGGAGCGTGGTGTTTGGAAAGAGCGTCGCGTACTCAATGGAAGATTTACCGCAATATCAAGTGACGGAACACAACATTATTGTAGCAATGAAAAAGGATGTCCGCAGTGCTTGGTTAAGAATTTGCGTAATGGCAAAAAGGCTTATTATCATCAAATGCTTGGCGCAGTAGCGGTTAATCCTGACAGTAACATTGTTCTTCCTGTGGGATGTGAAGCGATAGTAAACGGGGACGGAGGAACGAAAAATGACTGCGAACTCAATGCCCTCAAAAGGCTTATTCCACAAATTAGAAAGACATTTGGAGAGGACGAACCGATAGTGCAATTGCTGGATGCCTTGTATCACAATGGACCTTGCATACGACTTTTGCAAAAAAATACGATGAGTTTTATCATTGGAGCAAAAGGCAGTCATTATGTAGGTGTCCAGGTTGAAAAATTAAGAAAAGAGGATAAGTTACAGCAAAAGACTTGGTACGATAAAAATAAGCGATGCACAATTAAATATGCCACTAATCTCACTCTCAACGGAGAAAATCAAGACATTAAAGTAAACTATTTTGAACTGACAGAAGTAGATAAAGTAACAGGAGAACAATTGTTTTATTCGGACTGGATTACTGACATTGATTTGGAAAAAGTTGATTTACGTGAATTGACCAAAGTTGCCCGTTCCCGTTGGAAGGTGGAGAACAAAACATTCAATACTTTGAAAAATCAGGGCTACAATCTTGAACACAATTATGGTCATGGTAAGAAAAACTTAATGACAAACTTTACGGTTTTGATGTTTTTGGCTTTTTTAGTTGATCAAATGGCAATGATATTGGACGAGTTGTTTCAAGAGGCGAAAAAAGTGTGCAAATCGTTTAAATTCCTCTGGGAACGTGTCCGTCAGGTCTTCGATATGGCTCCCGTCATGTCCATAGAGGCTATTTATCGCTTTATTTGTAAGCGAAAATTACTGGATATACCCCCTTTGGAATAGAAAAAAATCTAAATCAAGAACTGCTGGGTATTATAATTTCTTATAAACTATAAATGACCAATTTGCCAAAGCCCTGATATTTACTACTTTTGCGACCTCTTAAAAAAATATATCCATGTATAAAGAATTAAAAACCCTCAATCTCCCAGAAATCGACCAAGAAATCCTCCAATACTGGAAGGACAACAACACGTTTGAGCAAAGCATTGAGCAGCGCGACAAAGACAATAGTTTCGTTTTTTACGAAGGGCCACCGTCTGCGAATGGAAAACCTGGGATTCACCACGTGATGGCGCGAACGATTAAGGACTTGTTTTGTCGTTACCATACGATGAAGGGCAAGCGCGTGGAGCGAAAAGGTGGATGGGATACGCACGGTTTGCCGATTGAGTTGGCGGTAGAAAAAGAATTGGGCATTACGAAAGAAGACATCGGAACGAAGATTTCGGTGGATGAATACAACGCGAAGTGCAAGGAAACGGTGATGCAGTACAAGGATATTTGGGATGATATTACCCGAAAAATGGGGTATTGGGTAGATTTAAACAATCCGTATGTGACATACGAGAATGAATATATTGAGTCGGTTTGGTGGCTGCTTGGTGAGTTGTTTAAAAAAGATTTGATTTATAAAGGATTGACGATTCAACCATTTTCGCCAGCAGCGGGAACGGGCTTGAGCTCGCATGAATTGAATATGCCAGGCTGCTATAAAGATGTGAAAGATACGTCGGCAGTAGCGATGTTTAAAGTAATAAAAAGTGACGATTCTGCATTTTTATTTGATGCAGATGATGAAAATGTGAGCTTCATCGCTTGGACGACGACTCCGTGGACGTTGCCTTCCAATACGGGTTTAACAGTTGGCCCAAAAATTCAATATGTCAAAATCAAAACGAATAATCCTTATACGGATTTGCCCGTCAGTGTGATTATTGCGGAGGACTTGGTGTCAAAATGGTTTGGTGGTAAAAAGCAGCCCGTTATTTTAGAAAAAAGTGAATCATTTACCGGTAAGCAATTGGATGGTTTGCGTTATGAGCAGTTACTTGATTTTGGCAACGAAATCGAAGAACTAAATGGTAAAACGGATGCCTTTCGTGTTATCCTCGGTGATTTCGTAACGACCGCAGATGGTACAGGAATCGTACATACTGCGCCCTCTTTTGGTGCGGATGATAGAATGGTCGGTCAAAAAAATGGCTTAGGTGCATTGACTTTGGTGGACAAACAAGGAAAATTTATTGACAATGCTGGCGAGTTTTCTGGTCGCTACGTCAAAAATTACACCGACGACCCTGATTATGTCAATGTTGATATTGACATTTCGGTTCGCTTAAAATTAGATAATAAAGCTTTCAACGTCGCTAAATATTCGCACAACTACCCACATTGTTGGCGAACGGATAAGCCGATTTTATACTATCCATTAGACAGTTGGTTTATCAAAGCGGCGAAGGTAAAAGAGCGCATGCAAGAGTTGAACAAGACGATTAATTGGCAGCCAAAATCAACAGGTGAAGGTCGTTTTGGCAAGTGGTTGGAAAATTTGAATGATTGGAATTTGAGCCGTACTCGCTATTGGGGCGTGCCGCTTCCATTGTGGAGAACCAAGCACGAAGACGAAGAAATGCGCGAAACGAAATGTATTTCATCTATCGAACAATTGACGCAAGAAATTGAAAAAGCGAACAAAGCATTAGGCAAAAATCAAGTCGTTCCCAAAGATTTGCACCGTCCATATATCGACGATGTTGTTTTGGTGAATGATAAAGGGGAAGAAATGCACCGCGAGTTGGATTTGATTGATGTCTGGTTTGATAGCGGCTCGATGCCGTATGCACAATGGCATTATCCATTTGAAAATAAAGAGAAATTTGAGCGCAACTTCCCAGCCGATTTTATTGCAGAAGGCGTTGACCAAACGCGGGGTTGGTTTTATACGTTGCACGCAATTGGGACGATGGTTTTTGATTCAGTTGCGTATAAAAATGTCGTTTCTAACGGTCTTGTTTTGGATAAGAATGGCGTAAAAATGTCGAAACGCTTGAACAACGGCGTTGACCCATTTGAAGCAATTGCAAAGCATGGCGCGGATGCGAATCGTTGGTACATGATGTCGAATTCCAATCCGTGGGACAATTTGAAATATGACGATGCGGGCGTAACGGAGGTTAGAAATAAATTTTTCGGCACCCTATTTAATACCTATAAATTCTTTGCGGGCTACGCGAATATTGATGGGTTTAAATATGGCGAGAAAAATGTGCCCTTAGAAAACCGTCCAGAAATTGACCGTTGGGTGCTGTCTTTGCTCAATTCTTTAGTCAAAGAAGTGAACGAAGATTACGCCAATTACGACGTAACGCCAGCCACTCGAAAAATCCAGACTTTCGTGGTTGACCACTTGAGTAACTGGTATGTGCGCTTGTGTCGTCGCCGTTTCTGGAAGGGAGAATACACCGAGGATAAGATTGCGGCGTACCAAACCTTATACACTTGCATGGAAGCGGTATCGAAATTGATGGCGCCCGTTGCCCCGTTTTTTGCGGATTATCTGTACCAAAATTTGAATGAAGTAACCAAGCAGGAGAAGCATAATTCGGTACACTTGGCAAGTTTTCCACGTTCTTACTCGGCGATGATTGACAAAGATTTAGAAGAGCGAATGGATTATGCACAGCGGATTTGTTCCCTGGTTTTGTCTTTGCGAAAGAAGGAAAATTTGCGGGTTCGTCAGCCATTGCAAAAAGTGATGTTGCCCGTTTTGGATACCAAATTTATGGCGCAAGTAGAAGGCGTGAAAGATTTGATTTTGTCGGAAGTCAATGTCAAAGAAATTGAATATTTGACCGAAGAATCTGGTGTAATTAAGAAAAGTATCAAAGCTAATTTTAAAACATTGGGTCGTCGTTTGGGTAAAAATATGAAAGCGGCGGTGCAGGCTATCAATAAATTTACGGAAGCGGATATTGCCAATTTGGAAAAAACGGGCAAGTACGATTTGGACGTTGATGGCACGAATTACGAATTGACTTTGGAAGATTTTGAAATCAAAGCGGAAGATGTTCCTGGCTTGTTGGTCGCAAATGACGGCGCATTGACGGTGGCTTTGGATACCAATCTGGATGATGCCTTATTGGCGGAAGGTATGGCGCGGGAGTTGGTGAATCGGATTCAGAATATTCGGAAGAATGCAGATTTTAATGTGACGGATAGAATTAAAGTTCAATTGGAAAAACAAGCGGCGGTTGAGAATGCTGTTGCTCAATTTGGTGCGTATATCCAAGAGGAAGTTTTGGCAGATGAATTGACTTTGGTGGATGGTTTATCGAGTGGGGAAGAGATGGAATTGCCGGGTGAGGTGACGGCTTGGGTGGAGGTTGAGTTGAGCTAAATTTTATATTTAAAATGAGAGTGTCTGCTTTTTTGGGAGGTGCTTGATTGATATTTGAAAATCCATTAACTGTTTAGGTTGATGGATTTTTTTTTGATATGTTTGTTTTTTAAATTTAAAAGGGTGTTATTTGTCGCATTAAGAAATTTTGTATTTGTAGCTATCATATTTTTTTTGTAGAGACTATGAATATGGAATAGTTAGGCACAATTCTCAAAAAATAAAAAATGGAATTCCAAAAAATATCGAATGAATTAATCTATTCAACTGTAAACATTAACTGTACACTTGAAAATGGTGAACAGACAACTGGAACTGGTTTTTTCTGTAATTTGGAAGAAACTGAAGAAGGAACATTGACGGTGATAGTAACAAATAAACATTTAATTAAAGATGCAGTTTTTGGAGAAATAGACTTCCCAGTAATGAATAATGAAATAGAAGAGTTTGAAACAATTAGTATGGATGACTTCGAGTCACATTGGATACTCCATCCTGACGATAAAATTGATTTGTGTGTTTTGCCAGTAGCAGGATATATTGAATTCGATAGATTTGAGAAAGAAAAAATTCTTCTTGGCTTTTCACCTATTACACTCGGTTATTTCCCAGAATATGAAGAACTGAAAGGATTAGGTGCTATTGAGGACATAATAATGATTGGTTATCCAGACGGCTTAATGGATGAAGTAAATTTAAAACCAATCGTAAGAAAAGGTATCACAGCAACGAGTATAAATATTGACTATGAAGACAAACCTGAGTTTTTGATAGATATAGCCTGCTTTGAAGGGTCGAGTGGGTCTCCAGTTCTAATATATAATCAAGGAATGTGGATAGGCAAAGAAGGAAATGCTATGATTGGAGTAAGAGTAATGCTATTGGGAGTGCTTTATGCAGGATTTGATAAAAATATAGAAGGAGAATTAGTAAAAACGGAAGTCAAAAACTTAAAAATTCCTAAAATAAAAATTCCATTAAATCTTGGAGTTGTTGTGAAAGCAGAAAAGATTCTTGAATTTAAAGAAATAATAAAAAAAAATGTGCCTAATCGAGTATAGAACCGTGACCCGCTGTCGCACCACGTACATTAAAAACCCCCGATGTCCAACGTGTATCCTTCGCGCCATCCCTACCACAGATATCGAATTTCCCCCGATGTCCAACGTCTATCCTTCGCACCCACCCTGCCACGGATATCGAATTTCTCCAGAAATTCGATTATTATCATAGCGTCTCTGACGCGGCATAAAAGCTGTGAACTTATTAATTTAGCAGTAATTTATTATTCGATAAAGTTGTAATCATCAAATTTCCGTTCTGTACAGTTGCGTCAGGAGACGCTAAAATAGTAGTCGAATTTCTGGAGAAATTCGACATCTTAGATAGGGCTCGCGCGAAGCATCAGCCTTTTATGTCAAATTCAACCACCAGATATTTTAAGTATTTCTTTTTTGTAATTACAGAATAGCCCCGTTCCAAATCATTCATACCCCAAAATCCGCAACATCTCCTCCGGTTTCTGTTCCCCTCGATACTCCTTATCCACCAAATTCCCCTTCGAATCCTTATAAATCACAATGTGCTTCGGCGAAGGAATCAAGCAATGTTTAATCCCTCCATATCCACTCAAGGCATCCTGATAGGCACCCGTATGAAAAAAGCCGAGGTATAATTTTTCTGGGTCATCCGTTGGGTAAGACGGTAAATAAACTTGCCCTTGTTGCGCCTCCGAATTGTAATAGTCCGAATTGTCACAAGACAAACCACCGATATTAACGCGTCGGTATTCATTGTTCCATTTATTGATGGGCAACAAAATAAATCGCTCACCAATCCCCCACGAATCTGGTATTGTATTCATCAAAGAATTGTCAATCATGTACCACAATTCCGAGTCATTTTGTCGCTTTTGACCGAGTACAGAAAAAATCACTGCGCCACTTTCCCCAACCGTATATTTCCCAAATTCCGTGAAAATATCTGGTTCGGCTACGCCCTCATCTTCGCAAGTATCCATGATGGTTTTGACAATTTCCTTTATCATGTATTTATAGTCAAACTCTGTACCCAGAGAGTTGCGAATGGGCATTCCACCACCAATATTTAGGGCTTTTAAGGACGGACAAATCTTTTTTAATTCGCAATACAATTTCACGGCTTTCCGCAATTCTCCCCAGTAGTATAAAGTGTCTTTAATGCCTGTATCTACAAAGAAATGCAGCATTTTTAGTGCAAAATCTGGGTTGTCTACTATTTTTTCTTTGTAAAAATTAATGACTTCCGAATGCCGAATACCCAAGCGAGAAGTGTAAAATTCAAAATTAGGTTCTTCTTCTGTCGCTACCCGAATACCGATTTTGCAAACCCCATTAACCTTGCCTTCAAACTGCGCTAATTCGTCTTTGTTATCCAAAACGGGCGTAACATTGGTATAGCCATCATTGATTAATGCACTAATCTTATCCACATAATGTTGCGGTTTGTAGCCATTGCAAACGATGATAGTATCTTTTTTAATTTTTCCTTTCTTAACCAATTGCTGAATCAAATCTACATCAAATGCCGATGAAATTTCCAACTTCACATCATGCCGCAATACCTCATTTAGAACATGACTAAAATGGCAACTTTTGGTGCAATAACAATAATTGTATTTGCCACCATATCCCAAGGATTTAATGGAACGGTTGAAGAGATTTCGCGCGCGTTTTATCTGCGACCCAATTTTTGGTAAGTAGGTCAATTTTAGCGGTGTTCCGTATTTTTCAATCAAATGTTTTAACGGAATACTGTTAAAAACGAGGTAACCGTCGTCGATGTCGAAGCCTTCTTGTGGGAAATAAAAGGTCTGGTCAATTAAGTCAAAATAACGATTGGTCAATGTCAATAGAGATTTAAGGATTTACAAATTTTACAGTTTTCTTTTTAGAACTATTACACTGTGTGGAAAATTATTAGTTGTTTTGGCAAAATGGCTGAAGTCATTTTACAGGGACTATTAGGGGCGAGTTTAATTAGATTTTCCTTCGGGGAAATCTAATTAAACTCGCTCCTAAAACCCGATAAGCGAGGCGGCTTTAGTCGCCGAGCGATAGAATAAGAAACTTTTTACACTGTGTATTTACTTCGCTTTCATAAATGGTCTGCAACAAGTTCATTTTTCTAAAAAGTGAGCAAAAGTAGAACGGATTTTTATTTTTTCTGAAGAATTAGGATATTATTTATTTTTAAAATTGTCCGTGTTCCTCCACCCATTTTGTCAGTTGAATAAAATCTTCCAAAGTCAATTTTTCTGGTCGTTGTTTAAAGAAATCGGTTTCCAGCATCTCGTTTCCAGATAAATAAACTTTCATGGTGTTGCGCAGCATTTTTCGTCGTTGACTAAAAGCTTGTTTGACAATTTTTTTAAATAATTTAGGGTCACAACCCAACTCTGAATCCTCTTTCCGACGCAAGCGAATAACGGCAGATTGCACCTTTGGCGGCGGATTAAAATTTTCCGGACCAACCGTAAATAAATACTCACCATCATAATACGCCTTCATCAAAACGCTAATCACCCCATAGGTTTTATTACCCGCAGGTGCAACAACTCGCTCGGCAACTTCCTTTTGAAACATCCCAACCATTTCTGGAATTTGGTCGCGATAATCCAGCATTTTAAATAAAATTTGGGAAGAAATATTATACGGGTAATTGCCAATCAACGCGAATTGTTCATCTTTAAAAAACTGCGACAAATCCAATTTCATAAAATCCGCAGGAATAATGCGCTCTTTCAAGGTCGGATAATTCTTTTCCAAATAACCCACCATATCGCGGTCAGCTTCTACCACCAATAAATCAATATCTCGCTTCAACAAATATTTGGTCAAAAAACCCTGACCAGGACCAACTTCCAAGGCACGAGAATAACCATTCATTGTTAGACTCTCCGCAATTTGCCAAGACAAATCTTCATTCGTTAAAAAGTGTTGACCGTAAGATTTTTTTGCTTTCATGCCGCAAAGTAAGGAAAAAGAAATCAATAAGTTAGTTCAAGATGCGCCGTAATTTTTCCTTTTCAGAAATTAAAAAAAGTTATTGTAAGTAAGTGACGTTATTTATTTGGATAAAATTTGAAGGCAAGATTTTTTCGATAGTTTTCTCTTAAAAATCGTTGC
>ENA-ORXM01004896-ORXM01004896.1-marine-metagenome-genome-assembly--contig:-NODE-4896-length-11243-cov-15.690668_pt1 | contig 11243 bp, 6 predicted proteins | sample MGYA00237867_ERZ511480 | MGnify/ENA primary metagenome ERZ511480 (study PRJEB26309, sample SAMN06266103) | marine metagenome | isolation source: Algal blade | place: United Kingdom:Sidmouth, United... | reverse complement strand
CTAAGATGTGTTCGGAGAGTTTTTTTTCAGCATGTTTGAGCATTCTGTCAAAAAAGCTTCTATCGGGAAATAAGACTTGATGTTCTTGGACATATTCACTCACTGCTTCACACACCAATTTAGAAGCAACTTCTCCTTTTTCGGCTCCACCTACCCCATCACAGACCAAAAACAAGCGGTCTTCGGGTGTCGCCTTTCCTGTAAGGGGAAAGATACTGTCTTCATTATTAGAACGTCCGCCTACTTTATTTAACGAATAGGGAGACTGTATGGTAATTTTCATTTTTTTGTTTAAATCGGTTTTTTTGTTTGAGTCATTTTAGTTGTTTAAGTCGTCGTTGCTCTGTACGATTGTTGAGTTTCCTGTGCAATGTTCCTTTTACCGCAAAGGCGCAAAGATTTTTCGCAAGGTTCGCAAAGATTTTTAACGACATTTCACCTTGCGCCCTTTGCGAACATTGCGTTTAAGGTGATATGAACCGCAAACAAAAAATGTACCATTCAACAACCACATAAACTACACAAACCATCAACTACATAAACTATAAAGGATACAGCCCATCCCAAATAGCCCTGATAGTAATGGTATCATTTTTTGTAGGGGCAATCCCTTGTGGTTGCCCTGCCCGCAGCATAGCAAAATGATAAGAATGAATAGCAGGACTTTCCGAAACGACGAAGCTCCTGACCTTTCGCTCCTTATTATTTTAATTAAACGACAAATTGAGTGATTTCGTTAGCTTTCTTATATACAAAAACAACACAAAGCCTATCAACTATCGTAAAACTACTAAAAACACAAACTAAGAACGTAAAAGTAAGAAACTCTTACATTTCTTTTAAAAGAATTTACGAATTGTCACATAATAATTCGTGAAAAATAACGTCCTTTCCAAGTGAAACGATATTTTTGTGACTTTTAATGAGTTTTTAACGATTTTTTGGGCAGTTTAACAATTATACATGGCAAGAAAAGAGATAAATGTTTTTAATGTATCCTTCCTCGACCTTTTATCAGGGGCTTTGGGTGCAGTATTGATTCTATTTGTGGTTGTGCCCAAATTGGATAGTACGATTCGGGTGCAATTACAAGAATTGGAGACTTTTAAGGAATTGAAACTGGAAGCTGATGAGATTCAGTCTATGATTTCACAATTGGAGACTTCGGTGTCTAAGGATGTGGTGACTGACTTGAAGACGAAGTTCAATAGTTTGGATGGCAATATTGATAAATTGCAGTCGGAGGTGAAGCAATTACAAACTCAATTGTCCAAATCGGAGTCGGAAAAGGAGTCTTTGGAGGAAAAGGTCAAAAAGATGCAGGAGCAGATGAAAAGTATGAAGGAGCAGATGAAAGATACCAATCAATTGGCTGCCATCAACAAAAAACTGCGCTCTGAATTGGACGTTATTAAGAAAAATCAGGAACAAGTTACTGCCCAATTAGATAATCTAAAGCTCCAACAAAATGATGCCAGTGCTGCTTCGGTCAAAATCAACAAACAGATGGAGGATAGCAAAAAGGCGTTGATGAACTGTTTGGAGAGCAAAAAAAAGGTGGAAGATGCTTTGGCGGAAATGAGGGCTAAAATTGAGGATTTGATGGCACAAAATGCCCAATTGTCTAAAAACCTCAAAAAATCGTCGTCTGACCAAGATTATGTGGAGCAATCTGTCGAAAAGATGATTCAAAAAATTGAGCAACTCCAAAAACAAAACGAAAGCCTTAAAAAAGAACTGAAAAATGCGGAAAAAGAGTTGGCTCAGGTTTCTAAAAACACGGGGTCTAAGGTTACTAAAACAGGTGTCCAATACAATAGTAAGAACGTCGTCTTTGTGGTCGATGTATCGGGCAGTATGGACGATGACCCTGAGCCAGAGAAGCTCAATGAGGTAAAAGCTGGACTAAAAATGCTCATTGCGTCGATGGATGAAACCTACAAAGTGGATATTGTGATCTACCCTAAAAGTCCTACACAAGACTATGATGCCCTTTATAATCGCCTTGTTCCCGTCACAGATGACCAAAAATATGCCATTTATCGACATTTATCTCCTATCTTTGCCCGAAATTGTACCCCGACACGCTCAGTTTTGGAACATGTGTTCACCCATCCTGCGTATAAAGATGCAGGAACGATTACGTTCTTGTCGGATGGTTTGCCCACTCGTTCTGTAGCAGGAAGTACGGATTGTCCAGAAGATCCACCGTCAGAGGTATTGGGTTATGTCAAGCAGCTAAACAAAGGAACAAAAACCATCAATACCATCGGTGTCGGAAAAGTATACAGAAACAAAGCCAGTAGTGATCCAAAAGTGAAGTTTATGAAAAAACTCGCCAAAGACAACAAAGGGTTTTATATTGGGTTTTAGTTTTTGTGGTTTTAGTGGTTTGTGTAGTTTATGTGGTTGAATACTAATACTAATACTAATACTAATACTAATACAATTACAAGCTAAAAACCACAAAAACTACTTAAACCACATAAACTAATAAGGAGCGAATGGTTCGGTGCTTCGTCGTATAGGAAAGTCCCGCTATCCGCTACTATAGCTATAGTAAGAGCCACAAAGCACAAAAGAACCGAACCAAGAACTACAGCACTAAGAACTACAGAACCAAGCAAAGCTATAACGCTACTATCGGGGCTATTTTGCGCTGTCTTAACTTCTGCAATTCCAAATACGTATAACAATGAATTAAACGAACAAAGGCAAAATGTAACTATATGACGACACAACGTCAAACTAATAAAACAACCCAAAAACCACTGGTCATTTGACCATAAAGAGAAGTCGAGATGGGCAGAGTCAAAAGGAAATAAGACCAACGACTTAAACAACAAAAACTACTTAAACTAACAAAACCCCTTTATAATTTGAATTTTAGTGAATTTAACTTTGAACCTGAATTATTGGATGGCTTAGATGCGATGGGCTTTGAAAAAGCAACACCCATACAAGAGCAAGCTATTCCATTGATACAACAACATAGAGACCTTATTGCGTGCGCCCAAACAGGAACAGGCAAAACAGCCGCATTTCTATTGCCAATTATGAATAGAATTGTGCAAAATCCCAACCGCAAAGGTATCAATACCTTGATTATTGCGCCAACAAGGGAATTAGCCATACAAATTGACCAACAAGTAGAAGGATTTGGTTATTTTATTGGTGTTAGTTCTTGTCCTATTTATGGAGGAAACAACCCCAAATTATGGGATCAACAAAAACAAGCCATTACCAAAGGTGCGGATATTTTAATTGCCACGCCAGGTCGTTTGATTTCCCACCTCAACCTCAATTATGCCGACATGAGCAGTGTTGAACACCTCATATTGGATGAAGCAGACCGCATGTTGGATATGGGTTTTCATGAGGACATTATGCACATCATTGGCAAATTGCCCGCAAAACGCCAAACCTTGTTGTTTTCTGCCACCATGCCGCCTAAAATTCGGACTTTGAGCAAGGAATTGCTTCAAAATCCTGAACAAATTAGTATTGCCGTTTCTAAACCTGCTGACAAGATTTTGCAAGCGGCTTATTTGACTTATGACAACCAAAAAGTGCCGTTGATTCAAGAGCTTTTACAAAAGGATACTTACCACAAAGTCATCGTCTTTTGCTCTACCAAAAAGAGTGTTAAAGCCATTACGCAAGCACTCAAAGCCAAAAAACTAAAAGTTCGAGAAATTCATTCTGATTTGACACAGCCAGAACGGGTCGAAGTCCTTCAAAAATACAAAGCCAATCGTTTTAATATATTGGTTGCTACGGATATAATGTCAAGGGGTATTGACATTGATGACATTAGCTTGGTAATCAATCACGATGTACCCAGAGATCCCGAAGACTATATCCACCGTATTGGAAGAACAGCCAGAGCCGATGCCGAAGGGGTTGGACTTACTTTTATTAATGAAAAAGATCAACGAAATTTCGCCAAAATCGAGAAACTCATCGAAAAAGAAATTTCAAAACTTCCGCTTCCTCCCTCTTTAGGCAGTGGCCCAAGATACACTCAATCATCATCTGGAGGTCGCAAACAATCCAATAATAGAAGTAACAGAGGAAACAACAGAGATAGAAATAGAGGCAGAGACAACAATAGAAACAGAAACAGAGACAGCGACAGACGTTCTTCTAATTCCAGAAGGGATAATAAAGATACGAGAAAACCAGCACAAAGACCAACGCAAAATACGGCAACTCCAAAGCCAAAAACAGCAACCAAACCAAAAGTTGAACTAAAAGCAAGACCTACAACTACGCCTAAACCTAAAGTTACCACAAAACCAAGACCCACAACTACGCCCAAACCTAAAGTTACCGCAAAACCAAGACCCACAACTACGCCCAAACCTAAAGTTACCACAAAACCAAAACCCACAACTACGCCCAAACCTAAAGTTACCGCAAAACCAAAGCCCACAACTACGCCCAAACCTAAAGTTGAAGCAAAACCAAAGCCCAAACGAACAGTGACAAAACCGAAGGTCAGCCCGATTGTTCGCCCTAAAAAGAATGATCCTGCCGACCCATTTAAACAAGGACCTATCGAAGAATGGGATTGATTGTTGGAAGTCAACTTTGATTATTTAAATATATTTGGTTTAATTATCAGGTAAGTGGGAGAACAAAATAAAACGACATTAAAAATTTTGTAAAGGATTGATTATAAGAAAATTACTAACGTCCCTTTCGTCCCTTGAAATCGTCCCCTTACTTCTATTAATAGCCAAGATTAATGAAAATAAAATTAGAATTATTAGCGTATCAAGAAACGGCAATAAAATCTGTTGTTAAAGTATTTGAGGGAACTGACAAAAACACCTTTGACAATGCTTGCAAAGAGGGTATTCGTTCAAATATATGTTCGCTTTCTACAGAACAACTAGCAGAAAACATACATGCTGTTTTACTCGAAAATGGTATCGAAGAAGATATTGCCCATATCACCAAAGAACGAGAATTGACGATTGAAATGGAAACGGGAACAGGAAAAACGCTTGTTTACATCAAATCTATTTATGAACTATTCAAACAGTATGGGTTTACAAAATTCATTATTCTTGTTCCTTCTGTAGCGATTCGTCAAGGAATTTTAAGTACGCTCTCCACTTTTGAAAAACAACTCGAAGAAATTTATGGTTTTACGCCAAAATCATTTGAATACAACAGTAAAAAACTCAACAAAGTAACCAACTTTATTGAGGAGCAATATCCACAAATAATGGTCATGACGTTGGCTTCTTTTAACTCGGAAGACAAAATTTTAAACCAAGCCAAAAGAGAAGACCTTTTTGCCAACATTCCTTTTATTGAAGCCATTGGACGAACCAATCCTATCATTATAATGGATGAACCCCAAGAAGGAATGGATACATCAAACTCTATCAATCAAATAGCCAAATTAAATCCGCTCTTTAAGATTAGATATTCTGCAACACACAAAGTCGCCAAAAACAAAATGTACCGTTTAACGCCTTATGATAGTTACAAACAGGGTTTGGTAAAAAAGATTGAGGTCTTAACTGTTACCGAAAAAAATGATGAAGCCACTTTAAAATTAGAACTTTCTGAAATTAAAAACGGAAAAACGCCTATTCAAGCAAAAATTAAAGCTTGGCATCAATCCGCAAGTGGAAAATTTGAATTTAAAAATACGAAGTGGCTAAAAAATGGCGATAATCTTGGAGAAGTTACGAAAAATCCAAGCTATTTAAAATATCAAATTGACAGAATTAAAAAGAGTTTGAGAACCAAAAAATGGTCGGTTTCTTTTACCAATGGTACAGAGATTTTTGAAAATCAAGCTTCTAAAAATATTCAAAGCATTTGGGATCTACAAATTGAATGGCTCATCATTCGACACTTTACCAAAAAACAAAAACTACAAGAAATTGGCATCAAATGCCTTTCCCTCCTATTCATTGATAAAGTTGCCAATTATGTTAGTGATGACCCTATCATCAAAAATATATTTATAAAAAAATATAAAGAACTTTATCCAGAATTTCACGACAACAAACAGCCCACAGCAGAACAGATTGAAGCGATTCAGGGTTCGTATTTTGCTAAAACAGGCAAAAATGAATTTACGGATAATGTAAACTCAATGCGTAAAAACAAAGATATTTTTGATGCTATTTTAAAAGATAAAGAAGGCTTGCTAAGTTATGGCGATTCTGTAGCCAATAAAATAGAATTCATTTTTTCTCACTCTGCTTTAGGTGTTGGTTGGGATAATCCGAACATTTTCAACATTGCTACTTTAAGCAATTCGTATTCTGAAATAAAAAAACGCCAAGAAATTGGACGGGGCTTGCGGATTTGTGTAAACACTGATGGACAACGTGTTTATGATAGTTTAAACGCTTCGGATGAGGAAAGAATCAATCAATTGACCGTTATTCCCAATGAAAGCTATGAGACTTTTGTAACGCAATATCAAGAAGAAATCAAAGAGGTCTATGGAACTTCAGGAGCTGGAGCAGCAATGACCCATACACATAAAGGGAAAAAACAAAATGAAGTACTTTTTAAACGCACTACTGACGACAATATCAATAAGGCTTTTAAACGCTTTTGGAATGCTCTGGCTAAAAAAACAAATTATACAGTAGCTTTTGAGGAACAAACCTTAATTGATAGATGCAAAGAAGCTTTAAATGATATTAAAATCGCAGATTATGAGGCGGAAGTAAGCAGTCGGTCTATTAATACAATTACGGAAGAGGGAATTCAAGATGAATTTGGGGGTACGGAAAGTTACAAACTAAAAGCGCATTTTACAGCTTTGGATTTAATAGAAGAAATTAGCGAGAATACGGGGTTAAGCTACCTCACTACTTTCAATATTATTAACGGAATTACCTATGAGAATTTTGCTAAAAACCCTCCCCAATTTATTAATCAAGCCTCTGCCATTATTAAAAACATTGAATTAGAAGAAATGATTAGGGGATTGGATTACCATCTAACAGACCAAACTTTTCCTTTTGAATTTAAGGATTTTACAAAACAAATTGAATACAGTAAATATACCGATACGCCAAAAAGAGGTGTGTACGATAAAATAATCCACGATAGTACGATAGAACATCAATTTGCTTTGGCTGCAGACAATGACGATGAAGTCGTTTGTTTTTTAAAACTGCCTGACTATTACGAAATTAAAACGCCTATGGGCGATTACAATCCCGATTTTGGAGTTGTCATGAAACGGAAAAGTTTAAGAGATGGAAAAGAAAGCGAGTTCTATTTTGTTATTGAAACTAAAGGTACAGATGACATCAATAACAAAAAATCGCTAAGAGAAAGTGAGGTTTACAAAATAAAATGTGCGATGAAGCATTTTGCCACTTTGGGCGTAGAGGTACAATACAAAGCTCCCATAAACAATTACCAAGATTTTAAAACTGAAGCCAATTCTGCAATTAAGTAAGGGGACGATTTTAGTGGGACGAAAGGGACGTAATAATTACCTTATTACCAATTCTTTACGAAATTTTTAATATACGTCTTATTTTGTCCACCCACTTACACGCATTGAGAATTAATAGTTTAATACCGTTTAGACCATTTAAAATAGCCTCGATAGTAGCGTTATAGCAAACTGGTTTAAGTAGTTTTTGTGGTTTTAGTCGTTAGTGGTTCTGTCCTATATAGATTCCTTTGCTATAGTAGCGGATAGCGAGACCCTGCGTGACGACGAAGCTCCGAACCTTTCGCTCCAAATCAAAAAACATTAATTTTAAAAGCATATAACATCCTAATTGAAAAAGACGAATGAGCAACGATAAACAACATACAGAAAACCCAATAGACAAGGTTCAATCTCACGATTGGAACAAAGAACGATTAGCTCAATTAAAACATTTGATGCCTGACCTTTTTACCAATGAAGGCAACCTCAATATCAACGAACTCAAAAAAGTAATTGACCCAACTTTGGTGAACGAAACGGAACGCTACGAGTTTAGATGGTTTGGAAAAAGCAATGCCAAAAGAGAAGCGTTTACGCCCACTGATGCAACCCTCATTTATGATGAATCAAGAAGTGTCCATCCTACCGAAAGCGAGCACCTAATCATTGAAGGCGAAAATTTAGCCGTGCTTAAATTGTTGAGCAATAGCTACCGTGAAAAAATAAAGTGCATTTATATCGACCCTCCTTACAATACAGGAAAAGATTTTGTGTATTCTGATAAATTTAACCAAGACAAAAAGGAATATTGGGAAGATGCGGAAATGACCGAAAACGGCTATAAAGTCGATACAAATACGGAAACTGACGGTCGTTACCATAGCAATTGGCTCAATATGATGTATAGCCGTCTATTGATTGCAAGACAGCTTTTAAAGGAAGATGGGGTGATCTTTATTTCTATTGATGATAATGAAGTCCATCATTTACGCAAATTGTGCGATGAGGTTTTTGGGGAGGAGAATTTTGTGGCTCTAATAACATTATTATGTAATCCAAAAGGAAGATCTCAAGATAAACATTTTGCTACAAATCATGAATACCTATTAGTATTTAGTAAGGCAGAATTACCAAAAGGAAGTTTTAACACCAAAAAAGATGAAATTCAACTAAGTAAAGAATATACAGAAAAAGATAACTTAGACTTTTTCAGAAGTATAGAGTTAAGAAATACGCATAGAGAATTTGGAAAACACAATAGACCAAATTTATATTACCCATTATATATTAATATTACAACGGGTGAAGTAGGATTGGATGAATCTACTAACTCTGTAAAAGTCTTACCAAATTGGTCAGACGGATTTGAAGGTTGCTGGACATGGGGAAAGCCTAAAGCTAGGCAAGAGCAAAATTTACTTATTGGAAAGCTAGTCAATAAAAAATGGAAGGTTTTTGTCAAAAACTATGCAAGTGGTGCAACAAAAATGTTGAAAACTATTTTTAACAATAAACTATATTATACTGAACGAGGACAAAAAGTATTCAATGAACTATTTGAAACTAAAGAAAAGATATTTCCATCTCCTAAATCAAGTTTTTATATCAAAGAATTGCTTCAAACTTCCAGCTCAAACAACGACCTAATCCTCGACTTTTTCGCAGGTTCAGGCACAACAGGACAAGCCGTAATGGAACTCAATGAAAAAGATGGCGGAAACAGAAAATACATCTTAGTACAATTACCAGAAGCCACCAGAGAAAAAACGGAAGCCTACAAAGCAGGGTACAAAAAAATAAGCGACATTACCATTGAGCGCAACAAACGAGTCGTAGAAAAAATCATTAAGGAAAAGCAAGAAAAAGAGCCTGATTTATTCAGCAAAAAAGAAGGCGAACAAGCGCAATTAAAAGGCTTAGGCTTTAAGGTATTCAAATTAACCAAATCCAACTTCCCAAGAGTCGAATTTGCGCCCGACCCCGAAAAATCCGATGAAGAAAACACAGAATTGCTCAAAAAGTACATTAAAGACAAAGAAGCCCAATTGGTCAATGCTTTTAACAAAGACGAATTGCTTACAGAAATACTCCTCAAAAACGGTTTCAAACTCAATTACACCGTAACCAAGCAAGCCGAATTTAAAAAGAATGAAATTCTATTGGCGAGCGATGGAAACAAAGAAGCGTTAGTTTGTTTAGATGGCTTTATTGAAGTGGAAACAGTGGATCATTTTAAAACAAATACAGACAAAAAATTAATTGTACTTGAACGAGCCTTAGACACCACCAAAAAATGGAATTTAAAGCACTACATGGGCGATAAGTTGAATGCTTTTTAATCAAATCCTCCCTCCTTCCTTAAATTCGTTCTTTACCTATGGAAACAAAAAACCAATCGCTACTAAAGCAACAATTTGAAAACATTTTTGAAAATGCGTTGATTCAAGATATTATAGCGACGGGCATTGTCAAAACATTTTCAGAAAATACGATTGTTGTGGATATTGGTGATCCGATGCCCTATATGCCGATTTTGCTGTCAGGTTCTATCAAAATAATGCGGGAGGATAACGATGACAATGAGCTACTCTTATATTATTTGGAGGTCGGTGATACCTGTGCCATGACGATAAATTGCTCGATGGGCAAGCAAAAAAGCAATATTCGAGCCATCACAGAAGTAGCAACGTTATTGGTTTTTGTGCCGATTCAAAAATTAGAAGAGTGGATGATTCAATACCACAGTTGGCGGCACTTTATTTTGGAAAGTTACAACAGTCGCTTGATGGAAGCCTTAGAAGCCGTCGATAGTTTGGCGTTCTACAGCTTGGAAGACCGTTTGCATAAATACCTGAAAGACAAGGCGATGGTCACGGGTGCGACCCTACTCAAAACTACCCATTTACAAATTGCCAACGACCTCAATTCTTCGAGAGTCGTCATTTCTCGCCTACTCAAAAAACTCCAGTTAGATAAAAAAATCAATGTCCAACGCAACGAGATTGAAGTGTTTTTTTAAGCAAAGCCGTCCCTTTCGCCCCCTCACCCAATTCTTTGGTAACATTGGTTACATTCCCTTTCCCAAAAAAGTCTGAACTTTGCACTATCATTGGAGAGATGCTTTTCTTTTTGGAGCGAAAGGTCAATTCCTTCGTCGCCACAGAAAGTCCCGCTATCCATTACAATCCCAAGCCAATCTTTAGTTTTTGTGGTTTTTGTGGTTTTTGTAGTTTCATTTCGACTCCATTCAATGACCAGTAGTTTTTTGCCTTGCATGTTGGTATTTTCATTACTATCGGGGCTATTTTGCATGGTCTCAACAAGTGATGTGTGTCAACTTAAACGCAGGGTTCGCAAAGGTTACGCAAAGGGCGCAAGGTGAAATGTTATTATCATTCATTACAGCGATAATATGGAGAAAAAATGCAGTGGTTCTGTCCATTTAAAATAGCCCTGATAGCAGTGGTTGGATGATTGCGTTGGCTGCCGTTCGGTTCATATGTGAAAGTGAAAGGCATTTTGGAAATGCCTTCCAAGACGGTACAGTGCGTGAGGAAATGAAAGGCATCTTAGAGATGCCATCCATTAACGGATAGCAGGACAGAACGTCACGACGGAGCAATAAACAGTTCGCTCCTTATAAAAATTATTCTTTTTAGAATTTAGATATTAAGATTTAGAATTTACCAAAATATGCAATCAATCATAGATTTTATTTCGCAGCCCTGGGCATGGTATGTAGCAGGACCCATCATTGCTTTGACAATGTTTTTAATGCTCTATTTCGGCAAAAGCTTTGGGGTTTCGTCTA
>ENA-ORXM01004895-ORXM01004895.1-marine-metagenome-genome-assembly--contig:-NODE-4895-length-11249-cov-5.283835_pt1 | contig 11249 bp, 8 predicted proteins | sample MGYA00237867_ERZ511480 | MGnify/ENA primary metagenome ERZ511480 (study PRJEB26309, sample SAMN06266103) | marine metagenome | isolation source: Algal blade | place: United Kingdom:Sidmouth, United... | reverse complement strand
AACCACTGCTTGTCAACGGTAGCCTTATTGGCCGAAACGGTCTTATAACTTAATGTATCCACTACGGTTACTTTTTGATTAAACACTTCAATCCCCTAAAACGGGCTGCAAATGTACATTAATTCCCTTAAAATACAAATGGTTGTTTCCGATTATTTTCTTAGAAAATTTCGCGTTTTTTCAAGTGTGGAATTGAACTCGTTTAAACTTGATATTCAGGGGTAAAACAAAAAGTCTAAATAGGGTATTAAATAAAAGCAGACTCTGTCACTATAACTAGCTACTTTTACTGCTTGTAGAATTTCGTACGAACCTGCTGCTCTTTCGACAAAATGACAATGACATAGGCCCCTGAAGATAATGTTGAAATGGGTATATTGATTGCGTTGCGTCGAATCTCCCATTGATGTTCCAAAACTATGTTTCCATAAATATCGGTGATGGAAATATCGGCCTTTGAAGTATTTTTTAGTCCCAATACGTTGACAACGCTCGTAGCTGGATTTGGAAAAACTTTTACTTTTAATTGGGGAGCAGTTCTTTCTTGAGTTGGACTGCCCGTATCTACAGCAGTCTGTGCTTGGGCGGTAAAGGCCAAGAAAAAAAGCATACTAAGTAGGAAAAAGACTTTCATTTAGTTCTAGGTACTCCTATTGAAAATAGAAATTACTACGAAGGTATTTTTGAATGTCCTTATTTCCTAAATATTGTTGTGAAATGGCTTGTTTTGTATGTCAATGTGCCTCCAGCCAATCTGAACCGACCCCCAACTCCACATCCAAAGGCACGGCAAGTTTATAGGCATTTTCCATTTCAGACTTAATCAAAGGCTTCAATTCGTCGAGCTCAGGCTTGAAAACATCGAATACCAATTCATCATGTACCTGCAATAGCATTTTCGATTTGTACGCACCTTCAGATAATTTTCTGTGGATGTTGATCATCGCAATTTTGATGATGTCGGCCGCGCTGCCCTGAATCGGTGCATTTACGGCATTTCGCTCGGCTGCCCCGCGTACCACGGCATTGCGCCCATTGATGTCTTTCAGGTATCTGCGTCTGCCCAAAACGGTCTGCACATAGCCATGGTCTCGCGCAAAGTCGACCTGTTCGCCCATATAGTTGCGCAGTTTTGGGTAGGTCTTATAATAGGTCTCTATCAGCTCTTTGGCTTCCGAACGTGAGAGGTCGGTCTGGTTGCTCAAACCAAAGGCGGAAACCCCATAAATAATACCGAAATTCACGGTTTTGGCATTGCTGCGCTGTTCGCGGGTCACCTCTTCTATTGGTACGTCGAATACCTTGGCTGCAGTAGAGGCATGAATATCCTCTCCGTTCTTGAAAGCCTCGATCATCGTGGTCTCTTCGCTCAAGGCGGCAATGATGCGGAGTTCTATCTGAGAATAATCCGCAGCCAGAAGTGTATAGTTTTCATCTCGGGGAATAAAGGCCTTGCGTACCTGCCGCCCCCTTTCGGTCCGTATCGGTATGTTCTGTAGGTTTGGATTATTACTGCTCAATCGGCCTGTCGCCGCAACGGTCTGCATATAGTCGGTATGCACTCTTCCGGTGGAGGGCTCTACCTGTTCAGGAAGCGCATCAACATAGGTACTTTTCAGTTTTGAAAGCCCGCGATAGTCCAGTACATTTTGAATAATTTCATGGTCTTTAGCCAAATAAGAAAGTACATCTTCGGCGGTGGAATACTGGCCGGTTTTGGTCTTTTTAGGTTTGTCGACAAGTTTCATTTTATTGAACAAGATTTCCCCCAATTGTTTGGGTGAACCGATATTGAATTCCTCCCCGGCATCCTTGAAGATTTCCCCCTCTAGATTTTTAATGTCATTGGTAAGGTCTTCGGAAAGGGAATTCAGAAAAGCTTCGTCAAGGTTAATACCCTCCAATTCCATGTCGGCCAAAACCCGTAATAACGGAACTTCGATAGTATTGAAAAGGTCTTCGGTCTTTGCCTCTGCCAATTCCGGTCGAAAATGTTGCGCCAATTGAAAAGTAATGTCGGCATCCTCTACAGCATATTCCGTTTGTTTTTCCAAAGGAACGTCGCGCATACTCAATTGGTTCTTCCCTTTTTTCCCGATAAGCTCGGTGATGTATATAGGGGTGTAGTTCAAGTAGGTTTCCGAAAGCACATCCATATTATGCCGCATATCGGGGTTGATTAGATAATGCGCCAACATGGTATCGAAAAACTTGCCTTTAACTTCGACATTGTATTTGTTCAATACTTTGATGTCATACTTCAGGTTTTGACCGATTTTTTCGATGTTTTCCGATTCGAAAAAGGGGCGAAGCTGTTCGAGTAGTTCTTGGGCATCGGTTTTGTTTTCGGGAAAGGGAATATAGAAGCCCTTCATTGGTTCCCATGAAAAAGCGATACCAACCAATTCGGCGGTAATAGGATTTAGCCCGGTCGTTTCCGTGTCGAAGCAAACCGAAGACTGTTTCATCAAATTCTGCAAAAACAGTTTCATCGCCATGCCAGCAGCTACGCTTTGATACACATGGGGCACGTCTTGAATCGTTTTTCGACTGGAGCTGTCCTTAATAGTTGCCGGTGTAGCACCATCACCACCAAATAGTGAAAATTGTCCGCTTCCAGCTGCTTGGGCCTGTTTCTTTGCAGTCGCTGTACTTGTAACTTGAGTCTGGGTTTCTTCTACTTCTCCTGAAAATATTTTGATGAACTGGTCTTTAAGCCGTCTAAACTCAAGTTCTTCAAAAATTTCTTGAACCTTTTCGCTATCAGGTACCGAAAGTTCATAATCCTTGGCGTCGAATTTGACATCGCAATCGATACAAATAGTAGCCAATTTTTTGGAAAGCAACCCTAGTTCGCCATTAGCTTCTACCTTCTCCTTCATCTTTCCTTTCAGCTGGTCGGTGTTTTCCAGAAGCTCTTCCATTGACCCGAATTGCTGAATAAATTTCTTGGCCGTTTTATCACCGACACCGGGCAGACCGGGAATATTGTCGCTGGCATCGCCCATCATTCCGAGGTAATCGATGACCTGTTCGGGCCGTTCGACACCAAAGCGTTTCTGTACTTCGGGAATACCCCATATTTCGATACCATTGCCCATACGCGCCGGCCGGTACATGAAAATATTTTCGGAGACTAGTTGGCCAAAATCCTTATCTGGAGTAACCATAAACACTTTATAGTCTTCCTTTTCGGCCTGCTTTGCCAAGGTGCCGATGATATCGTCGGCTTCCCAACCTTCCAAAACCACAGATGGAATATGCATTGCCTTTAGAATATCTTGAATGTACGGTATAGCGATTTGAATGGCATCAGGCGTTTCATCGCGATTGGCCTTGTATTCCGGAAACATTTCGGTTCGTTCTGCACTGCCTCCTTTATCAAAACAGACCGCCAAATGGTCTGGTTTTTCACGTTTGATAACATCGAAAAGGGAGTTCATAAACCCCATAATGGCCGAAGTATCCATACCCTTTGAATTGATGCGCGGATTTTTGATAAGGGCATAATAGCCTCGGAAAATAAGGGCGTAGGCGTCTAAAAGGAAAAGTCTTTTTTGTTCTGGCATAAGGTGAAATTAGAAGTACGATATACGAAGTTAGAAGTAATATTTTTAGAAATAGTTCTGAATTTGTGTTTTGGGTTTTTAGCTTTATTTGATTTTGGAATCCTCAATTCCTTTTTTCGATTGGATTATGCCTTGATATACGAATCCGAAGGATTATTGATATGCCCTTCTTCCGAATAGGTGCGATAGGTAAACCCGGGCTGAATACAATATCCACCGGTCTCTCCATTTTTGTTGATTGCGATAAACCCGATCTGAAAATCTTGTTTGTCCTTGTTTTTTGCGATGATGCGTTTTACGCCTTCCTCGCAGGCTTCCTGCGGTGATTTGCCTTGGCGCATCAGCTCTACGATCAGAACGCTGCCAACGGTGCGTACGACTTCTTCACCCATGCCAGTTGCGGTAGCGCCGCCGACTTCATTGTCCACGAACAGTCCGGCTCCGATAATCGGAGAATCGCCCACGCGACCGGCCATTTTAAAGCCCATTCCGCTTGTAGTACAGGCTCCTGAAATATCTCCATTTTCATCTATAGCCAGCATACCTATGGTATCGTGGTTCTCGATGTTGATGATAGGCTTATATTCCGAGGTCTTTTTCCACTCCAGCCAATCCTGTTTTGATTTTTCTGTCAGCAGATTCGTTTTTTTGAACCCCATTTCATAGGCAAATTGCTCCGCGCCTTTTCCTGCGAGCATTACGTGGGGCGTCTCTTCCATCACTTTGCGGGCTACGGAAATTGGGTTTGCAATATTCTGTATGGCCAGTACGGCCCCACAGTTACCGTCTTTGTCCATAATACAAGCATCGAGGGTGACGGTGCCATCACGATCCGGCCTTCCGCCGACGCCTACAGTCTGATTGTTTTCGTCGTTTTCTTCGACCATAACGCCCTGTTCGACAGCGTCTAAAGCACTACCTCCATTTTGCAAAACCTCCCAGGCCTTGGCCGAGGCATTTTGAAAGTTCCATGTGCAAATAACAATCGGTCGCACTGCTTTTGCATCATTTTCGCTAGACATTTCAACGGACTTTTCTTCCTTACAAGATGCTATCAAGGGTGTGGAAATTAAACCTGCCGAAACTACACTCGAACTTTTAAGGAACTTTCTTCTTTGCATCAATATAGGATGTTTATTTTAGAGCATTAAATATAAGGGATTTCTTGAGAGCCCCTAACTAATATTTTATTAATGACAAGTGTAAAATAGGCTAATTATGCTTGTATTAGATACTTGAATTTAAACTTTTTATGCTAGTAGAAGTCTGTGCCAATTCATTGCAATCTGCGGTTAATGCCGAAAGGGCCGGGGCCAGTCGCATCGAACTCTGTTCGGAGCTCGCCGTTGGAGGGATTACCCCGTCTTACGGTCTTTTAAAAAGTATTCGAAACCATATCAACATACCGGTGCACGTGCTGATTCGCCCGCGTAGCGGCGATTTTTCATATTCAAAGGAGGAATTCGAAATTATGATGGCCGATATAGCACTATGTGTTGAATTGGGTTTTGACGGAATCGTATCCGGAGTTTTGAATAAGGATTACACTCTGGATGTACAACGTACCAAACAGCTAAAAGAAGCTTCCGAAAATCTGAAATTCACGTTTCACCGCGCTTTCGATTGGGTCAAAGACCCTCATAAAACCTTATTGCAACTGGAAACTTTTGACGTGGATTCTATTTTGACTTCGGGGCAACAGAAATCGGCTCTAGAAGGCATTGACCTATTGACCGAACTTCACCAAAAAGCATCGAAGTGTAGCATTATGCCCGGGGGAGGTATTCGACCTGAAAACGTACACGTCTTTAGAGAGACTGGTTTTTCTGCAATTCATCTTTCAGGAACGAAATTTATCGAAACACTGGCCATTATCCCTAATGTTTCCATGAATTCACCGACCTATCTTAAAGACAGTGCGACGGCAGTTACGCATACCCACACTATTCAAGAAATCGTAAATGCGGTTAAATAAAATCTAAAAAAGGCAATTGCCCTTCAATTTAGAAATACCTTTGCGACCATGCTACGTTGGATTATTTTTATCATCATCTATATTGCCCTTGGCCTATATACGCTACAGGCCTTAAAAACGGCCACTAGATATCCTTGGGTATATTACCTTTTTATTGTAATCTCCGTTCTGGTGCTTGGTAATTTTATCTATCAATTTACTTTTGGAGAGACGCAGGGTAGGGTATTAAGCAGGCCCAAAAGTTATGCCTTTGGGCTTTTACTGACGGTGCTTACCTTTCAGCTCATCACCATTATATTTCTTTTTTCGGAGGATATTTTCCGTTTATTGGCTGGCCTTTACCATAAATTATCGGGAAACACCAAAGAATTCAGTTTGCCCGAACGTCGAAGGTTTCTCAGTATTTTAGGATTGGGCATTGCAGCAATTCCCTTTGGGGCATTGCTCTATGGAATGTATAAGGGAAAATACAATTACAAGGTATTAAAGTATACGTTGGAGTTCGACGATCTGCCCGATGCCTTTGACGGCTATCAGATTACGCAAATTTCGGATGTGCATAGCGGAAGTTTCGACAATCGAAAAAAAGTAGCATATGCAATTGATCTGGTCAACCAACAGAAAAGTGATGTCATTCTCTTTACTGGGGATATGGTAAACAATAAATCTGAAGAGATGTTGCCGTGGGCAGAACTTTTCTCGACCTTGGAAGCAAAAGACGGAAAGTTTTCCATTTTGGGAAACCATGACTATGGAGATTATATCGCATGGGAAACTGAAGAGCTTAAAAAAGAAAATCTGAAAACACTCAAAGCGTTGCAGCGCGATATGGGTTTTGACCTATTGCTCAACGACAACCGGTATTTACGCAGCGGAGACGATAAAATTGCCCTTATCGGAGTGGAGAATTGGGGCCGCGGCGGTTTTAAGAAAGCTGGCGACCTTAAAAAGGCCGTTGCTAATGTGCATAAAGACGATTTTAAGATTCTTATGAGCCACGACCCCTCACATTGGGAAGATGTCGTTTTACATGATGAATATCATTACCATTTGACACTCAGCGGTCACACCCACGGCATGCAGTTCGGTATTGAAATACCGGGTTGGGTGAAGTGGAGTCCCGTAAAATGGCGCTATAAATACTGGGCGGGTATTTATGAGGAGCTCGGGCAATACATCAACGTCAACCGTGGCTTCGGATTTTTAGGCTACCCCGGCCGGGTCGGTATTTGGCCCGAAATAAGTGTCATCACCTTGAGGAAAAAGTCCTTAACATGATTTTAACGCAAGCCTATTCCTTTAAAATTTGGGCATTATCTACTGATTTAACATTTTTTACTACATTTGGCCTTTAACCCAATGATTTACGTATGTCAAAGTTTGGTGAACTTATAGATTTGAAAGTCCCGGTTTTGTTGGATTTTTATGCCGAATGGAACGAGCAGTCTACTTCTATGCACCCGGTTCTACGCGATGTCGCCGCAGCATTGGGCGACAAGGGAAAAGTAATTAAAATCGATGTCGATAAGAACAAAGAACTTTCCCAGGCCCTTCGCGTTAAAGGCTTACCAACTTTAATGATCTACAAAAAAGGTGAAATGGTCTGGCGCCAGAGCGGCGAACAAGATGCCAATACCCTTATCGGGATTTTGAACGAATACGTTTAGATAAGATTTTAAGACCTCTGCACTTCTGATGGCTCAGTGACTACGCTTTTAATAGACTAGAGCCTCGACTTTTTGCTGTATTTTTTCACTACCATAAATTACAAGTAGCTATATTTTGATTTGTTTCAAGTCTATCTGCTAATGTTTGCGATGGTCAATCTCGCCTGCCGGAGACCAGGTTCTTGTTTCCTGAAAACGTAGCGGTTTCTATTATCTTTATAAGCTTAGTTGCCGTCTGGCTCCAAAACGCTATCACGTATTTCCTCAGCAGTAGTGGTGGCATCGATGGCCGTGGTATCAGAAACCGGCATCGTATCTATCATATCCGGATTTTCGCCCGGTTTTGGCGGTTCTTCATCTAGAATATTGTCCCTGTAGAAATGCTTGAACTTATCGATATACTCGTTAAAGATCAGGGTCTCTTTCTCTGCTTTTTCACGATCGTTATTGGTAATTAGAATATCGATATTTCTACGATAGCCCTCCATATCGGCAATAATTTCATCGATTTTGTCGTATTGCTCTTCCAAAGGCACGTCTGCGTAATATTCAAGCCGGTCTTGATAGATGTATTTCAGTTTTTCGAACAATTCCCTTGCTTTAGTAGTTTCCCCAACTTGGTAATAACCGTCTACGAATGGTTCTACAAAAGTGTAGTAATCAAAGTATTCTACCGGAAGGTTTTTCATTGTCAAGTCAATAATGTTCTTGGCCTTTTCTACTTTCTCTTCCTTTAGCAACTGTTCAAGCAAGCGTGCCAGATTGCTTCTGTACGATAACCCTTGAATACGGGTCTGGGGGTCGTGATAAATGTCGGGGCTTCCCGAGTTGCCCCAGTACCAATTAGTGACGATATCGTACATGAGGTCGGTATCTATTCTGCCCATCTCAAAAGAGTTTCTTCGCTCCGTTTTTATAGGAACTAATTTATAGGCCATGCCATCGAGTTGCAGATAGTCTTTCATCCATATAAATTCTGCATCGTCGAAACTACCTCCCGAAAAATAAATCGGGCGCTTCCAGTCGTTATTGGCCAAAATATCTAACATCATCATACTTTTCTTTGTAATGGCACTTTGTGGTAGATCAATATCGATATAATCAACGATTAAAGCCGTATCTTTTTCCTTGACCAGTCCACTTTCCAAAACATTTTTTTTGTTAACAGGTATGCGGATTTTATTGGTCGGATAGTAAACGATATTCTGGGCACTTTCGGAATAGGCGTCTATATCGATATTCTCCTGACGTTCTAGAATGTATTTCAATTTGGTCTTCGGTTCATCGCTATCAACCCATTTTATAAAATCGTTGACAGACCATCTACTTTCGGAGATTTTCTTGTTGAACAGTGGGTCAACGGTCTGATAATAGAGCACATCACGTGAACCCCAGCGGTATTTTTCGTGTTCGATCTGTGAGGGTATCGGATCACTTTCATAGGCTTGGCGCTTCATTTGATCGATGTACCAATCTGTTTCAAAAAGGCTGGTACATACGATGCGTACATCGGTACGATAGCCTTCGATTTCTTGCGCGTACCAAAGGGGAAATGTATCGTTATCGCCAATCGTGAACAGTATAGCACCTGCATCTTTTTGACAGGAGTCGAGATAGGCTTTCGCGGAAGCATTCGCCGTATACCGATTCGATCGGTCGTGGTCGTCCCAGTTCTGCACGGCCATTACGGTCGGAACCGCCAAAAGACAAACTACGGTCACCACCGGAGCTAGTATTTTGGGGGTCAAGTATTTTTTGAACTCATCGAAAAGTCCGTAGACACCGATACCGATCCAAAGGGCGAAAACATAAAAAGATCCAACAAGGGAATAGTCACGCTCGCGCGGTTGAAAGATGTAAGGGTTCGTATAAAATTGAATGGCCAGACCCGTAAACAGAAAGAAAACGAGCAGTACCCAAAACTGTTTTGGGTTTTTGGAGACCTGAAATAGTATACCGATAATTCCCAAAATAAGCGGTAAGAAGAAATAGGTATTTCGCGCTTTGTCGTTCTCGACCTCATCGGGCAGATTACTCTGACTTCCTAACCGAAAGCTATCAATAGGGCCGATACCGCTGAGCCATTCGCCGTTACCGTTGTACCTGCCTTGCACATCGTTAGTCTTTCCTGAGAAATTCCACATAAAATAACGCCAGTACATATAACCGAACTGAAATTGTGCCATATACTTGATGTTCTGCCAAACGGAGGGTGGCTCGACCTCGAGGTAGGAGTCAAAACGTCGCAGGAAACTGATGTACTGCTCAGCATCGATCTCGCCGTTTGCAAAACCTTCTTTTACTTGTTTTACAGCTTGGCGCAACTCTTCGTTCGATTGCTTCATCCTGAAATCCAAAGGTCCGAAATACTTCATGTAATTCTCAGCATGCTGGCCGCTCCACATTCGGGGTAGAATGCCAATGTGTTCTGGGTCATCACCGGGCACGGCACCTTTATAATAGTTTACGATGACATATTTGCCCAGTTCTTCATCTTTTTCATATTTGGGTGCCTCATCTTCGTCTTCGCCCCCGTCACCGAAAGAATTCGAATAATAGGTGCCATATACAGGGCTATCAACGCCAGGATATTGTTCACGATTATAGTAGGCCAATAAGGCTCTGGCATCTTCGGGATTATTCTCATTGATGACCACTCTTGCATTTGCCCGTATCGGTAGCATTAACCAAGAAGAAAAGCCTAAAAACAAGAACATTAAACAAAGAACGATGGTGTTGGCTGTTCTGTAGTTATTCTTTCGGGTATAGTTGAGTCCGAAATAAAAGGCGGCCACGAATAGTATACCCATAATAATCGTACCTGAATTGAAAGGAAGGCCGATACTGTTGATGAAAAAGACCTCGCTCCAGCCAAAGAGCTTGAGTACATAGGTCAACGAAAATTTGTAGACCAACATTAAAATGGCGATTACCACCACATTCGCTATCAAAAAGTTTTTGACCGTTGTTGTTTTGTAAGTTTTAAAATAATAAAGCAACCCGATCGAAGGAATGGCTAAAAAGCCCATAAACTGAATGCCAAAAGTGAGGCCTACGACGAAAGAAATAAGCACGATCCACTTGTCTCCCCGCATATTTTCTAGGTCGTCGATCCATTTTAGGCCAAGCCAGAGCAATAAGGCCATGATCAAACTGGCCGTCGAATAAACTTCGGTCTCAACGGCGTTGAACCAAAAACTATCGGAAAATGTGAAGGCCAAGGAACCAACGAAACCACTACCTAAAATTGCGATGGCCTTACTATTCGTAAGTACTTCCTCCTTTTTAAAGACCAATTTACGTGTGAGGTTGGTAATGGTCCAGAACATAAACAAAATCGTAAAGGCACTAGATACCCCGGAAACATAATTGACCATTCGCGCAACCTGTTCGGGTTCAAAAGCGAACATGGCGAAAAATGCACCGATCATCTGTAGCAAAGGCGCACCCGGTGGATGGCCTACCTGCAGTTTTGCCGAGGTGGCAATGTATTCACCAGCGTCCCAAAAACTATTGGTCGGTTCGACGGTAATGGTGTATGTAATAAGGGCTATAAAAAAAACGGCCCACCCCAAAAGAGTGTCCCATTTTTCGAAGTTCTTTGAAAACATGCAATCAGTAGTTTTACCAACGGGGCGAATTTAATAATTAATATAGATATACATCCCGATTTTTGGTAAAGGTTTAACAACGGAGCCACACCTGAAACCATAACGATTTTGATAAGCCTTTAAATATTAGTTTTTGGCAAAAGGTACTAGTACCTAATTCAAATTGAGACTAGTACGTATTGATGGGCAATAAAGGCTTGTGAATAAAGCGGTAATACAAATTATTCCATAAAAATCGATAAACGAACACTGATGAATAACCTGTTTCCTGAACCTATCTTACAGTATTATTATGGTGTAAAATATTTGTGCAAACCAAACTTTGTTTTAAATTTGCACGCTCAATTACGGTAATGGCCTATGGTGTAATTGGCAACACAGCTGGTTTTGGTCCAGTCGTTCTAGGTTCGAGTCCTAGTAGGCCAAC
>ENA-ORXM01004893-ORXM01004893.1-marine-metagenome-genome-assembly--contig:-NODE-4893-length-11255-cov-3.656915_pt1 | contig 11255 bp, 4 predicted proteins | sample MGYA00237867_ERZ511480 | MGnify/ENA primary metagenome ERZ511480 (study PRJEB26309, sample SAMN06266103) | marine metagenome | isolation source: Algal blade | place: United Kingdom:Sidmouth, United... | reverse complement strand
TATAAGCCTGTGTGAGTCATGGGAATCACCATACGTCTTAGCGCTATCTTCAGGATGAAGTCCTTTTTCCCATGCATTATAAGCACCTTCAAAGTCCTCTTTTTTTACCTGATATAATTTATACATTTGCTCATCCCAAATAAGCTCATCTTTTATAAGATTCCAATCCCATATACCTATCTTAGATGCTTCTAAAGCGATTGAGTGCCTGTGAAGTAATAACCCTCGCTCTTTTTCTTGTTCTCTAAGAGAGGTGATATCCTGAGCAATTCCAAAAAAACCAGTCAGTTCACCACTGTCATCTAAAACGGGAGTCCCTTCGGCCCAAAGATATTTCGTTCCATTTTCTGAAACGAAGCGAAAAGACAGCGTATAGGGTTTTTTAGATTCCATTGCATTTTGTATGATAGAAAAAAATCGATCTCGATCCTCTTCATGTATATGTTCTGCATGCTCCTCCAAGCTTGGAGGAGGGAGATTCTTATCCATTTCCCATAACTCGTAGAGCCCGTCTGACCATGTAATAGAGTCAGGGTTTAAATTTAGCTCCCAATGACCAACTTTTGCTATACTTTCAGTTTTTCGCAACCGAGGAACACTCGTTTTATTTTCAAGCTCAAGGGTTTTTCGAACATGAATATCTTGAAAGGTACCCTCCAGCGCTATGATTTCGTTTTCTAATAAAATGGGGCTACCCATGGCTCGAACCCACTTTTGTTTTCCTGAAGTCGTTAATATTTTTAATTCAACATCCCAAGGTTTTCTATCGCTAATAGCAAGCTCTACACATTCTTGAATAATACCTCTATGTTCTTCAGCGTAAAAGTTTATTCCATCTTCAACAAAAACCTCAGTATTTTCATTAAGCTCGTGGATTTGATAGACCATACTTGACCAGTGACACTTATTATTTTTCAGATCGACTTGCCAACTTCCAATCTTTGCAATCTGTTGAGTTCTCTTTAAAAGTTTATTGGGGTTAAATTCGTAGGTGACATCTTTAATATTTGCGACATAAAGTCTCATGTTTTCATGCTGAAAAGTATTTACACTCATTTCAACATAGATATCTGTTTTATTTTTCTTAGTGCCAAGAAAATGTTCAATCCTTGAAGATTCGGCTTTTTTATTTGCGTTAAAAAAGTCCTTAATATTTCGGTTGCTATTTTTCTCTTTTGAAAAAACAAGAGCTAAGGGCTTTCCTAAAAGCTCAGCCTTAGAAAACTCAAATATCTTTGATAATTGGTTGTTAACTTCGACAATTTGTCCTGCTTCATCAAATATAAGATTAGCTGTTGGTGAGGCTTCAAAAGCCTGTGATACTATACTCATAAGTAAACCATAATAAATATACTATAAATTTATAAGTGAAATCTTATAAAAAAATATAAGTGGTTATTGTTTATGAATAATAGGTACGTAGTATCTCTTAAAAGAAAACAGTTGAAATAATTTTATTCACTTTCTCAGGGGTTGTAGCTAAGTTTTTAGCAGCAATCTCAACTTGTTTATTTAACATTTTAGAATCACCTTTAGCACTTGCTTTTACTGCTTTAGTAATTTCATCAACATTGAAACCAAGAACCGCCTTACTAAAAGCATTGGCATCTTTTGAGGTAAGTTCACGCTTTCCTGCCATCTTTGCCCACTTATAACTTGTTTTTGCTACTTTATAAGCAGTGGCCTTACTAAGTTTAAACTTATTTCCTATCTGGTAACTCATGTGAGAAATGAGATGAAATTCTTTAAGAGCTCCAATTTTTTCAAGGTCATTCATTCCTGAGATCTTGTCTCCCAAGATAATTTTAGTTTCTGAAAGACTTTTTTGAACTTGGTCTTTATTAAAGCTTGGTATTTTTTTCAAATCTACAAGATCTCGATTTACTTTACCAATTAAACTAACAAGAGAGTTTTTTGATTTTACACTTGAGCTTACTCCAGCGTCATAGCCATCGTCATACCCATCATCGTATCCATCATCATATCCATTATCGTATCCATCATCATATCCAACGTCAGTAATTGTATACCATGAATAAGCATCATCATATCCGTCATCGTATCCGTCATTATAGCCATCAGCATCTCCATTATTTGCTCCTGCTGATCCTCCCTCATCATATCCATCATCGTATCCGACTACGTATCCATCATCGGCACCGTCATCTTCACCTTCGCTATGGGCCCTATTATATTGAGAACTATAATTTGAATTATACGATGAATTATAACTTGAATTGTAAGATGTATTATATTGAGAATCATAAACTGAGTTAAAGCCATCAGCATCACCATCTATATTTCCATCTTCTCTTCCATCTCTTTTTCCTTCAGGATTAGCAGCGCTATAAGCAGAGTTATAAGCAGAATTATATCCATCATTATATCCATCCTTATCACCATCTTTTTGACCTTGAGAAGCTCCGGCAGCTTCACCGGTAACTAGGCCAGAAGAATAACCAGATTGGTAACCATCAGCATCAGCTTGACCAAAAGTAGAGTTGTACCCAGATCTATAATCTATGGCTTCACCATCTTTGTAACCATCATTATAACCATCTTTCTCACCATCTTTTTTACCTTGAGCATCACCTTCTCGAATTCCTCGAACTTTACCATCTCTGTGACCATCAACCTGACCAACTGCTTCTCTGGTAGCATAAGATGATCTATAAGATGAATCATAAGCTTCTTTATAACTTTTTTCGTATTGTTCCTTAAAACCTTTTTCAAACCCATCGTCATAATTTAGATGAGAAAAGTCTTGGTCGGCTTGCTGGTAACCATCGTTATAACTTTCATTATAAGCATCCGTTCCACCAACCTGGTAACCAGAATCATATTTTGAGTCATAACCTTCTTGAAAGCCGGTGTTACTACCTTGCTCTGTTCCATCATTACTACCTTGAGCAATTCCGTCTTTAGTACCATCTTGAATACCTTGATTTGTTCCATCAACATTTCCTTGAGTTGAACCATCAGAAAATCCTACATCAAAACCTTCTTGATATTTCTTTTTACAAGAGGGGAGTGATCCTAGAATCAGAGTAAGAGTTAATGCTTTTATATAAAACTTCATTTTATGCCTTTTAGAAGAATAATTTCTTTACAACTTTATTAATGTTTTCAGGAGACTCACCGATAGTCGCGGCAGTTTTTTCGATAAGTTTATCAAAACTATTTTTCTCTCCCTTAATAGATTTTTCAATTTCTTTTTGGAATGTACTTATACTAGATCCTAAAAGTTTCTTAGAGAAAATTTCAGCATCTTTATTTGTTAAAGATCTTTTATTAGAAACTTTATTCCAGGTGTTTAAAAGCTTAGACATCTTTAAAGCGTTGTGAGCTTTAAACTTAAACTGAGCTTGAAGTTGATTGGCGATTTGTTTTACATAATGAGCTTCCTTTAACGAAGCTAGTTTCTCTAAGTCTTTGATGTTTCCTTTTTGAGTAGAAAGTCCAAGTTCCTTTGCAACTTTTACACCTTTGAATTTACCAAGTTTCTTATAATCAACGAGGCTTGTATTGATACTATGAATATAGATAGCTAGCTTTCCATGAGAAGATTTAGAAAAACTATTTACCCCAGCATCAAATCCATTATCATAGCCATCATTATACCCATCAGTATATCCATCAGCATCTCCAGCTAAGTAATTATCGTCATAGGCATCGTAGTAACCATCATCATCACCGTCATCATAACCTTCATCATAAGCACTACTATAAGCACTGTTGTAACTATCGTCATAACTATCATCACTACCGTGAGCGTATCCAACATTATAATTTGAATCAAAGGCCTTATCATAACCATCATTATAACCATCTACATCACCATCAGCGAGACCATCGGCTTTTCCATCTTGTGATCCATGAGACTGACCATCTCTTGATCCCTCTAAAAATCCATCGGATTTTCCAGATTGAAAAGAGCTACTGTAAGCTTGGTTGTATCCAGTGTTATAACCATCGTCATAACCTTCTACATCTCCATCTTTGTCACCATCAATATTACCTTTGGAACGACCTGTATTATATGCAGAATTATAAGCGGGACTATACTTATCATCATATCCATCCTTATACCCATTATCTTTTCCTCTTGCTTCACCTTGAGCATATCCTTCACTTTGACCATCTCGTGCACCGTTATCAAAGCCTTCATCTTTTCCGACAATATGGCCTTGAGCATAAGCTTTTTCATGAGCAGCTTTGTAGGATGGATCATAAGCTTCTTTATAGCCCTCATCGTAACCTAATTGATCTCCAGCTTTATATCCAACCGCATATCCAACATCAGATCCATCTTGATTTCCATCAATGTTCCCATCATTCGTTCCATCTGTTCGGCCTTGATTAGTTCCATCAGTGATACCAGTTTGATATTCATCTTTTAATAAATCGCCTTTTCCATCACTATAACCAGTAGAGTAACCACTCCCTTCAGAATCATTGTGACCAGCACTATAACCTTCGTTATAACCAGCTGTTTCTCCTTCAGTGTAACTAGACTCAAATGCACTTTGATAGGCTTCATCAAAAGCTAATTCATAATTTGTTTCAAAGTTTTCATTATAATTAGATTGATGGCTAGAAGAGTATGTTTTTTCATATCCTTCATCATAGCCTTCCTCATATCCTCTATTGTAAGCACGTTTACATGAGAGCATGGAAAAGATGGTGACGAACATAACTATTTTTATTCTCAAATTTAGATTTAACAAGACTATCCTCTCTTTCTTATTATTTAACTCTTGAGAAAATAATGAAATGTTAATTCTATGTCAATCAGTGCATTTTGGCCCTTGTGCTTTAAACGTAAAATAATGTCTTAAAGTCACAATTTATCAGAAAGGTAGATTTAAAAGACCTAGTTTTCTAATTTAAGAGTAGATAAAAACCAAGAATCATCTTGATAGCAAACTAATGTGTAAGCATAACTATTATCTTTATAAGGTCTTGAAGGATTTAGTGCTGCGCAACTATTAGGAACAACAACACTATATTGTAAAGGTTGAATGATCATTTTTTTCTTTTTATCAAAAGTACTGAGAAAGATCTGATTGTCAGTTAATAATGTAAGATCAATATAAAGAGCTGAACTTAACTTGGAGTTATTAAGATAAGTAATAGGGAAGTAGAGCTCTTTTATTTGTCTACCATCAACAAAGCTCACTTCCTTTAGTGTTCTTTTATACATCTTTGTCTTGCCCAACTTAGCTTCTTTTCTTAAAAATAATAAATTTTGATTACTACGAAAATACATTTCATAGAAATTATCAAAGAAGAAACCTTGAATGAAATTTTCTTTTATTTCACCTATCTTATTTATTTTATGTTCAATCAGCTCAGTGCTATTAATTTCATGATTAGCTGATAGAGGATAAACTCTAAGTTGATCTTGATGGAATGGATCATACAGGGTCATCATTGGGGATGTTGGATCAAGTGTTTGAAAAGGCACAAGGTTCATTTTTTGAACCAAGAAGTTCGAGAAATTTAGAGTCTCTAGCTTGGTTTTATTTTTATCTATGGAAAGTAGGGAAAATTCTGCATCAAGACCTTGTCCTTTTCTTAACAAGAAATAAGCAATTTCTTTTTTGAAGTTATCAGTAAGAAATGGATAAGAGTCAATTGCACTCCATTGAGTGAGTTCTTTATCAGTTTGAAAATTCATGCTTCTAGTATTTAAAGTGACTTTGCCAGCTTTATCTATGCTAGGTAAGAAATAATAAATTCTAGATTTATGTTCTCTATCTTTAGGACTCCAAAAACTCGTGTTTTGATCTTGATCTGGCAAAAAGCCTTTGGCTATAATATAAGGAATGGCAACTCGACCTAGTCCTAAGACGTCCTTAGAGAGAAATTGAACTTTTTTTAAGTTGAAGTTTATATATTGCGGACGATATTCCCATGAGCTTTTTTGTGCAAACAGTGGGTTTAACTCTTTATCATAGAAGTTCCACAGAATTTTTTTTGTCTCTTTTCCTTGTTCACATAACTTATTACAGACAATAACTCTAAGCCAATAATCATCTACACCATCATAGTTTATATCTTGCTTGATAAAACTTAAGATTGTTTCAATACCCTCTAATTCTATAGTTTTCTTCACTTGATAGTAATCATTGCTTCTTAGTCGAAATAAAGTAAGCTTGGCTTCTTTCTTAGCTTTATCACCAGAAACGACATAATACTCTGGTAACTTAGGTGTTTTATTTAGCGATTCTACAGTTCTGATAAAAGGGGTGATTCCATCATTTGAAATTTTTCCTATAGGTACTTGTTTTTTATAATATTTAAATTTATGAATTCTAACATTTAAATCTTCTGTTATTTTCTTTGAGAAAACGACTGTATGCGCAAAGGTCTCAACACTTCCATCTTGATAGGTTAACTTAATTTCAAATTCCTTTTCATTGTCACTCATAAGATCAATGATGTTTCCATGAATGGGTACTGTTTTTATTTGAGAAGCTTTGAAAATAATTTTCTTGCTAAAAACATCATTTGTAATGGATTGATTTTTTAAAAACTTAATATCTACTTGTACGCTCTGATCAATGTTAGAGAAGTTTTTTAATTCTAATAAGTTTTTAAAGTTTTTTTCTTGAGAGTTATAAATAATGGTGAAAAAATTCTTGAAAATAGGCTTGATCGACTTAGAAGTAGTCAATGTGTTATCAAAAAAAGAATTTTCGAAATTTAGAATTTTATTTTTCTTAACTCCATTAACTAATTTTAAATATATATCAGATTGTTCTATTTTAGGGTTGATTGCTTTTAATAACGCAGCACCAGCACTGACCATGGGAGCGGCTTGAGAAGTTCCACTCATGACGGTGTATCCTTTAAAATTACTATTAAGAGAAACAAATTCATGAGGGATAGTACTCATAATTTGATCACCTGGAGCATAGATATCTACATTACCTCCATAGTTAGAAAAATTTGAAACATCTCCATTGGCCGTTACACTTCCAACACAAATGACATCAAAATAAGCACACGGAAAGACTGTGGAATAATTTGAATTATTTCCCGCAGCAGCAACGATAACGACACCCTGTGATCTAGCATAATCAAGTGCACTTTGCAGGTATAAAGTATGCATACTTCTAGGCCAACCAAGTGATAAGTTAATCACGTCTGCTTTCCTATCTGTTGCATACAAAATAGCTTGAGCTAGCCTAGATGAAAGTGCTTTTTCAGAGTTGCCTAAAACCTTTATGGGTAAGATTTTAATTTTATCAGAAATTCCAGCAATGCCAAACTGATCTCTTTTAGCAGAGATAATTCCAGCAACGTGAGTACCGTGACCTTGCTCATCATAGGGACGTCTTGCTTCCTGGGCTGATTGAGCAGCAAAGTTCCAGCCTTTACAATCACCTTTTAACCCATTTCCATCATTGTCTTTGTCATCATCTTTTATGATACCATCAGCACATTCGGATTCATTAATTAAAATTTGCTCTTTTAACTCAGGATGATCTAGGTCAACTCCCATATCTAAAACTGCAACGATAGGAGTTTTCTTTAAAGAGGATTCTATTTTTTCAATTGTATTGTACCAGCCGATATCTATGCCAAGTAGTCCCAATGTTTCCAAAGACTTTACGGTTGAAATTTGTTGAGTAAGAATTTGCTCTTGGTTGAATAAACTCCATTGATATCCAAATAATTCATCTTTAATTAGTGTGTTGTTTTTATTAGATGGAACAATACCCATCGTAGGGATTTCATAAATTTTTTCAACTAATGTAATATTTTTATTTTGAGTCAAAATGTCATAAATACGAGGGTTAGAACTATTTAATTCATAATGGTTTTTAAAAAGATTAGTTTTACCACTATACATTTTTGAAATAGAGCTACTTCCAATAGTTTTCTTGATTTGAGAGAGCACTGTTTGATTTTTAACTTTGATAACGTATTTAAATTGAGCAAAAGAATTAAGACTTAGGAGGGTAAATATTAGAAGTATTTTTTGAAAGATCATAATATTCTATCCTGTAGCCAGTTGATATAGAATTCTCCCCTTAACATTGGGGCACTTGCTCCTTCTAAATCCATTTCTCTTTGTCTCATAATATTAATAATTTCTTGAGTTGGACTGGCAAGAGATTTATTTCCAAAGGTTCCAAAATTATTAGAACTTAGCTCTTGATCTCCATTTTCATCACCAACTCGAAAACCATTTAAAGAGGCACGAGCAAACATATTCTCTTTCCCTCCGACTAGAACACTTAACCCCGCAAGAGTTAGATGATCATCAGCATTAGAAAAAAGATCGATTATTTTATCAGAATACTTACGAAGGTCTGAGGACATCTTGGTTTTTTTTATTTTTTTTAAATCACTTAGGAAGCTTCTTAGCTCTGATGATTTTGGCGCATCCTCTGGGGTAAGACTTGTAGATGAATTATTAAATCGTCTAAAAATTTCTTCAATCTTTGTTTCTTCTAATTGCAAAACGTAATTGATAGCATCTTTTGAAAAAAAGACATTAAAATCAAGGTCAAATAAAAAGATCTGTTCAGTCTGAGCGAGAATTCTCTTCGAGAAAAATGGAAATTGATATTTCTTATTAAGTTTTTCAATTTCAGCTAAAACTTTCTTTTGCTTTTTCTTCCAGCCATTCCAAGTTCTTTGTATCCTAACAAATGGTTTAATAACCTTATTATTTTCTATATAGGACTCAAATACAGCAATCTTATTTTTGGCCCTACCCATGAATGAATTTCCAGGGTTTCTATTACTTAAACTATAACTCATTGAACCAGTGTCTAGGATAACATTAGTTAAACCATTGATTATATCTGTAGCATAAGATTCGTAATCAATTCCCTTCGATTTGCCTTTATAGGCCCTGAAAAGATCAACCTTGTCTTTATCTGGAGAGTAAACAGAGATATTATTTTTAGATTTTAAATAATTATAGCGAAAAACAAAAATCCCGATCTTTGAGCTCTTTGAAGTAAATTTATGATGGATTTCGTAAGGTTTTTTTATTCGGTTCATGGCCCTTAGTGAATTTCTTGCAAAGACATCTTTAATTGCCAAGATTTTCTTCAAATCATCAGAATCTGATAAAACAATATTATAAAATTTCGTTTTAGATTTCCCTTTGACGCCTTCTACTTGAGCTTTAAAAATAGGAATGAAAGCATTCATTTCTAGTGAAACTCTAACTTTATTAATATTTCCAAGGTCTTTATAAATATGAAAAATCTTCTCTGACCTTCTTATAATATGAGTTCTAGAAACGACATATTTTTGTGATCCAAAACTAAGATCTGCCTTTACCGCATTATAAAGCTTTGCCCCAATTCCAGCATTAAGTCCTACAACAATTGAATCTGATATAATTAGAGATTCACCAATATCTAGGTTTTCATTTAAATTGCTAAGAAATGATGTGAAATCTTCCGGGCTTAGTTTTTCTTTGTTTTTCAGATTAAAGAGTTTGCTTTGTCCTCTCCCCATCACATTTTTAAAAGGTGTTTTCATGGCCTTTTTAATACTAAGAATAGGTCTTATATGAGTGTATCTTCTACTGACATGTACTTTGGTACTAGCATTGATATCGACAGGGATTAAATTTCTTACCACCTCACCGGTTTGAGTAATTCCGTTTTTACCAAGCTTTGTATAAACTCCTGAGATACCTCCATAAAGTCCAACACCAAGATAGACGTTTACTGAATCTGCAAGTTGAATAATGTTATCTGTTCCTAAGTAATTTCCCGCAATGACTTCACGAGAGATTCCAACTCCTCCATTGGGAGTAAGGAAAGTATAATTCTCAGCTGCTGTGGAGTGGGGTCTATTGTTTTCTAAAGCATCAGCTAATCTTTCAGTTGCGGCATTTTTTATATCCTCCACTTTATTTTTATAATTACCACTCATAAAGGGAGTATTATTAAAAGCAGTCACAAGATGCTGGACGCCTTCATTAATGAGTTTTGATTGAAAAAATGAAGACATTTCAGAAAATGAGAGGATAGACTCTGGATCGGGGTAGTCTAGTCTTCTCCCATAGCCTTGAAAAAATTCTCTTTTAATATTTCCGTTATCAACAATTCCTAATTCGTCAGTATAATTGGCTTCTACAGAGTAAGTTTGAGCGGGGATATCAAATAATAAAGCAAGATTATTTCTTTTTGATTTTAACTTCTCAAAAAGGACCTTTCTAACTGGAGCAGGTAACGACGATGAATCGGCTATCTCTTCAAGGTCTCGCTCTTTTAAGTTAAGAATTTTCTCAGCAATCCATTTAGCATCATCTAGTCCTGTTTTAAAACTAGATTCAAACTGGGTATAAAGTGAGATTTTTTCTCTGTTGATTTCTCCGATTTCCCATCTCATTAGATTGAGATTTTCCGGAAGAGATGTAAAAGCATATGCAACGAGAAGAGAATTGAAGATCCTTTTATTCTCGGCTAATAAAAACTCAGGTAAAACTCCAAGAGAGAGATTCAGCATTGTATTTTGTTCTTCAAGAATAACAACGTCTTGCAAAGAAACAAGTTTATCTTCTTTTTTTATAATCCATCGACTAGAGTCTTTACCAATAGAGAACTCTAAGTCAGAGACAAATGATTCAAGCTCTTTATTAGAATCAAACTCTACAATAACATTTTTTAAATGCTTGATTCCAGGAACCTTATAACCAAGTTTTGCTAAGAGCTTACTTGTTACTAATAAATTGTGAGCAATGGGGCTTATATAAATTTGGTAGTTTTTATTTCCAGAACCTTTAGTTAGGAAACGATAGAAATCAGTTCTACTTAGAGATGATGAAACATGCTTGAGTTTATCAAACTCACGTACCTCAGGGATTGTTGTCTCAAAACCATCTTTTTTCCATACATCAGTATCTACTGGATCTAGTTTTGATAAGTCCCAACTACCAGCCGATAAACGACTTCTCTCTTTATAAATGGTAAAGGCTTCTTGAGGAGTTAAGGTTGAGCCATCTAGGATGAGATCGGTTGCTGGGTACGAGCCTGTAATTTTATCAACATTGTAGGTGAAATTCTGAGAAAAAGTGTTTAGTGAGAAAAGTAGAATAAAAAATGAATAAGTATTTCTCAATTTTTTCCTCAGTGAGTTAATAAGACATCAATTTACTTAAGAAAAATAGCTTTCTTAATCCTCTGCTTATAACATTTGAGATATTCAAGCTGTATAGCAATTGAAAAAATTACAATACTAAAAGTTGGGAGATTGAAGATCGGAAGAGCGTCGTG
>ENA-ORXM01004891-ORXM01004891.1-marine-metagenome-genome-assembly--contig:-NODE-4891-length-11258-cov-3.869958_pt1 | contig 11258 bp, 8 predicted proteins | sample MGYA00237867_ERZ511480 | MGnify/ENA primary metagenome ERZ511480 (study PRJEB26309, sample SAMN06266103) | marine metagenome | isolation source: Algal blade | place: United Kingdom:Sidmouth, United... | reverse complement strand
GATCGAGACGCGCGAACGAGCCGCTCAAGGTCGCTGTGGTCACGGCCGCGCGCTCGGAGTCGGGCGCTTCCTCGTCGTCCGAACCACCGGGGAAGGCGTCGACGACCAGATTCATCGTGCTCTCCTGGCCGGCGGCGACGAGAAAGGCACGCCAGCAAGGCATGGGGTCGCGCTCGACGCCGAGCAGCGGCAGGCGCAGCAGGTAGTGGACGATCAGATCGCGCCCGTGCAGGGTTTCGATCGCCGCGAGTCGTGCGTTCCAGGCCTTCGCCGGCCGCGCCGATTTCAGGGGCGGGCCGAGCTCGTCCCAACGGTGCTCGACCAGATCGAAGACGCGTTCGAGTCCGGCGACCAACGCGACGGCCCCTTCCGATACGCCGTCGGCCAGCGCGAGACCGACCGCGGCATTCAGATCGGGGGCGAGATCGAGCGCGGCACGGCAGCGGTGCGCGTGCTCCAGATAGCTCTCGATCGTGGCGGACGAGGGCGCATGGTGAGCGGCGAGAGCGGCGAGCGTGCGCTCGCTCCGCGCCGGCTCCCGATTGAAGGCGCAAAGCGCGCGGTAGTCGATCGGACTGTTCGCCGCCGCGAGGTCGACGACGCGCGCGGCGTCGCCGTTCTCCTCGTCGATCACCGCCTCCTCGAGCGCGCTCAACTTCGTCTGCTCCTCGTCTGCACCGTTCCACAGGGACGGGGCTGGTCTAGTGGTGACGAGTATCCGCGTAGTCGTCGCTCACTTGAATCCCCCCACAGGGGGAAAAGCACAGGGGGAAAACACGTGTCTGTACCGGGTCGATCGATTCTTCTCTCGAGACCGTCGATCGACGATCGGCATCGGCCGGCAACTCTCATCCGACGAGGTCGACCAGAACGCCTCTATGCCCCAGACGCGACAGCTCCGCACGAAGCTCCCGTATCACACGGCGCAGCGCAGCCAAGCGCGAACGCGCGTCCTCGGCCCGCGCTGCAACCGCCTGCCGAGCGTCGATGAGCCGAGCCGCGACACTGAGCGCGACCGGAAGAAGGCCGAACCCGCTCAGAAGCGCCCCTAGCGCGGCGACCTGCCGCGACAAGGGCAGGAGCTCCGGCGAGCGCAGACGATCGATCAGCTCGCCGAGCCGCTCGTACAGCGCCACGAGGGCGCCGATGGTCGGCGGTAGCAACGCGTCGATTGCCGCGCTCACCGACTCCTTCACGAGAACCTCGAGCGGTACCGCAAGTACGGCGGCATCGGCCTTGTCCAGCGCGTTCCTCGCGAGTACGAGCGCCGCTTCGGCTGCGAAAAGATCGCTCCGCACCCGTATCGTCTTGCCTGCCGCTCTCTGCGCCGCGTACGCGCTCGCGGCTCGTCTCCGGATATCCATGGCTAGGAGACGACGGACCTCGTCACAGCATCCCCTCGAGCCGATAGACCGTCCCACCGACAGCGCTCTCCAGAAAGACCGCCGGTACGCCATTGACGAGAAGCTCACCCATCGAGCCGAACGCCTCTTCGACGACAACAAGCGTAGACGACGCACCGCTCGTATCGTGGAGAACACCGGGCACCAGTCTCGGGTCGCTGCCCTCGGCGAGCACCACGATGTGGCTCGCGACGAACACGGCCGCTTCGTCCGCGCTGGCGAAGAACAGACCGTCGTCGATCGCGGCGTTGCTCGGCGCCAGGATGACGAAGGCGTTGTTCGCGGCATCCTGAAGAGAGTCGACGAAGTTCGCCTGCTCGAGAATCGCTCGGAACTCGCTGAGCGCCGGGTCGGCCTCGATCGCCGCGAGCGCGGTGCCGGGGGCGGCGCCGCCCCCACCTCCACCGACCAGCGGCGAGAAGACACCGGCGATCGTGTGCACGACCGATTCGCCGGCTTCGATGTCGAGCTCGATCAGCTCGTAGCCGTTGACGATCGTCGGCGCGTCAACGCGCAACTCGTCGCCGTTGAGCGCGGCGTAGGAAAAACCGTCTTCGAAGGCGGCCTGGAGGTCCAGCGCGTAGTGCGCTCCCTCGTCGCCGATATGACGCTGCACCATCGCATCCCGCTCGACCGAATCGCCGAGAATGGCCGAACGGACATCAGGGTCGAGCGCCTCGAACGCCGAGTTCGGCGGCGCGAACAAGGTCAGCGCGGCGAACGGATCGCCGAGATACTCGTCGAGCCCGGCCTGACGTACGGCGTCGAGGAAGATCGAGAACCGCTCGGCGTCACTCTCGAGAACGCCGAGCACGGTATCGTCCACCGGCGGCGGGCAGGCGTCTCCCACGCCGTCCCCGTCGCTGTCGGCTTGGTCGGCATTGGGAATCGTCGGGCAGTTGTCGCGAGCGTCCGGCACACCGTCCCCGTCGACATCGGGTTCGATCGGATCGCAGGCGTTGCCCCGACCGTCCTCGTCGTCGTCCTCCTGACCAGGATTCGCGATCGTCGGACAGTTGTCGCGATCGTCCGGGACGCCGTCTTCGTCGCCGTCCGGTCCGTTCGGCGTCGGGTCGCACACGTTGCCCAGCCCGTCCTCGTCGTTGTCCTCCTGATCGCGATTCGCGATTTCCGAGCAGTTGTCGCGATCGTCCGGCACACCGTCCTCGTCGCCGTCGGGCCCGTTCGGCGTCCGGTCGCACGCGTTGCCCAGCCCGTCCTCGTCGTCGTCCTCCTGCCCGCGGTTCGCGTTCGCCGGGCAGTTGTCGCGATCGTCCGGAACGCCGTCCTCGTCGCCGTCCGGTCCGTTCGGCGTCGGGTCGCACGCGTTGCCCGCGCCGTCCCCGTCGTTGTCGTCCTGACCGCCGTTGGCCTCGACCGGGCAGTTGTCGCGGCGGTCCGGGACGCCGTCTCCGTCGGTGTCGGATCCGTTCGGGGTCGGGTCGCACACGTTGCCGGTGCCGTCCTCGTCGTTGTCGTCCTGATCGCCGTTGGCGTCGAGCGGGCAGTTGTCGACGTCGTTGAGCACGCCATCGCCGTCCCGATCGGGATCGGCTCCCACGCAGGCATCGCCGACGCCGTCCCCGTCGCTGTCCGCCTGATCGGCGTTCGGTGTCAGGGGGCAGTTGTCGCTGGTGTTCGGTCGTCCGTCGCCATCGTTGTCCGGACCGGCCGGCGTCTCGTCGCACGCGTCGCCCTGACGATCACCGTCGCCGTTGAGCTGATCGCGGTTCGGCACCGCCCGACAGTTGTCGGTGGCGTCCGGCACACCGTCGCCGTCAGAGTCGATACCACCGGGAGTGGAGTCGCACACGTCGCCCTCTCCGTCCCCATCGAGATCGGATTGGTCGGGATTGGCCTGGGCGACGCAGTTGTCGCCGTCGTCTCGTACGAGGTCGCCGTCGCGGTCGGTGGTCGATCCGGTGAGCGGCTCCTCCTCGGGATCACCGCCCCCACCACCACCGCCACACGCACTCAGCAGTGCGAGCGCGGCCACCAGGGCGGCGCTCTTCAGCGTGCCCCGTGCCGAAGTGGATCGGCGCTCGATCGTAGCGATAACCTTCATGGACGGCAGCCCCCGTGATCCCTCGACGCCACGCTCATCGCGACGCAAGAGTGGAGCATTGTGAGAAAGCTCGATGCACCTGTCTGTCCCCCAAACAGGTGAAAGTCAGACGGTCGCGAGCGTCGACCGAACGCACGTGCCCGCGGAAGCGAGCGACCGTAGCGATCGAACGGCGGCGGATATTCCGACCCTCGCAGCGGGCGCTCGCGCCTCGAACGGTTACGCTAGACTGCGTCTTTCGGTCGAGAGTCGGATGAGCGAACGAATGTCGATCGTCTCCAGGGTCGACTGGACCCAGGGCCTGTACCTCAGGCCCGAGCACTTCCAGCAGCAGGAGCGCTTTCTCGAGAGCCAACGTCGTCGGCAGGCGCGGTTGTTACACACGCACGGCTGGGGTATCGCCGCGCTCGAGTTCGAGAGCGGCACGCGGCAGCGTCTCGCGCTCTCGCACGTGTCCGGCATCATGCCGGACGGTCTCGTCTTCGACAGTACGCTCGACGAGTGTCTGCCCCCCGACCTGACGCTGGCATCGGCCGAGGGCACGCTCGTTCACCTCGCGCTCGCGAGCGCGTCGGACGGCCGTGTCGCCGTCGGAGGCACCTCTCCCGATCACCGCTACAGCGCACGACGAGTGCTGGTGAAGGACGTCTCGAGCACGTACGACATCGATCGTCCCGAGCTCGTCGAGGAGGGGATCGGCGTCGCCCTGCCGAATTTCCAGCTCGTCGCCGGCGAGGACGAGCTAGGCGATCGCGAGTACATCACGATCGCCCGCGTGCTCTCGCTCGACGAAGACGGGGTACCGCGGCTCGACCCCTCGTTCGTGCCGCCGTCGTTGTCGCTCGACGCCTGCCCGGGTTTCGGCGAGCGCCTGGAGCGTCTGCGACGAGGCGTGACGACGGCGATCGATGCCGTCGAGGCGGCGATCAGAGCGGGATCGTCGGGCTCGCCCGCCGACGAGACGCGGCCGGTGGGGTCGGAGCCGGCACCGTCGTCGGACCTCGCACGGCTTTCACATCCGGCGCTACCGATCGCGCTCGCGCTCGCGCGCCACGCCGAACACCTGCGACAGCTTCTCGGTCCGGGCGTGCACCCGCAGCGGATGCACGAACGCTGCGCGAGCCTCGTCGCCGAGCTTGCGGTACTGGTGCCGATGTCCGGCTTCGACCTACCGTCCTACGATCACCCGCACCCGGCTCGGTGGCTCGCGCCTCTCGTCGAACGAGCGGTCGCGTCGCTCGACGCGCTCGTCGAACTGGCCCCCGCGCTCGCTTCCGTACTGGCACGGAGCGCACCGAACGTGAACGGGGAAGGTGAGGTGGAGGAGACCGAGCCGGTCTCCCGCAAGCCTCCGCGCGGTCCGATGGAAGTACCCCTCTGAACGCGTGTCGTCCTACTCCTCCAGGGCGGCCCGTCCCGTGAGACCCAGACCCGCCTGCGTGGATCGACCCGAGCCTTGCGGCGAGCGCCACCCCCAGCGCCGGTCCACGCCCCCCCCATCGTCGTCGTCGTTCAGCTGCACCTCGATACCGATGTCTTCGCCGGGCACTGCACCGAGATAGGCGAGCGACACCCTGATCTCGTAGAAATCACGTTCGCCTTCGCAGGTGCAGGTCGCGACACTGACCTCACCGTCGCCGACCGCCTGGCCGAAAGCGACCGCCTCGGACGCGTCGGCCGCCTCCCACCCCCCTATGTCGTCGTCGCTGCCCAGCAACCTGATCTCGCCCCGCGCATCGACGTTCCGGTTCCTCGAACTATCGCGAACCGGGACCACGAGCCGCAGCACCCTGCGCACGCTCTCCACGTGCAGCTCGAACGAGTCATCTTCCCGCGACAGGGCGGAGTCCGCCGAAGAGGTCTTGGGTTCACCCTCGCCGAAGACGAAGAGGATCAAGTCGCGGCCGTCGTGCATCGCCCCCCACTGGCTGCGTGAGCCGTCCTCCTCGCCCTGCCCGGAGAGAGGCGTGTCGACCCACATCACGCCGTCGCGATCCTTGAACTGCCCTTCGGCCCACGCATCGCCGCCGTCCGGTTGCAGATACCGACCGTCGACGACCGCGGCCTCGTTGACGCGCGGAATCGTCAGATCGACATCGGTCCGACAGTCGGGACAGAGATTGCGGTTCGTCGGGTCGAACCCACGGCGTACCTCTTCGTAGTTCGTGGCACCGTCCTTGTCGCGATCGAAGTCGCGATCGAGCTCGTCGCCATCCTCGCCACCGCCCGTGTCGAACTCTTCGAAGTCGACGGGAATGCTCACGTCGCTCGACCCGACGCGGACCGCTCGCGGCGGCAGTCTGGCGAGCAGCAACGTCACGTCAGAATCCTCGAAGACGTTCTCGTACCGCCATTCCAACTCGAACTCGCTCTCCGATGCCGGTGGTACGCGCGCGGTGAGCTCCCAGAACTCACCGCGGTCCACCGTGTCGACGGGATCGCCGTTCACACGGGCGTCGAGTCTCAGCCGACCCCGATCGACGGACCGGGCGGTCAGTTCCGGCGGCGGCGGGACACCGATCGTAGTCGATACGGCCGGCTCGAACGGTGACGGCTCGCAGCCGATCAGCAGCGCGAGCAGCGGAGCGCCGAGCAGAGCCGCCCTCGCTCGCGTACGAGGAGACGGCCCGGACCGTCGCCCGACATCGATGTGGGCACGATCGCGGGCGAGATTCCGATCGACCCCGTCGCGGTAGTGCACCGACTTCGTGATCATGGCTAGAGTCCTCGATCTGTGGACAGGAGAGCGCCCGACGCATCGGACATTCGAACCTCCGCCGCCGGCACGGTCACTCCAGCACGCCGACGCCCATGCGAGACGGGTTCTCCCAAGTCGTGTCCGACCCGGACGGATGAAACCAGCCCCACTTGGCGTCACGGTCTCCGCCGTCGACATCCTGATCGATCTGGATGTCGATACCGAACGGTCGTCCACCGATCGGGATCCCGGCCGAGGCGAGATCGATGGCCACTTCCCAGGTGTCGACGCCGTTCATGCAGAGGCAGACCGCCCAGTCGATCACCGCCCGCTCTGCGGAGAGCTCGCTGTACTCGAGCGACGCACCCTCGCCCGCTCCGGACGATCGGACCATCCTGATCATGATCTGCTCGTCGTCGATACCGTCGTAGAACCGTCCGCGGCTGAAGTTCCCGTCGAGGTGGATGTTCAAGTTGTCGTCGTTCCACGGCGTCGACGAGTCGCCGAACCGGTGGCCGAGCTCGACGTCGTCGAACAGCACGAACAGATAGAGGTAGATGTCGTCGTGGAACGCGCCCCAGCGGTACGGCGCGGTCCCGTCCGCGTAGAGCGCACCACCCAGATCGGTCATCAGGTTGTCGATGTTCGAATAGCGCGCCCGGTCCCAGATCGCGTCGTACAAGCCGTCGATAACGGGGGCATCCGTCGGACTGATCCAGGGGATGCTCACGTCCGCATCCGGTCTTCTCTCGTCGTCGGGGTAGCTGTTGGCGTCGAAAGGGTCGGTCTCGGCGTTCAGCTCGTTCAGGTTCGAGAAGCCGTCGCTGTCCTCGTCGAATCCAGGTCCGAGCGTGGTGTAGTCGTCGCTGAGCACCCGGACCGTCGTGTTCGCCTCGGCCAAGGGCAGGCGGGTGGTGAACCTTGCCAGCTGCAAGGGCTGCGCGTCCGGTGCCGCCGCACCCGACCAGGTCACTACCACCTCTTCCTCCTCGACGGCGCCGTTCGGGGTGAAGGCGTAGACCGCGCGCCAGGTGCCGTCGCCGTTCGGCACGACCTCCAGAGCCGTGCCTCCGACCTCCACCCGTGGGGTCAGGGTCGACGGATCGATGGCTCGGAGCAACGTCGGAGGGCGTACGGACAATCCGGCGTCGTCGGCGGTCAACTCGGCCTCGCTCGAACCGGGAGGAGCGCAGGCGGACAGAAGCGCGGAGATCGCCAGCGTGCCGATCGCGCACGTCGTCCGTGTGCCTCGTCCGTCTGCCGCTCGGTTGTCTGTCGCTCGATCGTGTTCCATACGGTGAAGGGTCCTTCTCGGCATGCGCTGCAAACGTCTCGCCACGAGCCGCGACACGGTTCGAGACAGACTATCGACGGTGAAGCTCGAAATCGATCCCCCGCACGGGGGATCGCCAACGGCCCCGGTCCTATCGGGACATCACTCGACCTTGCGCATCCACGGTCAACGTCGCCACCGGCGTCGCCTCCTCGTGGCGCGCACCGTGCTCCTCGTTCAGCGTCGTCGTCGGCAGCTCCAGACGACCTCGTTGATGGAAGACCGTACCGCGCACGGTCACGACCCCGGAGCTGCGGCGACGGAAGAAATTGAAGGCGACGCTGTACTCGCCCGGTTCCGCCGAGGGGTGCATCCAGATCTCGTTGCCGGGTCCGCGAACGTTGTCCTCCTCGAAGGAGGCGGCCGAGCCGTCGTGATCGCGCGTCCGGTAGTAGTAACGACGCCCGTCCGGATCGACGACGTGCAGGTCGATGTCGTCTGCCGTGTCCCAGCTCATCAGCACCAGCACGAAGCTCTGCTGAGCGACCGTGTTGCACGCCCGGACGAGATTCTCCAGCTCGGTGTTCGAATCGGCGAGAGCGGCGTTGGCCGCCGCGAGATCGGCGATCTCGGCGCGCAGATCGGACTCGGATCGCGCCAGCTCGGTGCGCAGCGCCGCGTTCTCCCGACCGGCGGTTTCCAGTTCGCTCGCGCAAGCCGTCTCGGCGGTACGCGAGCGCTCGAGCGCGGCTTCCGCATCGGCCAGGGCCGTTTCTCGCTCCACCAGGGTCTCGCGGGTGTCCGCCAGCTCGGCCTCCCGGGCGGTCAACGTCTCGCGCAGCTCGCGGACCACGTCCCGATCGACATCGAGGTAGTAGGGCAGGAGAACCAGCGTCAGCAGGATGAAGGCGCCGGTCGCACACGCGAACAGGTCGATCGTCGCCATCGAGAAGGCGCTGAGCTCGCGGTTGCGCCGTCTCATCGTCCGCCCGCCCGGGCGCTCGCTGCATCGAGATCGGACATCGCGCTCAAGTCCTCGGCTCGATCAGCATGAAGACGACATCCTCCGAGCCGAGCAACAGGCGTCGCTCGCCCCCCATGACGCTGCCCGGTGGCTCGTCGCCGACACGTTCGCCGTCGAGGTAGGTGCCATGGGTCGAGGCGAGATCGACGACACGCACGGTGCCCGCGGTGTCGAGCGTGACGCGGGCGTGCCGGCGGGAGACGCGTTCGTCGAGCACGGCAAGGTCGTTCTCGTTCGGGTTCCGGCCGATGGTCACGGGCACCCCCGGCAGCAGGTCGACCGACTGGGCGTGGCCGGCGACGCTCGCCAGACGAAGCGCGTTCTGGTGGACGATCTCGCCGCCGTCTCCCCGATAGACACGTGCTTTCGGTACCGATTCCGGGGCCGCGCCCTCCCTGGCGCTCGCCGTGCCGGTGACGAGCATCCGTGTCGCCCGACCGACCGCGAACCGCTCCTCCGGGAAGCGACGGCGAAAGTAGAGGAACAGGCCGAGCAGCGCCGTCGCGAACAGACAGACGAGCGTGGCGAACCCGGCGATGAAGTGCCGCGGCGCGAGCCGCTCGCCGAGGCAAGGTCGGCGAGCGACGGAGAACGGGATGGCCTGCCCCTCGAGTCCCGCGATCAGATCGTCGCTGCGAATCGCGAAGTACGCCCCTTCCTGGATGTCCACCCGCGCCTCGCCGATACCGGTGAGCATCGCCGAGTCGAGCGCGTCGGCGAGGTCGAAGCTCGAGGTCGCCTTGGCGACGTTGACCCCGATCACGCGCCCGCACTCGTCGACGAGCGGCCCGCCGCTGTTGCCGCTGTTGACGACGGCCGAGTGCTCGACGAGACCCCGGCTCCCTTCGCCGTTCTCGAGCGGCACGTCGATCGACTCGGAGACGATGCCGCGTTTGAGCGTCGGCACGGTCCAACCGGGGTTGTCGATGCCGGAGAGCACGTCGCTCGATCCGGGAAAGCCGATAGACAGCACCGAGCGGTTGACGTGCACCTCGTCGGAAGGCAGCAGCTCGAGTGGCGGATTCGACCAGCTCGGTACGTGCACGACGGCGAGATCGCGCTCCTCGTCGCTCCAGATCACGCTGGCCGGGTGGCTCTTGCGCGCGGGGTTGACCGACTCGACCGCGTGGAGCTCGCCGCCCACCGCGTCGGCGACGACGTGGAAGTTGGTGACGTAGTGCCCGGCGTCGCTGACGGCGAAGGCGGTACCGGTCGAGATCGGCTCGTCCCCGCCAACCACGAGCCGCACGACGCTGCGCCGAAAGGTCTCCCAGTCGTCGTCGATCGCGCTCGCACAGCCACCGATGGATGACGCGGTGACGAGTGCGACGGTCAGCACGATGCTGGGAGCCGGACGGCGGCGCTCGCTACCGGCGGAGCGCCGCGCCGTTCCAGCGAGCAAGCCCACCACACCGTCGCGACCGCGAACCTCCGCGCCCCGGTGGGTCCCGATCGTCGATCGAGCGGCGAACGGCGACAGGCTCTTGCCCTTCGTCACGGTGTCTTCCTCAGCTGCCCCGGGGCGGTCGACAGCGCGGGCGGACCCGCCTCGCTCTCGAGCGCGTCGCCGACCGCGTTCGAATCCTCGTCATCGCCGGCACCGTCCACTGCCGACACGACGGATGCGGAGTGCCCCTCGGCCGCCTCCGCGGTCCGATCCGGCACGGCGCGCTGGTGAAGCGACCACCAGAGCACCGGCACGGACAGCACGAGCGCCACCGCTGCCGCGACCAGCCACGGACCCCGCCGTGCGCGGCTCGTCGGCACCCCGCTCGCCTTCTCATCGGGTACGGCGAGCAACAGCGTGCAGTTGTCCTGAGCCGGCACGGCCGCCCGCTCGATCGCCTCGAACAGGGTCTCGACCCGCTGCTGGGGAGGTGAACCGGCCGCGAGCGCGCGCGAGAGCGGCGGGAAGCCGATCGACATGACCCCGTCGCTCGCCAGTGCGTAGCCGTCCTCCGCCCAGCGCGCCTCCTCGCCGCGATCGATCTCGGCGATCGGCTCGCCCTGCAGGGCGCTGGTGATACTGTCGCGCTGCGGATCGGCCTGGGCCTCGGCCAGCGTCAGCTCGCCGCTGCGCACTTTCTCGTGCAGCTGCACGAGCCGCGTGTGGGTGCGGTTCATCCGCGCGACGGTGCCCGACCTCAGTCGCAGCACGAGACTGTCGCCGACGCTCACCCAGTGGACCGTGCGCTCGCCGATCGCGAGCGCGACCAAGGTGGTGCCCATGCCGCGCACCGTCGAGACGCGCTCGCCGGTGACCGCGATCGCGCGGTTGGCGAGTGCGAGCGCCTTGTCGAGCGCGGCCCGCACGTCGGCCAGCCCGGTGCGCTCGAGACTCGCCTTGAAGGCCTTGACCGCGACGGCGCTGGCCACCTCTCCGCCGTCCAGACCGCCGATACCGTCGGCGAGCACCAACACCGTCACGCCGTCACGCTCGAGCGTGGCGAAGTAGTCCTGCTGGGACGCCCGCCGGCCGAGCAGCTGACCGCTGCCGATCCTCACCGCGCCGCCCGGTACCGTGCACTCACGCGCTCATTCCTCGATGCGCCACTTGAAGTACTCGTTGCAGAGCGGCACGAAGACGAGCACGGTGTCGCCGAGACGAAGGTAGTCGAGATACTCGAGCCGACGCGGCTGCAGCACCACCTCCCAGTCCGGCTCGTCGTCCTCCCCCTCGCCCCGTCCGCGCAGATAGGTGAGATTGCGCCCCTGCCCCCCCTGCACGAAGAAGGCGTGCGACTCCGGGTCGTAGGTGATGGCGCAGTGCGTGTCGCGGCCGATCTTCTGGTCGC
>ENA-ORXM01004889-ORXM01004889.1-marine-metagenome-genome-assembly--contig:-NODE-4889-length-11261-cov-3.583870_pt1 | contig 11261 bp, 9 predicted proteins | sample MGYA00237867_ERZ511480 | MGnify/ENA primary metagenome ERZ511480 (study PRJEB26309, sample SAMN06266103) | marine metagenome | isolation source: Algal blade | place: United Kingdom:Sidmouth, United... | reverse complement strand
ATATATCATACCGATAAACCTGATTTAATTGACCCCGAGCTTAAGAAACTAGCTTTAAGCACCTTTCTTTTGTCCGTACTGATGTACATCAGTTGTAATAATTTTTTGTAATTTTAAACCATAAACCTACTAAATAACACCCACTTTGGAACAACCAATCAGAATTCTTATTGTAGAAGATAATGTTATTATTGCCGACGACATGCAGTCAATGTTAGAAGAAATCGGCTACGAAATCGTTGACAATGTAATTGTTTATGAACAGGCAGAAGAAGTATTAAAAACACAGCACGTAGACCTTGTTCTTATCGATATTATTTTGGCGTCCGACAAAACCGGAATAGATCTAGGTAAGCACATTCGTGAGAACTACGATATTCCCTTCATATTCGTTACGTCGAACTCCGATAGGGCTACCGTTGAAAATGCGAAGACGGTAAAGCCAAACGGTTATTTGGTAAAGCCCTTTGAGCAACAAGATCTATACACTTCTATTGAAATCGCACTTTCAAATTTTATCCGTACCGATAAATCAGCAGGTATAGCTGAAAATAGTGCCGATGTGCCGATGTCCAATACGGTTTTAAAAGACTCGATATTCGTTAAAAAACAACATTTATACTATCGAATTCAATTCACTGACATTCGTTTCATAAAGGCGGATAATGTGTATTTAGAGGTAAACACGGTAGACAAAAAGTTTTTGGTACGTTCGCCTTTGAAAGATTATTTAGAAAAACTACCCAAGAATAAATTCTATAGGGCCCATAAATCATATATCGTAAACGTGGATCACATTGATGCCATTAATTCGAAAGATATTATGATTAAAGATACCTTGATTCCTATTTCTAAGGATTTTAAGGAATTCATTATTTCTGCCATGAATTCATAGTGAATACCGAACATACTTAAAAAAGGGGATGCTTTTGCATTCCCTTTTTTTGTTCGATATATCGCAATTAACATACTTCACAACAACTTTAGAGCAGTTCACAACATTATTTTCAATTTTGAATTGCAATAGCATAGTTTCATGCCATATTATTAAATTAAATATTACAGCATAAACGAAATAAAATTTTTTCATTTTCATATAGTATTCTCGTAAAAGAGCCTTTTCGTAAAAGATAGGGCTCTTTTTAGTTTGAAATAAGTGAACGTAGAAAATCCACTGAGGGGCTACTAGACTTAGTTATACTTTTTTAAAAAGGTTTTCACAACATATTATCGTAGTTACACAACAATATTGGTTCGGACTAGTTCTGCTTGTTATACTTTTGAATTACAAAAACTTATGAGCATAGAAACTAGATTTGAGACTAAGGCAAAAAGATTTAACAAGAACCAAGACCACTAAAGAGGCAGGCCGTGATTCTGCATCCATAGTGATTAATGAATGTCGATAAGTCGTTGATAAACAAAGGAAAAGAATTTAGTAATAACAGTAAATATTGTAAAGCAACTTCATATTTTTGTGATAGTAAAAGCCAAACCAATAGATAGCGCTATAGCAAAAGTAGAACAGCACATTGATTCTGAGATACTTTTGGTCTTAGTTCCCTTCCCAGATATGAAAAGATTCGCCAAGAATACTATATTGATATTGATAGGTTTCTTGATTACCACTTCCGCAATTGCACAAGATGAGGAAGCTGCATATAGAAGTAATTTCCAAAAATTTCAAGATTTGGAAACTGCCGATGAGCAGCTGAACTTCTTTTTCAATGCTTCTGATTTATACCGCGAGACATCCACATATGATTGGCAAGACCTGATTACCATAAAATACCTCAATCCTGCAGTAAAAGGAAAGGATGATGAAAAAGTTAAGAGGTACAAACTCATACAATCAAGAATTTATTACGATTTAGGCGACTTTGAACGAAGCGTTGCAATTTCCAAAGAATTACTTACCGACATTGATAATCTCGATATCTATTTGAAATCTAAATTGCTAGACCTTTTGGACGATAGTTACGGTAAATTGACCATGTACCCTCAACAGATAAAGATTCGTGAAAAAAAGAGAGCACTTGATATAACTGAAAATGTGGCATTCTATGATGTTTATGCCAATCTGGGCATGTATCGAGAAGCTCTGAAAGACTATATCGATAATGTAAAAAAGACCCTTAAAGATGATGATTATGAGGGTCAGGCCGTTTATTACAACAATCTTGGCAATTACCTTCGCATGGATGGCTCGGTAGCGACCGCCCTAAGTAATTATAAAAAAGGTAAAAATTTCGCGGATTTACTTGTTGCAAATGTTAGTAGAAAAAAACTAGAAAATGAGATAGGGGAGGCCAAATCATTTAAAGCTGTTGTCGAAGGCAATATTGGTAAATGCCATTTACTTCTAAAACAATATGAATCGGCCATAGGTCGTCTGGAGGTAGCCCTGAAAACATTAAGAGAATATGACAATGGAACATATTCATCGGAGATTACAGAAAATAGCCTTGCGATTTCAGAATGCTATCTTCAAATGGAAGACTACGCTAAGGCAACGGATTACCTGAGTGATGATCTTCAGACAAAAACAGTCGAAACCATAATGCTTAAAAATAGGCTGTTGGCACTCTACTATGATAAAACCAATGACTTTAAAAACTCATTGTTTTACTATAAAAGAAACATACGAATACTTGACTCGATAAGCGGCAAAGATTCAGAACTGCGCAAACAGCAATTGGGTACGGTAATGAACCAACAGTTGCAAATCTCGAAAGATATGTTGGCCGAAAAGAGAGAAGATCTAGAAAAGTCTAAAATCGAGTTATTTGCTAAAGATAAACGAAATAACCTCGTACTAATTTCTTTACTGTTTACGCTATTGGGTTTTGCAGGTCTGGTTTATGCATATCTAAAGAGTATTAAGAACCAACGGCTTATTGCCGAGCAAAAGTACATCATAGAAAACTCGTTGGTCGAGAAAGATTCACTGCTTAAGGAAATTCATCATAGGGTAAAAAACAATCTACAAATGGTCTCAAGTTTGTTAAGCCTTCAGACGAAAAACACAAGAAGTAAAGCAGCAATCGAAGCGTTGGAAGAGGGCAAGAGTAGGGTAAAGGCAATGGCACTGATACACCAGAAATTATATCAGAACGAAGATTTATCGGTAATCGAAATGCAGAGCTATATCGAGAGTTTGATCAATAGTGTACAATCGGTCTATAAAAAAGGCGGACATAACATTAAGATATCTATTGATGCCGAAGGTGTAGAATTAGATATTGATAGAGCCATACCTTTTGGGCTAATGCTTAACGAACTTGTGTCGAACTCTTTTAAGTATGCGTTTCCTGAAAACGACGAGAAAGGAAAAATTTACATCCATATCAGAAAAATCGATGAAAAGGATGGATACTTTGAATATTCAGATAATGGTATTGGCTTGCCCGAAGATACTGAAGAACGCGCCAGTTCGTCAATGGGTATTCGTCTTATGAACCGACTGGCCAATCAATTGCAGACTACGCTGAACATCGATAAAGAAGCCGAAGACGGTGTTCGCTATTGGTTCAATTTTAAATAAGTAATACCAAATATATAAATTGACTTGCTTAAATTTGAGGTAAACATAAAACCTCGAACATGCAAATTCAATTCTTGGGCCATGCGTCATTTTATTTAGAGACGGGTAAGGCCAAATTACTCGTAGACCCATTTATTACGGGCAATGATCTCGCAACTGGTAAAATTGACATAACAGATTTAAATCCCGATTACATTTTGGTCACCCACGCCCACCAAGACCACACCTTGGATGTTGAAACTATTGCAAAAAGTTCTGGTGCGACCATCATCAGCAATTACGAAATCACGAATCACTTTGAAGCTAAAGGACTGAAAGTTCACCCCATGAACCATGGCGGTAACTGGAAATTCAATTTTGGAAACGTTAAATATGTGAATGCAATCCATACTTCCTCTTTTCCGGATGGGTCTTACGGTGGCCAACCAGGTGGTTTTGTAATTTCTATTGATGACAAGCATATCTATATCGCCGGCGATACCGCCTTGACAATGGACATGAAACTAATCCCCTTGACCACGAAGCTAGATTTGGCTATTTTACCGATAGGAGACAATTTCACCATGGGAGTAGATGATGCAATTCTTGCCTCTGATTTTGTAGAATGTGACAATGTGTTGGGATGTCATTACGATACTTTTGGCTATATAGAAATTGACCACGGTGAAGCAGTAGCAAAGTTTAAAAAGGCTGGAAAGCAATTGCAATTGTTAGAAATTGGTGAGTCTTTAACTATGTGACCTTACTTTTTAGCACCACACGGTGCAGCAGTCTTGGAAAAAAGCGCTTGAGATATACCGCAAAGGTTTCCTTTCCACCGAGGTAAACCTCGAATTCTCTTTTTTCGATTGCTTTTATCATTTTATGGGCGAGTTTCTCAACGGCCATACCGCTAACGGTTGCCTCATCTTCTTTATTATGGGTGCTCCCATCTCCGACAAGGGCGTTTTTGGCAATATTAGTTTGAACAAACCCCGGACAGACCAATGTAACTGCAATAGTATCTTTTTCGTGCTCCATGCGCAGCACATCGAAAAAGCCATGTAGCGCATGTTTCGCTCCGCAATATCCCGAGCGTAGTGGAGAACCGAATTTTCCCATTAGGCTGGTAACGGTTACAAAGTGGCCTTTTTGTCGCTTAACAAAATGGGGGAGTATAACTTTGGTTAAGGCCACGGTACCTAAATAATTAACGTCCATCAGTTTTTTGTACACATCGAAATCAGTATCTACAATGTAAGAGCGTTGACTGATGCCCGCATTGTTGATCAAGATATCTATGGCACCGAAACTGGCAATTGCTTCTTTTGTTATTCTGGGTATATCGCTAAAATCTTTAAGATCTAGCTGTATAATTTTTATAAAATCCTGATTTTGAGCATTGTTCTTTACCCGTTGTAAAGCAGCTTCATCCCTAGAAGAAATTATCAACTTACAATCCATCTTACTAAGTTCATAGGTCAAAGCCTCACCAATACCCGAAGAGGCTCCGGTAATCCAAACTGTTTTTTTGGCGATGCTGTTCATTTAGAGCCTGTTTTGTAATATGTGATTAGAATTTTTATAGGCGATTTTTGATGCAGAATTAGGCAAGATTTTTAAGCATAGGATAGTTACGGTTCAAAATTTTATCGAAGTTATGCGCAAAAAGGGGCATAAAAAAATAATCGACATATTCCAAAATAGGCTCTTAGATGATTTATGCTCAAAATATAGCTAAATTTGGTTCCATTGTATGCAAGCCAGCTATAAAAAATATATTTTAGACTTTAAACGCCCCAGTGGTACGTCTCGGGGAGTACTTACCCAAAAGGAGACCTGGTTTTTGATTTTGCGAGAAAATGAAAAATTCGGTATCGGAGAATGCGGACTTCTTAGGGGGCTGAGTATCGATAATATTTCCGAATATGAGAATAAGCTCAAGTGGATTTGCAATAATATTCAATTCGGCAAAGACGCGCTTTATGGTGCCCTTCAACCATTCCCCAGCATACAGTTTGGGGTAGAACAGGCCTTTTTATCCTTGGAAGCAGAAAATCCTTTCGAGCTTTTTCAATCCGATTTTACGAAAAAAGAAACTCCGATACCCATCAACGGCTTAATTTGGATGGGCGATGAAGGTTACATGCACGAGCAGATAGCCCAAAAGTTGGCCGATGGTTTCCGATGTATAAAAATGAAGATAGGGGCCATTGGCTTCGAGACCGAGATATCTTTATTGGAATCCATTCGAAAAAAATATAGCAAATCTGAAATCGAGCTTCGGGTAGATGCCAACGGCGCTTTTAGCCCAGAGCGGGCACTTGAAAAACTTCACATTTTAGCTCAATATAATCTACATTCCATCGAACAGCCGATAAAACAAGGCAATTATTTGGAAATGAAAAAACTATGCGAAAAAACACCTTTACCGATCGCTTTAGATGAAGAATTGATCGGTATCTTCGATGTAACAAAAAAGCGAGAACTGCTACAAATTATTCAACCGCAATACATCATTCTTAAACCAAGTTTGATAGGTGGGTATAAAGGCAGCAGCGAGTGGATAACATTGGCCGAGCAACTAGAAATCGGCTGGTGGGTAACAAGTGCTCTTGAAAGTAACATAGGGCTCAACGCTATTGCGCAGTGGTCGTATATGCTAGAGAACACCATGCCTCAAGGGCTGGGAACCGGCGGCCTATACACCAACAATTTTGAAAGTCCGCTGACCGTATCGGCTGGACATTTATTTTATAAAAGAGACAATAACTGGAAAGCCAACTTAATAGAAGAATTATGTATATAGAACAGGGATATAAAGGGGATATAGGACTTTGGAAGTATTTTTTAATTCCCCTAGGCTTTATCGGTCTGATGGTTTTGAACTACGCTGCCATTAAATTGATGAATTTAGATATTGATGCCATTATGGAAGCTGAAATCAGTAGAAAAGGTGCCAATAGATTTTTAGTAGAAATGCTAATCCCTTTTGTTGTCGGTCTGGGTTTATTGTTTGTTTGGGTAAAGTTCATTCATAAGCAAACCTTAACTTCGTTAACCACATCACGTAGAAGAATTGATTGGAAACGTATTTTCTTCGCGTTTGGCCTATGGTCGGTAATTACAATATGTATTACGGGCCTTGATATTTTTTTCTTTTCGCCCGAAGATTATTTGATGAATTTCAATTGGAGTTCGTTTGTGTATTTGTTAATTATTGCCCTACTGCTTATTCCGATACAGACCAGTTTCGAAGAGTATCTTTTTCGTGGCTATATGATGCAGGGTATTGGAATAATGGCAAAAAATAGATGGGTGCCCTTGGTATTTACATCAGTTTTGTTCGGTTTAATGCACATGGGAAATCCAGAAGTTGAAAAGCTTGGCGCTGGCATTATGGTCTATTACATTGGCACAGGTTTTTTCTTGGGTATTCTTACGCTAATGGATAAGGGTCTTGAGTTGGCTTTGGGTTTTCATGCTGCCAATAATCTGGTAACCGCACTTTTAGTTACTGCAGATGCAACCGCATTTCAAGTGGACGCTATCTATAAAAATACAGCCGAAATAACCTTGGGTTGGGATGTTTTTATTCCGGTTTTTATAATTTTCCCTATTCTCTTGTTCATCTTTTCAAAGAAATATAATTGGACTGACTGGAAAGAACGCCTAACTGGAAAAGTAAGGCCGCAAGAGGTATTTTTAGCACAACAAATAGATACTATTGGAGTACAAGAGCATTCATAAAGACTTTCATCTAAACGGAATTAACTATTCCCGAAAAGAATTACAAGAAGTTGCCTATAGCCTTGTAAAAGAAGGTGAAGATTTTGAGAAATCGATAGGTGATTTTCTATTGGATTGGCTGAACGACAAATCTACTGTTCAGGTACAGACTTCCGGTTCCACGGGAAAACCTAAAAAAATCGAACTTTGGAAAAGCCATATGGTGAATTCTGCTAAGGCCACTGGCGTATTTTTTGGTTTAGCACCTGGTAGTTCCGCGTTGCTTTGCCTTTCGGCAGACTTCATTGCAGGTAAAATGATGCTGGTCAGGGCTATCATTTTAGGATTACACCTCGACTATGTGGAGCCTTCTTCAAATCCGTTGGAGCAGCATTCAAAAACGTTCGATTTTTGTGCCATGGTGCCCCTACAGGTAGAAAACGCTTTGAATAAACAGGATCAAATCAAAACTTTAATTGTCGGTGGTGCCCCAGTCGCCTTTACTTTAAAGGAACTCATGATTGGAAAAGTAGAAAACAGTGAGATTTTCGAAACTTACGGTATGACAGAGACTATAACTCATGTTGCGGTTAAAAAAATACATCCCCCCGAATCTGAAAAACAGTACTTTAAAGCCTTGCCAGAAGTAAAAATTTCTACAGATAATCGACATTGTCTCGTTATCGACGCCCCAAAAATCAGTAACGCTATAATTACCACCAACGACGTCGTCAACCTTATTTCCGATAGCGAATTCGAATTGCTGGGCCGCTACGATAATGTTATCAATTCCGGAGGGTTCAAACTGTTTCCAGAGCACATCGAGGCTAAGTTGACTCCATTAATAAAACAGCGATTTTTTGTAGTTGGTCTTCCGGACGAAAAATTGGGGCAGAAATCGGTATTGATTGTGGAAGGTGATATCGATGCTGAAAAACTCTTTCGGGAAATCAAATTGCTCGACACACTCTCAAAATTCGAGGTTCCCAAAGAAATTCGAACAACTTTGCAATTTCAAGAAACAGAAAACGGAAAAATTCGCCGAAACGACACTTTGCGCGCGATTCAAAGATTTTAAAATTTCACACCTGCAAAATCCCCAAATTAAAGTCCTTGGTAATAGGTGCGTGGTTAGCCGCCTCAATGCCCATCGAAATCCATTTTCGGGTATCGAGCGGGTCTATGATGGCATCCGTCCAAAGTCGTGCAGCTGCATAATAGGGCGATACTTGGTTATCGTAGCGGTCCTTTATCTTGTTGAATAGTTCAGCCTCTTTTTTCTCAGTAATGGTCTCGCCTTTCTTCTTAAGCGATGCTTTCTCGATTTGTAATAAAACCTTGGCAGCAGAATTACCGCTCATTACCGCCAGTTCGGCACTCGGCCAAGCAATAATCAATCTAGGGTCATAGGCCTTTCCGCACATGGCATAGTTTCCGGCACCATAGCTGTTTCCGATAACTACGGTAAATTTTGGCACGACGGAATTACTCACCGCATTCACCATTTTAGCCCCATCTTTAATGATGCCACCATGTTCACTTTTACTACCGACCATAAAACCGGTAACGTCTTGTAAAAAGACCAAGGGAATTTTCTTTTGATTGCAGTTGGCGATAAATCGGGTAGCCTTATCAGCGGAGTCCGAATAAATAACGCCCCCGAACTGCATTTCGCCTTTTTGCGTCTTTACCACCTTACGTTGGTTGGCAACGATACCTACCGCCCATCCATCGATACGGGCATAACCCGTCAAAATGGTTTTACCGTAGCCTTCTTTATATTGTTTAAATTCTGAATTATCGACAAGGCGGCTAATGATTTCGACCATATCGTACTGGTCTGTTCGAGAATGGGGAATGATTCCGTAAATATCATCAGCGTTTTCTTTCGGCTTCACCGCTTTTGAACGACTGTAACCAGCTTTATCGAAATCTCCGATTTTATCAATAATATTTTTAATAGTCTCCAGAGCGTCGGAATCGTTTTTGGCTTTGTAGTCCGTAACGCCGCTAATCTCGCAATGAGTCGTTGCTCCACCGAGGGTCTCATTATCGATGTTTTCTCCTATTGCGGCTTTTACCAGATAGCTTCCGGCCAAGAAAATGCTTCCGGTTTTATCAACGATTAGGGCTTCGTCACTCATAATGGGCAAATATGCACCACCAGCTACACAACTACCCATGACGGCGGCAATTTGGGTGATTCCCATACTGCTCATTACGGCATTGTTTCGGAATATGCGCCCGAAATGTTCTTTATCTGGAAAAATCTCATCCTGCAGTGGCAGATAGACCCCTGCACTATCCACTAAATAAATAATCGGGAGGCGATTTTCAATGGCAATTTCCTGTGCTCTTAAATTTTTCTTTCCGGTAATAGGAAACCAAGCGCCCGCTTTTACCGTGGCATCATTGGCTACAACGATACATTGCTTTCCCGAGACATAGCCAATTTTAATGACCACTCCGCCCGATGGGCAACCGCCGTGTTCTTCGTACATGCCTTCGCCTACTAACGCGCCGATTTCCAAGCTGTCTTTTCCGTCATCCAATAGATAATCGATACGTTCGCGAGCGGTCATTTTCCCCTGGGCGTGCTGTTTCTCGATACGCGATTTTCCACCGCCTAATTTGACCGTCGCAAGTCGTTTTTTTAACTCCGATAGTAGAAGTTTGTTATGATCTTCGTTCTTGTTGAATTTTAAATCCATCGAATATTGTCTCTTTAAGACCTTAAAGATAAGCAGGATAATTAAGCTGGTTATTCTATTACGATATTTTATTAGGAGCTCGTTTTTTACCTCTCCTTTGGAGAGGTCGGAACTATTTTTTTAGTTCCGGATGAGGTAAAATACAAAATTTCGTCTTGGACGAAGAGTGTCTTATCAAATTACTTAAATGACTAGGACCTGCTCAAGTTATTGTACGCTTCAAGAAATTTTTTATTTACATTTGAGAAAATCAAAAAAGGGTTATGGCAAATAAAATACGATGGGGTATCATTGGTCCCGGACATATTGCACACAGTTTTGCAAAAGATTTGCAGCTGGTAAAAGACGGGGAGTTAACCGCAGTTGCATCGCGAAGCTTGGATCGGGCAAACCAATTCGCAGACGAATATGGCGCACAGCATCGTTTTGGATCTTACCAAGAATTGTTCGAATCCGACGTTGTGGATGTACTTTATATCGCTACACCACACACTTCACACTGTGAACTGACCAAAGTAGCCCTTGATCATGGTAAGGCCGTACTTTGTGAAAAGCCTATGGGCATTGATGCCGATGAAGTAAAAACGATGATTGCCACCGCAAAAAACAACAAGGTTTTTTTGATGGAAGCCCTCTGGAGCCGTTTTAATCCTTCAATCCTCAAAGTCAAGGAACTTGTTGAAAAGGGATCTATTGGAGAAGTCGCCTATCTCAACGCCAATTTCGGATTTTATGCTTTGGATAGGGATGAAAACGGAAGAGTGTTGAATCCCGATTTGGCGGGAGGGTCTTTATTGGATATTGGTATCTATCCGATATTTTTAGCTTATCTCATACTAGGGAAACCCGAAAATATTGAGGCAGTCTCATTATTTTACAAAACCGGTGTCGAAGTTCAAACTTCCATGATTTTTGAATATCCTAATGCGCACGCAACACTTAGTAGCGGACTAAAATCAAAAATGCAGATGAGGGCCGAAATCGCGGGTAGTAAAGGTTCGATATTTTTACATGAAAAATGGCACGAAGCTCAGGGGTATTCGCTTCATATGGATGGGGCAGAAGAAAATTTTGATTTGCCGACCAATGGTAAGGGCTACACCCATGAAATCGAGGAAGTTCATTTTTGCTTGAGAAACGAAAGATTGGAAAGTGAAAAATGGAGCTTACAAAATAGCTTAGATCTTGTTAATCTTATAGACGAGGTGCGCACTATTACCGGGACTACCTTTCCTTTTGAATAAAATTGGGTCTTCGGTAAAGTTTTCCTATTAAAATCACGATATTTGAGATTCGCA
>ENA-ORXM01004888-ORXM01004888.1-marine-metagenome-genome-assembly--contig:-NODE-4888-length-11261-cov-3.863019_pt1 | contig 11261 bp, 12 predicted proteins | sample MGYA00237867_ERZ511480 | MGnify/ENA primary metagenome ERZ511480 (study PRJEB26309, sample SAMN06266103) | marine metagenome | isolation source: Algal blade | place: United Kingdom:Sidmouth, United... | reverse complement strand
GCATTGTTGGAATAGACCGTCAGGTCTTTCGTCCCCGCATCGCGGATGGCGGCGATCAGGTTTTCCGGTATCCCGCAGAGACCAAAGCCCCCGGCGGCAATCGTCATGCCATCGACCAGCAGTCCGTCGAGCGCGCTCGCGGCGCTGTCGTAAATCTTGTTTGCCATTGTGTCCCCGTATCTGGCTGTCCGGCGTTGTTTAGCGCCTGCACCCCAGCGGTGCAATCAGGCCGCGAACCGCTGCATCAGAAACTGCGCCGCCGCGACCATCCCCCGCTCGTCGATCCCGTGGCCGAGGCCGGGGCGGGCGATGGACTCGACCGCCACTCCCGCTTTGCTCAGCCCATCCTCGGCCAATGCCATGGACTCGAACGGCACCATCGGGTCGGAGGTGCCGTGAATCAGCAGCACCGGCGGCTTCGACCGGATTTCATCGCCCAGCGTTTCGGGCACCAGCAACCGCCCCGAGAACCCGACGATGCCGCCCAGCGCCTCCGCGCGGCGCATCCCCACATGCAGGCTCATCATCGTGCCCTGCGAGAATCCCACGAGCGCGACCTTGCTCGCGGGCAGCCCGCTCCGCTCGATCTCCGCATCGATGAAGGCGTCGAGCGCGATGACGGCACTCGCCATCCCCTCCTTCATCGCCTCTTCGGTCGAGCCGTCGAGATAGGGGATCGGAAACCACTGCCGCCCCATCGGATTCATGGTGGAGACCTGCGGCGCGTTCGGCGACACGAATTCCGTCCCCGACAGCGCCCCGCCCAGCGGCCCCGCCAACCCGATCAGGTCGTTCCCGTCGGCCCCGTAGCCATGCACCAGAATCGCGAGGCTCGTCGCCTCGCCCGATGTCGCCTCGGCCCGTGGGCCGCTCAGTTCGGTCATGTCGTTCTCCCGTGTCACGCGGACACACCTTCGCGTCCCTTCGCGACCCGGTAATAGCTCCAGAGCACCCGCGCCGCTACCCCGCGCCACGGCGACCACGCCTCGGCCATGACCGACAGCGTCCTGGGGTCCGGGCGCGCCTCCAGATCGAACAGCACCCGCGCGCTTTCCTGCAACGCGAGATCCTTGTCGGCAAAGATATCCGCCCGCCCCACACAGAACATCAGATAGATTTCCGCCGTCCACGTTCCGATCCCCGTCACGGCGGTCAGCATCGTCATCGCGTCCTCCACCGACCCCGTCGCACAGGCATCCAGATCGAGCGAGCCATCCCCCATCGCCGCCGCAATCGCCTTCGCATAGCGCACCTTCGGACGCGAGAGGCCCAGCGCCCGCAAGTCGTCGTCCTCCATCGCCAGCACCCGCTCCGGCGTATCCGCCCCGCCCTCGGCCACCCGCCGCCAGATGCCATCGGCGGCGGCAACCGAGACCTGCTGCCCGACGATGATCTTCAGCAGCGGCACGAATCCCGGCGGACGACGGCGCAAAGGAGGCATCCCCGCCTCCTTCACCGCCGTCGCGAAACGCGGTTCCACGGCCACCAGATGCGCGACCCCCTCGGCCAGATCGTCCTCACCCTCGATAATTCGCATTGCCGCTCCGCCGTCCCCGTGCCTATCGTCCGCCCATGTCATCGCACGTAGAGCGTTTCGCGCCCAGCCCCACCGGCCCCCTGCACCTAGGCCACGCCTATTCCGCCCTTCTCGCCCATGACGCGGCGAAGAAGGCCGGGGGCCGCTTCGTGCTGCGAATCGAGGATATCGACACCACGCGCAGCCGCCCCGAATACGAAGCCGCCATCCATGACGACCTCGCATGGCTCGGCATCGAATGGGAACAGCCCGTCCTGCGCCAGTCCGACCGCTTCGATGCCTATGCGGCGGTCCTGGACCAGTTCCGCGAGCGCGGCCTCCTCTATCCCTGCACCTGCACCCGCAAGCAGATCGCCGCCGCCATGAGCGCCCCGCAGGAAGGCAGCGACCTCCCGCCCCCTTATCCCGGCACCTGCCGGGGCCGCAGCTTCGCGGATGCGACCGGCGACTACGCCCTGCGCCTCGACATGCGAAAGGCCCTCGTCTCCCTCGGCGGAGCGGGTGTCGTCAGGAAGCTGCACTTCAAGGAGATCGGGCACGGCCCGAACAGGGAAAAAGGCAAGATCGCCCTCGACATGCCCGCCCTGATCGACGGCGTCGGCGACATCGTGCTGGCCCGCAAGGACATCCCCGCCAGCTATCATCTCTCGGTCGTCCTCGACGATGCCTACCAGCAAGTCACCCATGTCACGCGCGGCGAAGACCTGTTCTCCGCCACCCCCATCCACCGCGTCCTGCAGGCCCTGACCGGACGCCCCACCCCGATCTACCGCCACCACGGTCTCATCCGCGACGACACCGGCAAGCGCCTCGCCAAACGCGACGATGCCCGCGCCCTGTCCACCCTGCGCGCCGAAGGCCGGACCCCCGCCGATATCCGCGCCATGGTCGGGCTTTAGGCATGGGAAGCCACGAGAACCGGGGAGCCGTCCTCGCCGCCCTCTATGCAGGGGTCGCCTTCGGCATCTTCTGGATTCCGATCCGCGCACTGGAGGCTGCGGGGTTGAGCGGCGCATGGGCGGCGATGGCCTTCACGCTGCTCCCCGTCCCCTTCGTCCTGCCGCTCTACTGGCTCCACCGGGCAGAGCTTCGCCCCGCCAACTGGCGCGGCATCCTGGGCGGCATCCTCGGAGGGCTGGCCTTCGGCCTCTATTCCCTCGCCTTCCTCTACACCGATGTCGTGCGCGTGGTGATGCTGTTCCACCTGACCCCGCTCTGGGGCTTCCTGCTGGGTCGCCTCGTCCTGGGCGAAATCATCACGCCGACCCGCTGGCTGGCCGTTCTGCTGGGCCTGTCCGGCGTCGCCGTCATCTTCGGCATCGGCGAAGGATTGCCCCTGCCGGAAAATACCGGTGACTGGATCGCCTTCGCCTCAGGGGTCGCATGGGCGTTCGCCTCGTTGCTGTTGCTGATCGACGAAGACGTCAGCGTGGCCGTCCACGGCACCAGCTTCTTCACCGTCTCCGCTCTGGTGAACGGTATCGCGGTCCTTCTCGCGGCGGGCGCGGTGCCGGACAGCGCCGACCTCCTCGCCGTCCTTCCGTGGCTTCTCGGCGTGACCCTGATCCTGACGATCCCCGCCGGGTTCGCCACGATCTACGGTCCCACCAAGCTCAATCCCGGCGTGGTCGCCCTGCTCTTCATGGCCGAAATCGCCATCGCCACCATCACCGCCGCGATCCTCACGGATGAAACCTTCGGCCTGCGCGAAGCCATCGGCGTCCTCCTCGTCCTCGCCGCCGGTCTGTTGGTGCCGCTGCGCGAGATGCGCAGGGCGAAGAACTGACGACGAGTTTTTCACCGCCATCGGGGATGGCCCGGATCGATCAGGTCTGCGGCCACAGGGCCGTGCGGGGATGGAACTGCGACCAGGCGAACCAGAACGCCTGATGGCTGCCGAGATCGGAGCCGTTGGCATCCACTGCCTTGATCCCCCCGGCTTCGAGCTTCAGGCGGACATTCTCATAGCCGATGACAGCACCCCGTTGCAGGGCGATGAAAGCCTTGCTGCGCTGGAACGCTACCGGCTTGCCCGACGCCGTGACGACGCCGATCACGTCCTCGTGGACCGGCAGACGCGGATCGACATCACCGACCGGAAAGATCGGACCATTCGCATCCCGCCCATTCCGGAAATCGAAATCCCGACCGAGAGCCAGCGACTCGACCAGAACCGTCGTCCGGGGATGGGCACGTTTCCACGTTCCCCAATCCGTCGTCACGACACTGGCCTGTTTCAGTTGGATATTCCGCGCCGCGAGCGGCCCCGTCACCGCTTTGCCGAGGAACGTGTCGAAGACCGAGTACGTATTGACGTCGTACATCACCTTGTTGGACCGGATCAGCAGTCCCGAGGTGCGCAGGACGGGCCGCTCGACCCCGAAGGGCAGGTCATCGGTGAAATAGGCCTGCGCGGACCCGCACAGGGTACAGTACGGTATCCCGAGCGTCCGCCCGCCCAGGGTATCGTTGACCATCTCGCGCACTTCCATGATCCGTCGCGGATAGGCCCGATACTCGCCGTTCACCTCGACGCCGAAGACGATATCGTCGTCTTCGAGCCATGTGGCATCCTGCGCAGAACTCACCTCGGGATTATCCGCCGCCGGGATGCAGTTGCACAATTCGTCCGTCCGGTCATAGGGCCGGTCGTCGATCCGGACCCCGCCCCACGAGACCAGCCTCCAGTCGATATCCCCCTCGACGAATATCCTGTCCCATCCGGGCAGGGAATTGGTGAAGATTGCGCGTTTGGCCTGCAGATAATCCGGGGGGGCCGGAATATCCCACGCGATGAGCGTATCGGTAATGGCGCTCCATGCATCGCCGAAGGGCAGGTTCTTGCCCAGCAATGCCGATGCCGCATTGGCAAGCTGGATGTTCAGGTCGCGATCGGACGTGAAACGCATCATGTCGGCGATGATCCACACGAGCCGGGGATCCCGCGAAGCGGCGATATCGCGCAGCGCCAGCGTCTGGTCCCTTCCCCAGGTCGATTGGGCCATGCTGTCCACGAACGCCTGCTTCACGGCGAATTGCAGTTCCCTCGATAATGGCCCCTGCGGTACGGCGGGAGGCGTACCGAATTCCTGGATCACGTATCTCGACAGAGGTGCCGTCTGCTGGGCCTGTACGGTTTCGACCCGCATCAGGGATAGCGCCACCAGAGACGCCGCCAGGAAGATGCGGGAGAATGGGCGGGATGCCAATGCCATGTGAAGTGCCTTCCATTTAACGATATTGCCTGTCGCAAGCGCGCGGACGTCGATCCCCGAAACTGCATCCGCGCTGCACGGTTCGGGCTGCTCTTGCCTCATGCGGGATGAGGGGTCGCCAACGCCATCCAGACTGGACCGGAGTCTGCTGCACGACCAATCACGATTGATCAGCATTTGGTGCCTTTTCGCGTCAGGACACCCTACCCACCGCGCCCGTCCCATGCGAGAATACCCGGCACTGCACCGATGGAGTTCCCAATGCACCCGACCCTCGATATCGATTTCGCCCGCTCGCAATTTCCTGCCTTCTCCGAGCCGGAATTGGCGAACTGGGTGCATCTGGAGAATGCGGGCGGCTCTTTCCCTGCGGAACAGACCATCGACGCCCTGACCGGCTTCTACCGCAAGACCAAGATCCAACCCTATGGACAGGCCGGGCCGACCGCCGCCGGAGGCGCAGCGATGGATTCGGCCCGTGACCGTTGGGCCAAGGCGCTCAATGTCGAGCCGGACGAAGTCACCTTCGGTCCCTCCACCTCCCAGAATACCTACGTCCTTGCGCAGGCATTCGGCGCGATGCTGCAGGCGGGCGACGAGGTGATCGTCACGCAGCAGGACCACGAAGCCAATTCCGGCGCATGGCGGCGCATGGCCGAAGAACGCGGCTTCACCCTGCGCGACTGGAAAGTCGATCCCGTGACCGGGCGGCTCGACCCGGCGGATTTCGACGCCCTCCTCTCCGAGCGCACGCGCCTCGTCTGCCTCCCCCATTGCTCGAACATCGCGGGCGAGGCGAACCCGGTTTCCGAGATCACCGCAAAGGCCCGCTCCGTCGGGGCCGCGAGCGTCGTGGACGGCGTCTCGTGGGCACCTCACGAAATCCCCGACGTCGCCGCGCTCGGGGCCGATATCTACATGTTCAGCCTCTACAAGGTCTACGGCGTCCATCAGGGCCTGATGACCGTGCGCCGCGCCCTGCTCGACCGCCTGCCGAACCAGAGCCATTTCTTCAACGGCAAGTACCCGTCCAAGAAGCTCGCCCCCGCCGGACCCGACCATGCACAGGTCGCCGCGTCCTCCGGCATCCTCGACTATATCGACGCTCTCGCCGAACACCACGGCATCGCGGCCAACGACCCCGGCGAGCGGGTCCGCGCCGTCAATGCCCTGTGGCGCGCTCAGGAAATCGCAGTCGCCGCGCCGCTACTAGCCTATCTCGCCGCCCATCCCCGCGTCCGGCTTCTCGGTCCCGACACCTGCGACGAGAACCGCGCGCCCACCATCGCCTTCCTGCCCGAGAAGATGTCGCCACAGGCATTGGAGGCATCGCTGGCCGAACGCGGCTTCATCGTCGGCGCGAGTGATTTCTACGCCTACCGCCTGATCGAAGCCTGCGGCATCGACCCCGAAAGCGGTGTGGTCCGCGCCTCGATGACCCACTACACGCGCGGTCAGGACGTCACCGCCTTCATCGAGGCACTGGACGATTTGCTGTAATTCTTGGTCATGCCCGCGAAAGCGGGCACCTTACGCAACGGAGAAAGATTCCCTCTGGCGAGGGAATGACGGAGACGAGAGATGCCCGACCCCGCCCTCGACGCCACCATCGAACAGGCTCGCGAGCTGTTCCACGATCTCGGGCCGCTTTCCGTGCGCAAGATGTTCGGCGGCGCGGGCCTCTATTGCGATGGCACGATCTTCTGCCTGATCGCCTTCGAGGAAATCTTCCTCAAGGCCAAGGGCGATTTCGCCGCCCTGCTGGAGGCCGAAGGCTCCTCCCCCTTCGTCTACGAAGGCAAGGACAAACCCGTCGCCATGTCGTATTGGCGACTCCCCGACAGCGCGCTCGACGATCCCGACGAGGCCGTCGCCTGGGCGCGCAAGGCATTGGAGGCACTCGGATGAGGATCATCGGCGGCGACCTGCGCAGGCGCAACCTCGCAGGACCGATCAACCCCCGCGACCGCACCCTGCTGCGCCCGACATCCGACCGGATGCGCGAAGCGATCTTCAACATCCTGGCCCATGGCGACTATCCGCCCTTCATGGATGCGCAGGTGCTCGATCTCTTCGCCGGGACGGGTGCCATGGGTATCGAAGCCCTTTCGCGCGGTGCAGAAAGGGCGATCTTCGTCGATAACGGACGCGAGGCGCAGACGATCCTGAAGCAGAACATCACCACGCTGGGCCTGACGAACCGCGCGCGGGTGGTGACGACCGACGTGATGCGGTTCGCCGGGGCCGGGGGCGGTCCGTTCGATTTCGTCTTCTGCGACGCGCCCTATGAGCGCGGCATGACCCGCCCGGCCCTCGACGCCCTGATCGCGGGCAACATGCTCGCGGAGGACGGTGTCATCGTCGTCGAAACCGGCATCGACGAAACCCTCGACCTGCCTTCCGGCCTCGCGATGACCGGCCAAAGGCATTACGGTTCGGGAAGAATCCGTATCCTGCGGGTGGCCGATACCGACGTTCGGGATACCTGAACGGCACAGCGACCGGGACGACACGATGACCGAAACCCTCGATATGCAGTTTCCCTGCGCCCAATGCGGCGCGGACCTGCGCTTCAATGCGGGGAACGGGCATCTCGTCTGCGATTACTGCGGCCACGAGAACATCATCGATCTCGACCATACGCCCATTCAGGAACTCGATTTCCGCAAGGGTCTCGAAGATCAGCTTTCCAGCGAGCAGATCGAGGTCACGCAGGTCACGAAATGCACCACCTGCGGAGCGGAGGTACAGTTCGAGCGCGACATCCACGCCGATAACTGCCCCTTCTGCGATTCCGTTCTCGTCACCGACAGTGGCGCGCACCGGCATTTCAAGCCCAAGGGCGTGCTACCCTTCGCCGTCACCCAGAAAGACGCGCAGGCGGCACTGGAAGGCTGGCTCGGCTCGCGCTGGTTCGCCCCTTCCGGATTGAAGCGATACGCGCGCGCGGGGCAGGAGATGAACGGCATCTACACACCATACTGGACCTTCGACGCCGAGACGCAGAGCAGTTACGCGGGCCAGCGCGGCGATGTCTATTACGTCGATCGCTACGTCACCGTGATGACCGATCGCGGCCCCCGCCGACAACTCCAGCGCATCCCGCAAATCCGCTGGACCCCCGTGCGCGGTCGGGTTCGCCGCTTCTTCGACGACGTGCTGGTGATCGCCTCCAAGGCCCTGCCGAGCCGCGTGGCCGATGCGCTGGAACCATGGGATCTGCACGCCATGGTTCCCTACACCGAGGGCTATCTCGCAGGGTTCCGCGCCGAGGGCTATACCATCGACCTGCGCGATGGCTTCGCCGCTGCGCGCGGCGTCATGGACCTGGAAATCCGGCGTGACGTGCGCTTCGATATCGGCGGCGACCAGCAGCGCGTACAGCGGGTCGAAACCGATTTCGGCGACATCACTTTCAAGCATGTCCTCCTGCCTCTTTGGATCGCGGCCTACCGCTATCGCAAGAAGACCTACCGCTTCGTCATCAACGGGCGCAGCGGGCGCGTCTATGGCGAGCGGCCCTACAGCGCGTGGAAGATCATCGTCGCCGTCCTGCTCGGCGCGATCCTGATGGCGCTGCTTCTGGGCGTACTCTACACCTCGGGCGCCCTCGATACGGTGGTGATCGGCAATGGACGGCTCGTCGTGCCGGACGACCTGTATTTCCGCGTACCGCAGTATTAAAATCGCCCTTTGACGAATTCTTCGCATTTCATGGCAATACTGACCCTCGCTTGACACGGTCGGAGTAGAGTCGGATGGCATCGGGACATCGGTGGAACATAGTCGGCGATGAATTCGTACAGCTCTTCACGACGGAGTACGACCGCGATGGCACCCTCCATTGGCCGACGGTCATCGGAGCGGCAGCTTGCCTCTGCGGCGAGACCGCTTTGCTCGCGCATGAATCGCGCCTGCCGGAATTCGGTACCGTCGACAGCGTCAAGGTCGCCGATTTCATGCATGATGGCGAGACGAAGAATCGCACGATCCTTGGATACTCCGGCGCGATTGCGAAGCAGGCCTTTGGCGTCGAGGTCGAGCATCTACCGACCTACCGCGATGTGGTCGCACGACTCGGCGCGCAGCTTCTGCCGGGGTCTTTTCCCGCGCTCGACGTCGCCGCTCACGTCGTTCCACATGAAACGCCCATGAATGCCGGGCCGCGCTTGCGCAAGACGGTCCATGAAATTGCGCACCGTGAAGGCCTGGCGATGAACGATTCGTCCTTTGCGCTCGCCACCGCCGCGATGAAGATGATCGGATCGGCCCAGGCCCTTGGCGTTCGCGACCTGACGATCCTGGCCCTGCAATGCGGCATCGCCGGTTCGCGCTTTGCACCCGCTTTCGACGCCATTTCCAATCCCGCCTACCATCGCAGCAAGGCGGACGAGGCCGAAGCCTTGCTGGATGAAGAAATGCGAGCCGAGGAATCGGCAGCGCAGATACCGGCTGCGGCGGCGGTGGCAGCGGCGCTCGGCACGGGCGAACGCAGTGCATTCGGCAGGCGGCGCTAGAACAGGGCTTCGACCCGATCGCCGATCTTCGGATCGTCCGGTTTGACCGACGAGCCGTATTTCGCGACGAAACTGCCATCGGGCGCGATCAGGAACTTGTTGAAATTCCAGTCCGGTGTCGCGCCCTGCTCTGCAAGCCAGCGGAACAGCGGATGCGCGTCCCGGCCCTTGACCTTCTCGATCTCGGTCATCGGGAAATCGAGATCGAAATTGATCTCGCAGAACTTCTTCACGTCTTCCGAAGTCGCCAGTTCCTGACGGAAATCCTGCGACGGCACCCCGAGGACCACGAGCCCCTCGTCGCGATACCGGTCATAGAGCGCCTGAAGCCCGTCATACTGATACGTGAACCCGCAGCGCGAAGCGGTATTGACCACCAGAACCGGCTTTCCGGCATAGGTCGACAGCGGCAGCGCGCCTCCTTCGATAGCCGTAAACGTGAAATCATGGGCCGTGCGCGTCTCCGCCGAGGCCGCGCCGGACACCATGGTCATCGCGATCAGGGTCGCGATCAGTCTAACAGGCTGGATCGACACGGCGCGCATGGCGGTCTCCCATAAAAAAGCTCCCGGAACCAATATGGTGTCCGGGAGCATGAAAGAAAATCGGATGAGGCGCGTCAGACGAACGCAGATCCCTCGTAGATCTTCACCGAGATGCGGAACGCGCCCCAGCCGGGAATCGTCTTGCCGCGCACGACCGGCTCGTTGATCGCCTCGATCCGCGCATCCACCCGTCCCGCGCGCTGGAGCGCCCAGTCGAGAGCGGCGTGATGCTGGTTCGTGATGTAGCCGAGCTTGTCGCCCGACGACAGGCGCACGGCAATGCCACGCTCTTCCGACGGATGCGGCACATCGCGTTCGAGCGACACGCGATCACCGGCTTCCGGCATCGCGCCGAATGCTGCAAGACGATGATAGACCGGCCATGCGATCGGTACGTCGTTCAGGCTGAGGATGGGTTTGGCCCCCGTGGATGCTGCCATGTTGGCGGCAAGGCCGATTCCGGGGGTGGCGAGGGCGGCGGAGGCACCGAATAACTGCAAAGCGCTCCGCCGACTGGGCGTAAAGGTTCGTGTCGTCATCCTTTCACCGTACTGATGAATGGGGCAAGAATGCGACACTTTGTCGCCTCACCTCGAGTGGGATGATGACGGACGCCCCTACTCCCCGAACACCCGCGCGAAGATCGTATCGACGTGTTTCGTGTGGTGGCCCAGATCGAACAGGCTTTCCAGCGCCGCATCGTCCAGCGCCGCCGTCACATCCGCATCGCCCTTCAATTCGGTCAGGAAATCCTTGCCCTCCTCCCATACCCGCATCGCGTTGCGCTGCACGAGGCGGTAGCTGTCCTCCCGGCTTACCCCCGCCTGAGTCAGGGCCAGCAGCACCCGCTGGGAATGGACCAACCCCCGGAACTTGTTCATGTTCGCCATCATCGTGTCGGGATAGACCAGCAGTTTCTCGATCACCCCGGTCAGGCGCACCAGCGCGAAATCGAGCGTCACCGTCGCATCCGGCCCGATCATTCGCTCGACCGAGGAGTGCGAAATATCGCGCTCATGCCACAGCGCGACATTCTCCATGGCAGGCAGCGCATAGCTGCGCACCATCCGCGCGAGGCCCGTCAGGTTCTCGGTCAGGATCGGATTGCGCTTATGCGGCATGGCCGATGAGCCTTTCTGGCCCGGCGAGAAATATTCCTCCGCCTCCAGAACTTCCGTGCGTTGCAGATGCCGTACTTCCGTCGCGATCCGCTCGACCGACGAGGCGATCACGCCCAAAGTCGCAAAAAACATCGCATGGCGATCACGCGGGATCACCTGCGTCGAGACCGGCTCGATGCCAAGCCCCAGTTTCTCCGCCACATGCGCTTCCACGGCCGGATCGATATTCGCGAATGTCCCCACCGCGCCGGAGATGGCACAGGTCGGAAGAGCGTCGTGTAGGGAAAGAGTGTAGATCTCGGTGGTCGCCGTATCATTAAAAAAAA
>ENA-ORXM01004887-ORXM01004887.1-marine-metagenome-genome-assembly--contig:-NODE-4887-length-11261-cov-22.597729_pt1 | contig 11261 bp, 7 predicted proteins | sample MGYA00237867_ERZ511480 | MGnify/ENA primary metagenome ERZ511480 (study PRJEB26309, sample SAMN06266103) | marine metagenome | isolation source: Algal blade | place: United Kingdom:Sidmouth, United... | reverse complement strand
AGGTACGCAGTGAGATATGATCGTTATAGCCATTGTTAGTGATAGTTGCCTTTACTCGCATAACATTTTCACTTTTCAATTTTAGACGTTACATTTTTATTACTTGTTGTCTAAATCAATTACTCCTGTGATTTCACCATCTTCAACTGTAAATAAAGAACTAATTATTGGAGCATTACCATATGAATCGTCATTTATTGTGTTTTGATGAATAGTTAAAAATTTATTCATTATATACTTATCATCTTGGGCTGACGTTGCCATCAAGTTTCGTCTACGTGGTAAAGAAACTAAAAGCTTATTTGACCCTAATATTTCATGTAGTTTTAATCTAAATGGTTTGCTAAGTATTTTTTCGCTGCAAAAGTCATATCCGTCAACTACAACTACCTTGTTTGGTATTACTTCATTAAAGTCTACTTTAAAATCATCCAAATTCTGATGTGCTTCTTTAAGTATCTGGCTAGCACTTTTCTTTTTTAGGTCTTCTTCTTTTATGAAAATAAAATTGTCTGTTCCATCATAACCATATGCGATTACTAATTCTGGATTTTCTGGAGTTCCTAAGAGCACTTTTTTAATTGCACCGTATTTTAGACCAACCCAATTCCCGGGTTTAAGTATTGGATATATTTTATTCGTTTCACCTGAATCAATTTTAGTAACTTCTTGCTCAATCTCCTCTAATTTCTTTTTGTTCGATGAACTAAATATACTTTTGAATATTCCCATGTTTTATTTTTTGTTTTTAAATTATCACTAACTACATATATACACACCTTCTACACTGAGTTACGTATATATCTCCTTTATCTTTCATCGAAAATTGATATATCAAGCTATGTTATAACATATCAATGGCTAATTAGCAAATACGAAAGATGGCGATAGGTTGTACGTCTTAGATCTCAGATCTTAAGCTATCCTAATTATCCAGCCTCGAAATTAATAATATCAGAGTAAGGATACTCATGGCTTGACTGACGGAGTCACCGAGTAGCTGAGTCCAATCGACATCGGTTTTCTTTTCTTCGTCTTCTTTTTCTTCGGACTTGTACCCTACTGTTATTGTAGATCCTTGGAGGACCTTAGGATACCTCTTAGAGAATAATCCATTTTTAGGTCTTTTGATTTCACCATTGGCGTACCTGACGAATATCTTTTGCTTATCTGCTCTCTCATCTAACCCCCCTGCGAATTCATTAATATAAAACAGTGCATCCTTATTATTATGGAAAGGGACTCTGATAGCGTTACCTGTCTCTATGGCATCTTCTGTGACAACTTCTCTGACTCTGGTAGCACCTTTAATGGTAACGAATTCTGATATTTTGGGTATAAATATTTCATCACCATTTTTGACAACGAAATTAAATTCAGAGTTAGGATTAATGAGGATCTGGTCTAACTTGATGACTATAGATCCTACTTCTTCTTCTGTTCTGAAGAGTGTAGCTCCTGCTGGAAATGCTTCCTCTGTAAGGCCACCTGCTCGGTCTATGACATCTGAGATACGCAGATTAGTTTTCCATACCGCATAAGGGCCTGGCACTTCTACTTCACCATTAAGAAAGACTCTTTTCTGTAGTTCAAAGTCTTTATTATATCTGACACTAATGTTGTCATATGGCTCGAGAACGTAATCACCATCTACGGCGCCTTTTGACAAGACCTCAAAGTCTCTATTCATTACTAAGTTAGCGACTACAGTCTTTGTGGGTTCATTATTACGCATAATGACCCGCGATACTTCGATGTTATTTGTCGATGCAGCTAATCTAAATCCTCCTGCTAATCTCATGAGATCCTTAATCGTGATACCCGTTCCGTACTGAAAACTACCCGGTCTATTAACTGCTCCCTCAATCCTTACATATGACTCTTCTATGAATGTATTATTAGACTCTACGACAAGGCTATCGAATGGCTCCATGATGTAGTTATTCTCATTATCTGGTGTACTAATTATAACGTCCAGATTATCTACTGTTTTATAGGTTTTTTCCTTAGGATTAAGGGGATCATTTCTGTGGATGATGGCTATATTAGATGCATCTCTACGGAGTCCGCCAGCGAGCAGTATTGCATCACGTAATCTGATAGATCGACTTGCGTCAAACGGAAACTTTCCTTCAGATCTCACTGAACCACTTACGGTAATATCGGCATTATCTATAAATCTTTCTTTGGACCATATCTCTATTCTATCCTTATTCTGAAGGATAATATTCTGACTCACTGTTTGATCTTCCATTATCTCGTTAAGGTATATCTTCTCATAAGTGGTCGTACCATCATCATTAGTCCTTGTCAGGTAGACTAAGTTAATGCTAGAGTTATCTGTAAGTCCAGCCTTGGATATAGCCTCATATATACGCATACCGTCAGTCCTCTGAAAAGAGCCTTCTTTCTTGACCTCTCCTACTATCTCAATATAGTTAGTGGCTTCACTCTCTATGCTTTCTACCATTACGAGATCGCCGTTGAGTAAAGGAAAATTTAGATTTGTTTTCTCATACTCTCTCCAGTCGATATCTATAATCTCTTGATCATCGTTAATGTATCTGGTGACTTGGATTTTCTTCTTGAATGCATTCTCACCAAATCCTCCAGAATATTCTAAGAGCTCCCTTATGCCTTCTCCGTCTATAAGTTCATACTTAAGTGGCCGCTTTACAGCACCTTCTAGAGTTATAATATTTTCTGATGCGGGTATCAGTATGAGGTCATTATCTTCTAAGTAATATTTGTTTTTTACTGATGGGTTATTTAGTAATTCGTAGACATCTAAAGTTAGTACTACACCAGAATTTTTAACTAATTGGATTTTTCTTAGTGAGCCTATATCATTAGGCCCACCGACTGCAGCCAGAGCATTAAATGGAGAGTTTAATGCAGGTAAGACAACAACGTCGATATTCATCGCCTCACCCAATATATTGACCTTAACAGTCCTAGAGAAATTTAAAGCAAGACTGTACTGACCTTCGTTAAATCGATATTGATTTCTAAGTACTGTTTTTACTTTCTCACGTGCAGCACCTAATGTCAGGCCTTTAAGAAATATTCTGGTATTTCCACCACCATTAGCGACCTTGATATAACCGTCATTAGATATGATATACTCTCTCTCCACACTTGACTTACCCCATATAGATAAGACAAGCTTATCGCCTGGACCTAATATGTAAGAATCTGGCGCATTGATCTCGTCGCTCTTAGTCAGTAACTTTATAGTATTATTACGGAACAGTTCCTGACCATACACAGTGACTTCAGGTATCTCCTCTTCTTCCTCCTCATCTAAGACGAGTAGTTCTGCTTCTATAGAGTCTATTTCTTCATTAATTATCTCTTCGTCTACTTCCACTTTAAGCCTTTCCTCTTCTTCTTTTTCCGCTTCTTGTTGTAATTCTGCTTTCCTCTCGGCAGTCATGTCTAAGATGACCCGCTGTATAGTTTGTCTTTCTTCACTGGTGATATTTTCGATCTCAAGCGTATTGATATCGATTCCTTCAGCTAATAATGCTGCCTCTACATCTTGTATATTGAGGTCTCGCTTTTCGAGTTCTTTTTCTATATCAGCTCGTGTGATATCAGGAAATATCTGAGCTGTGGTATGCAACGATAAGAATGATAGAAGTACTATACACACTATTCGGAAGGAGATCCTTGTAAATATCATTATCTATCTTGGTTGTTAAGCTTATATGTTAAGACCTTATACATTAAGTATAATTTCTATATGTTATTCTATGACGAAAGTACGTAATATCGGTGTTTTTGAGGCTACTATCATATCTAAATAAATTATAATATTAGAATTATATTATGCCATCTAGATGTTTTTGCATAAAATAGTCACTATGATACCGATTATGATATCTAAAACTCAAGCTAACTGATACAATAATCTACACCTCATGATATGATCCCATGATATGCTTAGGCAATTAATAATTAATCTACATTAGATGGACTTCATGGTTTTACTTAACTTTATCATATGATATTGCGATGCATAATTTTCTTGTGTTTTTTCTCCATTACAGATAGTCTACTCGGCCAAGCTGATTACAGAGAAGAGAATTTTGTAGGCTTAGGATTCAGCTATGGCTTAGATATACCAGCAGCTGATATGGCTGACAGATTTGGGACTAATTTCAGAGCCTTACTATCGGTAGACATATATAACGTTAAGTTCAATGGCACCTTTAGTATAGAAGGCGGTATCCTATTCGGAGATAATGTTAATGAAGATGTCATATCTCAATACAGACTTGAGAATGGTAGAATCTTAGGTACCGGTGGACAATTAGCAGATGTATTTCTGAGACAGAGAGGTACAATATTTGGTGTCTATGCGAGCAAAAATGTGATCCCATTACGCAATAACCCGAAGGCAGGTCTTGCTCTTGGGTTGGGATTAGGCCTTATCCAGCACAACATCAGACTACAAGTCGATAGCAATAACGCTAATCAGTTCACAGGTGATTATGCTAAGGGTTACGATCGTAATACCATGGGGCCATATGTCAAACAGACAATAAAATACCTCCATATAGGTAAAAGTAAAAGTGTCAATTACGAAATCGCATTGACATTCCATGAAGCTTTTACTAAAAATACACGAGCCATTAACTTCGATACTCAGATGCCCGATGATAGTAAAAGGCTCGATATCTTAATCGGCCTATCAGCCAAGTGGTATCTACCGATATTTGACTTGAGAGAATCAGAAGACATCTACTATTGAGACCATTGTTATTTCTGTACAGCATAGGTGTCAGGGCATATGGACTATTGGTCTTATTAGCTTCCCTATTTGATAAGAAAGCCTCGTACTGGATCCAAGGTCGCAAAGGGCAATTCTCTCGTATAAAAGAGCAAAAAATATCTTGGGGTCATGCACCTATTATTATCGTACATGCCGCATCTTATGGAGAGTACGAAATGTCAAAACCAATAATCAGTCAACTCAAAAGACAGATATCCAACCTGAAAATAGTAGTCAGTTTCTATTCTCCTTCTGGGTATAATAATGTCACTTTTGATGATCCTGATTTTTATAAAATCTATCTACCTTTAGATACACATCTTAATCAAAATACACTGATAGAAATACTACAACCTAAAGCAGTAATTTTTATAAAATACGAATTCTGGTTTAACTTACTGCGTAGTCTCAAAACGAAAAAAATCCCATTCTATTATACAAGTTTGCATATCAACGCTGATTCATATTTATTTAAAAAAATAGCAAGCCCATTCTTGGATTTAATTAGAAATGCTCGCTTAATATTTGCTCATAATGAAGATTCTAAGGGCATCCTACTGACTAATAATTTTAATAACGTTAAGGTTATAGGTGATACTCGTATAGACAAGGCTATAGAAAATAAAAACTCAGAATCGCCAGAGCTCAAGATATCAGACTCTAACAATAAAACGATATTGATAGGTAGTCTTACTGAAGAAGATATTGATATGGTTGTAGACTATATTAATCAGCACAAAGATTATAATTATGTAATAGCACCTCATGACATAGATGATGTATCATTACTCAATATCACAGGTAAACTAAAGAGAAACTACGAATTATTTACAACCAATAAAGAATCTAATATACTTATTATCAATACATTAGGAGATTTAAAATTTCTTTACAGATATGCAGATATCGCTTACGTAGGTGGAGGATTCTCTAAGGGTCCACATAATGTTATAGAGCCCTTAGTTTATGGTGTAAAGGTTTTCTGTGGGCCTAACATTAAGAAGTTTCCGATGGCTATTACATTAGCTAAATCAGGACTTCTGCAGATATTAGATTCTCAAAGTCAGTTTGATAAATCTATTTCTAAACTTGAAAATATTGATACCGATGATCACAAAAAAAGATGTGATATCTTTATAAATAAAAATAGGAGTCGCATAGAATTATTAGTCAAAGACCTACAAGAAGTACTCAATGAAAATTAAATCTTCCAAAATATTAGTCATCGGAGATGTAATGATAGATAGGTATATCATAGGTGATCATAATAGAGATTCTCCAGAAGCTGATTGTGCCATTCTCAATTACTCAAGAACGGAAGATCGACTTGGTGGTGCTGCCAATGTTGCTTACAACTTATCCCAACTTAATCAAGAGGTGACCTTACTATCCGTTACAGGTGATGATGAAGGAGCTGCAATATTAAAAAATCTCTGTAGTACTAATCGAATAAATTGCCATGCTTTAATAGACCCAGAAAGACCTACGACAATCAAGACGAGGTATGTCAATGACGCCTATAAACAGTACCTTAGGCTCGATCACGAAACAACACAATCTATAAGTACCGAAATAGAAAATAATCTCATAAACCGAATCACAGAAATATCAAAATCGGGTATAGAATTAATAATAATACAAGATTATAATAAGGGTCTTCTAACAAATAGAATTATCGACTTTATACAATCTATATGTAAAGAGAATGATATTAAATTAAGTGTAGATCCCAAGCATAATAATTTTAGAGCTTTATCGGATTGTGACTTATTTAAGCCAAACCTCAAAGAGCTTGAACATCAATATGGCAGAAAGATTAATGTCAATAAAGACGAGATAAAAAATGTCCTAAAAAAACTCGATATGGACAAAGCCAATGCAGTGTATGTCACACTTGCTGATAAAGGAATCTACTTCCAACAAGGTGATGACTACGGAATCATAAATGGTCTTACAGTTACAGATCCTGACGTCTCAGGGGCAGGCGATACTGTAATCAGTGTCCTATCCATATTATTATTACATGGATTATCTTGCAATGATATGGCTGCCATATCTAACAAATGTGGGGCATATGTCTGCAAAGAGCAAGGTGTCTACTTTGTTAAAAACACTGATTTTCAAGAACTTATACATCAGACAATCGTTCATTAGTAATAATAGGTATAAACACCTATCTACACTACATGATTATTTATTACTTTAGTCAATATTTAATAGGAATTTATAATTTTAGATATACCAATAAAAATTAAACACTTATGAATTTAAACTTTACAAAAATTGTATTTGCTTTTATGGCTATGTTATCTGTAGGTCTGCTTAATGGGCAGGATCTCAATACCATGACTGTAACAAGTAACGGAATGGACACAGAGTATGATTTTGCTTTTGCTACATTCGGTAACTCTACTGATGCCATCAGTGCTTCAGCTATTCTTGCTGAGGATGGCACAGATCCAATTAATGACGCTTGCGAGCCTATCATTAATGATGTAAGCGGAAAAGTAGCTATCATAGATCGAGGATCATGCACCTTTTTATCTAAGGTCAGAAACGCAGAAGGATTAGGCGCAGTAGCCGTTGTAATATGCAACTCTCAGTTAAATCCTAATGATGGTACTGATATATCTGATCAGATTATAACACCAGCAACTGATACTATCGATACTGGTGATGATATAGAAATATTAGTTGTGGGTATCTCTTACAATGACTGCCAGTCACTTAAGATGGATCTCGATGCTAATACGACGATCGCTTTCTCTTTATTTATTCCTGATTGTCTACCTGTTGAATATGGCGATGAAGTAATATGGGGAGCTAATGGAGAAGGTTCTTTTGACGGAGGTCTTAATGGATGGTCTGTAGACAAAGGAACTGGTCTTGATCTCGATGATGGTGGATGGTTCTTTGATCCAGAAGCAAGATTAGATAGAGGAGCATTTGGAGGTGGCCAACCTAATGCAGATACACCGACGGCATGTAATGGCGTTATGTTATTTGATTCAGATTTCTATGATACAGCTGGTGATGCTGATGGTACAGCAGGTACAGGCTTTAATGACGGTGTATGTATTAGTGATGCAAGAGCTGGGACACCATTCTTCTGCGAAGGCTTATTAATATCACCTGAAATAGATCTTGCTGCTGTACAAAGTACTCAAGGATTCGAACTAAGCTGGTCGCAGAGTGCCAGACAATTTGAAAGTGAGTATTCTATAATATTAAGTAGAGACGGTGGAGCTACTTTCGAAGATACAATTGCAATTAACACTGATATTGAAATCAATACCAGAGTAGATGATACAAGATCTATAAATCTTTGTGGCTACAATGATGTATCTAATTTTAGATTTGCATTCAGATATAGAGGCGCATTCTACATGTGGGCAGTTGATGATGTCGTAATAAGAGAAGTAGATACTCAAGTAGACCTTAGTGCTAATCCTTTTTTCTCGACATACCCTAATCTTGTAACGCCAGCATCTCAAGTGGACGAAGCAGCTTTCATTATTGATGTAGAGAATCTACAAGCAGGAACTGCAACTAATACTGTTGTAGATGTTGAAATTTTTGATTTATCAAATCTTACATCTATCTACACAGACAGTCAATTATATCCTGATATCGGATGCTCTGTTTTAGATGAAAATAGAGTATTCCCTGACAAATTTACTGGAGACTTAGAAGAGGGCAATTACAGAATTACTTATACAGTAAGAACGGATAATGATGTCAATGATGCTAACAATACACAGAGCTGGGACTTTACAATAGGTGGAGATACATTTAGAAAAGTAGATAGTGATCAAGCTAACTTAGTAGGAATTAACCCTGCAGTACCTTATTACTCTATAGGACAATTCTATCACATCCCTAACGGAGATGGATTCAAGGCAACATCATGTAGATTTGGATTTGATCCTGGCACAGATGCGTTCAATGCAATTATCAACTTCCAATTATTAAGATGGGTTGATCTTAACGGAGATTTTGCTTGTGATGCAGAAGAAAGAGTTCTCGTAGGTGAAGCTAGAAAAATTGTATCAAGTAGCCAACCAGAAGACTACAGAAACTTATTTATACCATTGACTAATCCTAACGATGTAGATGCAGAGATTGAGTTAGCAGATGATTCTAACTATATAATAATGGCTCACTACTCACCATTATCTTCTACAGCTGATCCTCTACCAACTTTGGCAGTAGCGCAGTCTGATTTGAGATATTATTATGGTGGTACTTCATTAGCTTTCCAAAATCAATTTGAAGAGCTTAGAGGATCAGGTTACATGTTTGGTACAGGTATAGAAGGTGATGAAGATGATAGAAGACTTACAAGAGCTGGTAATTTTACTGTATATATGCCACTAACGATTAAGCCATTAGGTGCTGTCGATACAGAAGATCTACTTAATGATCAGGCTATATCAGTATTCCCTAATCCAGTATCAGAAATGCTTTATGTAGATATGGACTTAGGCAACACAGCTACTGATGTTAATCTTGAGTTAGTTGATCCACAAGGAAGAGTTATCGCAACTCAGAATTATACTTCTACTTCAGGAACTATAGAAATGAATGTAGCAACTATTCCTGCAGGATTCTATAACTTAAATGTAAGAACAGAAGAAGGACTTACAAGTAAGAAAGTACTTATTCAGAAGTAAGTTTCTATATAATTAGAAATTAGAAAAACGGTTTTAAGGGCTGCTCATTATTGGGCAGCCTTTTTTTGTGGGCTTATGCCTTCTGTTGATTTATAAATATTCTCACAGTATTACTAAAATCACTTGTAACCAATGCCACACTCGAGAGATTACAACTTGTAGTACATTTAAATTCGGAGGGTCGTCTAATCCTAACATTATAAGCAAACCAATACTTATGAAGAAATTACTTTTTATTGTATCATTTTCCATTATTTGTTATTCGACAAATGCTCAGAGCGACTCATGTGATTCTATAGGAATTACAGAACCGCTAAATCTGATTACTCAACTAATACCTGACGAAATTTGTCTTGACCATCAAGCATGCTTAGAATTTCAAGTTGAGAATTTTAAAAATGTAATAGGCTTTCAATTTACTTTAGAATATGACACGAGTGTTATAGATAACCTTCTTTATACTCCGTCAGCAGGTGGACTTATAGGCCCGCTAAATACTAATATTAGTTTTAATAATAATGATAATCGAATTGGACTCGCAGCATTTCTGTGGACCAATGCTAATGCACTTGGACAATCTATACCAGATTTTACACCTATATTTAAACTATGCTTTGATGTGATAGGTGAGCCCAATGATAATGTCAGCTTTACATTAAACTATTCTCCTAATGGAGTAACTCCTAATCCTGAAGTAAATTATCAAACCTCTCCAGATTCGACTTGTAGCAAAGACATTCTACTTATCAATGGCGCTGACAAATCTGTAAATAGAATCTGCTGCCCTGATTTATCGTTCACAAATCTTAGCATATGCGAAGAGGCAGGCATCCTTTCATTCAGGTCATGTGGAGGGGTCCTACCGTATCGGGCAACTCTGTCAGATGAACAAGATGTAGAGATCATTACAACGATGGTAAACTCAGATTTAGACACCACTTTCTTGAAGGATATATTTGTTGGAGATTACAATTTAGAATTAATCGATGCCAATAACAATACTATAAAGCAGTCTATATCAATAGCAGATAATCAATCGACAAACCAACAGACATATTACATAGATAATGATATGGATGGATATGGCAACCCATCATCGAGCTCTATAGAGACTTGTTATAAGCCAATAGGATATGCTAACAATGCTCTTGACTGTAACGACAATAATCCGAGTATCAATCCTGATGCAACTGAGGTATGTGATGGCAGTGATAATAACTGTGATCAAAATATAGACGAAGGTTTTAATCCCATTACGTATTACACTGATAATGATGGTGACGGGTACGGAGATCCTGATAAGGAATTTGTATCATGTGATAATCCGACAGACGGTTCTTTAGATAATACTGATTGTGACGACAACAATCCAGACATATATCCTGGAGCAACAGAGATTACAGGAAACGGTATCGATGAAAATTGTGACGGCAATGACACCGTCACCTCAATCAATAGTGAAGATAGACATCTATTTAATGTATATCCTAATCCATCAGATGCCTATATAGTCATAGAAGGTGTAGACTTCCATCATGTATTCATTACAAATCTTAAGGGTTGTACATTATCAAGATCGAAACTATCTAGAATAAATATAGATCATCTTCCGACTGGCCTGTACTTCTTACACATTATAAATATGCAAGGTACAATCATCGACAACCATAAGATTATTAAATTCTAAAAAATCCAACAGCTCAGAACGTAGGCCTTATTCTATATAATCTATCAGTAATACCATTTAAATATTAGAATGTCGGTTATATTATAATAGAATTAGTCAATCTCTGCGTTAAAAATACTCATCA
>ENA-ORXM01004885-ORXM01004885.1-marine-metagenome-genome-assembly--contig:-NODE-4885-length-11263-cov-2.779099_pt1 | contig 11263 bp, 9 predicted proteins | sample MGYA00237867_ERZ511480 | MGnify/ENA primary metagenome ERZ511480 (study PRJEB26309, sample SAMN06266103) | marine metagenome | isolation source: Algal blade | place: United Kingdom:Sidmouth, United... | reverse complement strand
TTTGTTTTTGGACATTAAATAACTTATTTTATGTTTACTTTCCTTTATATGAAATATTTGATAAAAATTTAGGTGATTTGTTTAAATTATCTATCCAAAGCAGTTTATCTATTTTAAATACTCTTTGTATATGGATTGGAGTATCTTATATCGCAATAAAAGCCAAGAAAAGTAAACTACGAAGGTTTTATAGCTGGTTATCTAATTTTTATAAAAACAATAATAACGTACTTATTATAGCCAGTTTAATTTTCATTTCGATTGTATGGATAGTATTTATAACTAATTGGTATAGTTTACAACCAATAAAACTTCCTATTATTATAATTCCGGTTTGTGACTTTTTATTTGCATTTATCTCATTACCCTTTGTTATTTGTAGAATATTAATTGTAGCTGAAGATAGAGATTTACCTGTCTCAAGAAAAGCTCTAATTGCTGTATTTATAATATTTTTTATTTGCAGACTAAAACCATTTTAGGGGTGTTAGTTTTATTTGCTCTAACTGGGCTATATGCTATTCCTGTTTTACCGCATACAAAAAAGTTTAGAGATTTTGGTGGATTTAAAATTGTATCTGTAGCTATGGTTTGGGCAGGAATAACAGTTATTATCCCTTTTTTAGATATTAATTTGCCATTAACTTGGGATGTTTGGGTAGAAACAATACAGCGCTTTATTTTAGTTTTAATTCTTCTTATTCCTTTTGAAATACGAGATTTAAAATATGATTCTCCAGAACTAAAAACATTACCGCAACGATACGGAGTTACAAAAAGTAAAATAATAGGTGCTTTTGGGGTGCTAATTTTCTTTTTATTAATTTATTTAAAAGATACTATTACGACTATAGATATTGTAGCAAAAGGTATTTTGTTTTTAACACTGGGAATTTTAATGTATGTAACCAAAAGAAATCAGAATGAATATTTTGCTTCTTTTTGGGTAGAAAGCATTCCAATATTTTGGTATGTAATACTCTTATTTTTTCCCTTCTAACTTATTTTTCATTACTAGTTTGTCATTATCAGACAAAATATGAAGGTTAGCTTTATTACAAAGCGATGTTAATTCTGCATTTTTTTTACTGTGTTTAGAACAAGCTTTACACACAAAAAGGTGAAAATTTAATTTTATTTTCTCTATTAACGAAGCTTCGTTATACTGAGCTTTGTTACAAATTACTGCTGCTTTATCACAAGAAATCATACTTTAAAACCAATTTTTATTTAGGCAATCCATAAGTGCTGTTCTAGCTCTATGAATCATAACCCACAAGTTAGACGGATTAATTCCCAATTCATTACAAATATCTTCAGTATCTATTCCTTGAATAGTTTTCATTACAAAAACTTGCGACTGCTTTTTTGGTAGTTTAGTAATACATTGTTGTATTGCTTGTCCCAATTCTTCGTTTTCTAATATGTTGTCGTTCATAGAACTATAAGGGTCTGCAACTTGTTCTTCTAACCAATCTCCTTCAGACTCGCTATTAGAATTATAATTCATACGAACCTCTGCTTTTCCTTTCTTAGAGTTTATTTTTCTATAATGATCAATTACTTTTCTTTTAAGAATTGCTATTAACCACGTTCGCTCTGCTGCATCTCCTTTGTAATTTTTAGCAGATTTTAATCCAGCAAAAAAAGTTTCTTGGACTAAATCTTTTGCAATTTCGGCATCACTAACCCTTGTAACAGCGTAATTAAAAAGATAATCTGCGTATTGATCTACCCAGATATTTGGATTTAGTTGATGAGATGCCATTTTATTTTTTATTAGTATCAAAAGTAAAAGATTTTTATTTAATATGTTAATTTTGGGTTGTTATCAAACAAAATAAATATTATGAAACTATTTTTGTACTCTTTATACTTAGTTCTTTTATGTTGTAGTTGTTCGCAAAGTAAAACAATAGATATCACAGAATTTTCACAAAAAGATACTAGTAATGCAATACTTATAGATGTTAGGACACCTATGGAATATGCGGAAGGCCATATAGAAAATGCTAAAAACATTAATTGGTTTGATGCGGATTTTGAGAAACAAATAAAGTTTATAAATAAAGAACAAGTTGTTTATTTATATTGTAAAGCTGGCGGACGAAGTGCAAAAGCACAACAGAAACTCTTAGATTTAGGTTATAAAAAGGTAGTAAACTTAGAAGGAGGTTATTTAGCTTTTATTGCAAAATAACCTTCTTATTATCTACTAGTAATTTTTTAATTTCTAATCCAATTTCTCTAAAATATTTCTTAATTGTTGTTGCCTTATTGGTTTGGTTAGATAGTCTGATATAGCATTTATTTGTGTTGCCTTTTCAATATCTACGGGGTCTACAGAGGATGATATCATGTATATGATTATGTTTTTGGTGAGCTTAGATTTAATTTTTTCATATTCTTCCATAAATTGAAAACCATCCATTACTGGCATATTTATATCTAAAAAAATAATGTCTGGTAATTCCTCTGGGTTATTAAGATTATCAAGCATAAAATTATTTGCTTCTAAACCATCATTAAAAACTTTAATTTCATTAACTGAATCTAAAGATTTTAGATTTAGAGACATTGTGTATTGGTAAATTTCATCATCATCTATAATACAAACATTTCTATTATTTTTCATTTTATTTTAATTAAATGTTATAAAAAAAGTAGTTCCAACATTTACTTCACTTTCTGCGTAAATAGAACCCCCCATTGCTTCAATTTGTGTTTTTGTTATAAAAAGACCAATTCCGTTTGCTTCTGGATGTCTATGAAACACCTTATTTAGACCAAACAATTTATGACCATGCCTTTTAAGATCTATACCAAGACCATTGTCTTTAATAGATAATTTTATTTTTCCATTAACTGTGTTAGATTTAAGTCGAATTTCAGGAGTACGGTCTGGCGATTTATATTTAATAGCATTGCTTATTAGGTTTAGAAATATGCTTTCTAAGTAAATTTGATTATATAAAATAGTATCCTTGTTTGAAAAATCACTTTTAATAACTGTTTTGGTTTTTAAAATTTCGGCAGCTAAAATTTCTTCTGTTTTATTTAGGGTTTCTTTAAAGGAAAGTTTTTGCACAGTCACATCTATATTGTTAGTGACTTTTAAAGACTCAATTAAAGAGTTTAATGTAACCGTAAGGTGGTTAGTTACAATTTCAAATTTCTCAAAAAGAACCTCTTTTAAATCCTCATTACCTTCTCCCTTCCAAAGGTCTAATAAAGCATTTAAATTACTTACGGGTGCTCTTAAGTTGTGTGAGGTAATATGGTTAAATTCTGCAAGTTGTTTATTTCTTGCGGTTAATTCTGCTGTGGATTTTTCTAAATTGTTATTCGTTTCTATTATTTTTTGTTGTATTTGCATATGTTCTGTTATATCTCTGCTTGTTCCTATAACTTCAATAACTTCTCCACTTTTATTCTTTTTTACATTTCCAATGGCCTCAATAATTCTAATGGCTCCATTTTTACGAATAATTTTATATGTAATTTTTTTAAATATTTTATTAACCAATATTTCATTAAGATGATTTACTAAATTTTCAAAATCATCAGGGTGTATACGTGTTAAAAACGTATCAAAATTCATAGGTTTGCCAATTTCAAAATCGTAAATTCGATACGAATTATCAGACCATTTAAAATCATCAATAATTGGATTGTATATAAAAGAACCAATCATTGCAATATGTTCTGCTTTATTAAGTTGTTGGTTCTTTTTTAATAGCTCTTGTTCTTTTTTTATCTTTTCTGATATATCTTGACTTGAACCTATTATTTCAGTTACTTTCCCATCTTTATTAGTAATAACAGTTCCAACTACTTCAATAGTTTTAAGATTGCCATTTTTATCTTTTACATGATGAACAAATTTTTCAAAGTCCTTGGTTTTACTAAATTTTTTTGTAAGTTCATTTAAAAAATTTTTATCCTTTGGTGGTAAATGAGTTAGGAATTTATTGAAATTCATGGGTATACCCACTTCAAAATCAAATATTCTATACAGGTTATCAGACCAAATAAATTTACCACTAGGTATTTTTAAGCGCCAATAACCAATTAGTGTTAGTTGTTCTACAAAAGTTAGTAGTCGGTTTTTTTCTAAAATCTCATTTTCTTTATTTCTTTTTTCTGTAATGTCTCTAGTTGCACCAATAATTTTAGTTATTTCTCCATTATTGTTGGTTACTAGTTTACTTGAAATTTCTAAAATTCTTTGAGAATAATCTGTACAAATTATAGTATGTGAAAATTTTTGAAAGTTTTTATTAGCAAGGGAAAGTTGCGCATATTTATGTAATATTTCATGTTCTTCTTCAGGAATTCTTGATAAATATTTTTTAAATGTTATTTTAGAGCCTTTTTCAAAGCCAATAATTTCATACAAATTATCGGACCAAGTAAATTCTCTAGTCATTGGGTCCCATTCCCATGACCCCATTTCAGAAATATTTTCGGCAACAGCTAGTAATTGATTTTTTTCTAATAACTCTTGTTTAGCTCTCATCCTTACAGTAATATCTTGCGTTGTGCCTATAAGGTTTGAAATATCGCCATCTTCATTTGTAATTACGTACCCTATAACTTCTAAGGTCTTTACTTGGCCATTATCTAATATAATACGATATTTAGATTTGCTGAACTCTTTATCTTTAAGAATTTGCGCCTCTTTATTTTTTACATAATCAAAATCTTCTGGATGTATATAAGAATAAAAAAGAACAAGATTTATTGGTGTGCCAATTTCAACACCAAAAATTCTATAAAGGTTATCTGACCATATAATTTCATTTTTAATTACATCCCATTGCCAAGAACCTAAGTCTGCTATTTTCTCAGCGAAATTAAACTGTTGGTTTTTTTGTGTTAACTCTATTTCTTTTTGTATTCTTTCCGTAACATCTTGGCAAGTTCCTAATAATTCTATTACATCACCATTTTTATTGGTTATGATTTTACCAACCGTCTTAATGGTTTTTACATTACCGTTTTTTAATTGTATTCTATACGTTGCATTTCTAAATTTTCCATCTAGCATTCCTTCTTTGAGATTAGATATTACCGTAGATTTATCTACCTCATGGACATAATTTATATAAGTCTCATACTTGACAGGTTCGTTTTTATCATGCTCATATATATTATACATATTATCTGACCATGTCACAGTATTGGTTTTTGGATTCCATTGCCAGTATCCTATCATGGTTAATTTTTCTGCAATACTTAGGTGTTGTGTTTTTTGTAAGAGTTCTTCCTCTTTTGCTTTTATTTCTGTTACATCTTGGCAAGTTCCTACTACAGAAATAACTTCATTTTTATTATTAGAGGTAACCTCACCTTTTAATTCAATTAATTTTACGATGTTGTTTTCGGTAATAATATGATGAGTAAACCCTATAAATAATTTAGTTTGTAGTGCTTCTTTAATTTTATTAGTTACATAATCCATGTCATCTGGGTGAACATATTTTTGGTATGTTTTATAGGGTAGTGTGTCTCCTTTTTTTCGTTCAAATATTTTATAAAGATTGTCGGACCAGGCTTCTTCGTTATTTAAGATATCCCAACGCCAATAGCCCATTTTAATGGTTTTTTCTGTTAGGTTTAAATGTTTATTTTTTTCTTTTAGTTCTAGTTCAGACTTTTTGCTTTTTGTAATATCTTGTATAGTACCACGTATTTTTTTACATATCCCTTTTACAAGAACAGGTTGTCCAGTTACTTGTAAATATCTATTGACACCTTCTGTAGTTTCTATTTCATACTCTAAATAGAAAGGTTTTTCAAGTTTTATAGCATTGGTATGTATGTACCTAAAATTTTCTTGTTGTTTTGAGTCTTTTATAAAATTAAAAATATTGCTTAGCGTAGGGATAAAATCTTCTGAAACTCCATGCATAGATTTTAATACACTATTCCAATAAATTTTTTGCGTTTTAATTTCAAATTGAAATATGCCTATGTTTGCTATAATATTAGCACTTTGTAGCAATTCTATGGTTTGGTTATTATCTAATTCTCTAGTATTCAAAATTATCAGATTTTTAAACTGGATTTTTTTAAGCTTGTGAAATTTACTTATAGGAAAAAATACAAATAAAGTATAAGTGTAATACTACAATTTACTAATATAATTTATATATTATAGTAGATTAGGTATTAATTAGAGTAACGGTATATTTTTTTATAAATTCTTTTGTCCTATTTAGAGTATTAGATTTTTATGTTGTTTATGATAGTTTGTTAATTTTCTATTTTGACATCATATTTTTAATAATAATTTCTTTTTCAAAATCATTAATACATTACAATTAAAAGACTATTCTATACCTTTTTAAGGTACTGGTTTAGTAGATGCTACTTTTCCTAAAGGATTCATGAAGCAGTTTGTATTTCCTTTTATAAAAAACCCTTTTAAAAACGATTTGTTGCCAGAAGAACGAAGTGATCGATAAGGAGAAAATATTATATAAATTTTTATTCTGTAGAGTGTTTTAAAAGAGAACAAAAGTAAAAAATCTATTCTCTTATAGAGTATTAAAAGCGTTATAAAGGATTTTTATAGGAGTAATCTCGTTATTAATAAAAACCTGAGAAGGTAACTTCTCAGGTTAATGTTATAAGATGTAACTTTTAATTTTATTAGAACCGCCAAAGGGTATATTATCCCGAGGTTTACCTCGAAATTGAAAACTTTTTTCCATTGAATACCTCATGGGCTTTTCCCGAGGTAGTTTACTTAATGCAGTAAAATTAAGTTTCCAACAGCGTTGTTTAATTCTTCTGCTGTTGTTCCAGGTGTCATATCTTCATGATAAAGGAAACGAATAATTTCTTTTTCTACATCTAAAAAGTCGTTATTTGGACTTATAGTAGAGCATAAAAAACTCTTTTCTTCGTCACATTTATTAGAATGTCCAAGACCTAAAGAATGTCCTAGTTCATGTTTTAGTAAAGATTCTATTGGGCTAGATATCCAAATCCTAGTGTTGTTAAGTGCAAGACCAGTTCCAGAACTTATAGCATAACCATCATACGTTTTGCCATCAATAATCTCATGCATATCTGGCCATAATGTTTCTATTTCTTGAGCTTCTCCGTAATATAAATGTGCATTAGACTCTGCCTTGGTTTCTACAATAGTAATTGAGAATTCTCCAAAATTAAATAAAGTATTATACTGGTCTAATACGTTTTGTACTGTTGCACGGTAGTCAGTGCTTATTGTACCATCAAGAAAAATTTTCATTGGAGTGCCCCATTTTTGAATAGAGGTTAAAGCGTTAGAGTCTTCCCATAATGTTAAATATCTAAAATAATCTACGAGCTCTTTTTGCTCTGCAGTTAAAACTGCATATTCCTCTATATTTTCTAGAGTTATAATAATGTCTTCATCAACAATACTAGTGCCATCAAAAACAGATATAGTAGCAGAAATACTTGGCGTAGTTTCAAAATCTAATATGGTATTCTCACCTATAGTAATTTCTCCAGTGTTTTCATTTATTGTTAAATTGGCTTCAGATTGTATCGTATAGGTTAGTGCATCATTATCTTTGTCTGTTGCTTTAATAATACCAATACTGCTTTCAAAAGCGGAATGTTCTTCAATACTAAAACTTTGATTAGCTGTAAATTCTGGATTGCTGTTTTCGAGATTGTTAGCCTCATCAGTAGCATCTTTGCTACATGAAAAGATTAATAAAGAAAAGATTGGGATTATAATTTTTTTCATAATTTTTTATTTGGGCTCAAATTTATTCAGCATTTAGAACTTAATAGTACTTGAAAATGGTGATTTTTAAGTGTGGCCATTAGGCTTTTTAAAACGGTAGGTGTGGCAATAAAATTGTGTTTTTTTAAAATAGAGCTAGTATTTTATAGTTATAGTAATGTAAAATCCCAAAATACAGGGATGCTTAACGTATTTTTTAGGAATACTTTTGTTAAAAATAAATTACAAGATGAAGATAGTAAAGAGTTTAAAACAATTAATAATAGTTATAACTGTAGTATTGTATAGTACTACTAATTTATTAGCCCAACAAGACACTTTGTGGTATAACTCTAAATGGAAGAAAACTACAAAAGAAAATGCAAGTTATTACAGACCACCTGTAAAAGCAGAAGGAGATTTTTTTAGAGTAAAAGATTATTATAAGTCTGGTGTTTTACAAATGAATGCTTTATCTAAATATGTGGACAAAGACTTTTGGGAAGGTAAAGTTACTTGGTATAAAGAAAACGGAAAACCATACCAGCAGGCTACTTATAAAAATAATAAGTTAGATGGAGAATATATAAGTTATATACAAGATAAAAAAATAACTTCTATCTATAAGAACGGTGCATATGTAAGCGGAGAAACAAATTTAAATTACAATTCTTACTATATTTATTTTAAAGAAATTGAAGATGGTTTTAAGAAAACATATCATAATGGAGATTTAAATGGTTTGCGCTACGAAGAGTATTTAGATAAGGAGAACAAAAAAAAATATACGAAGTATTATGATAAAAATGGAAAGCTCTTAGGAGAATCTAAATATTTATCTAATGGAAATAAAGTAGGTTTAGAGGCGTATTATAATTATAATCCATTCTCTTTATCTAGTATACAATATTATTCTAAAGGAGGGGCTATACTAGGCAAAACTGTATATTATAAAAGCGGAAATATAAGAGAAAAATTTATTTCGGAACCAAACTATAAAACAGTTTATTATAATACTAAAGGGGAAGAATTAGCTTCTTTAACTTACAGTATGGTAAACTCTTATTTGAGTCCTAAAAACGGGACACAATATACTTTTAAGTCTAATTATCCTCACTCAAAAAAGAAAGATGAAAAGGAAGAAGATTGGCTTTCTTATAGCACTGTGTATGAAGAAGGAAAAATTGTAGAGTCTACTGAAAAGTATAAGAATGGAAAAATAAAGTCCCTTTTTACGTATAAAGATGGTGTTAAGTTATTAGATATTTTCTATGATGAACAGGGAAAAGAAAAATCGCGTTTAAGTTATAAGAATTACAAGCCTTATAATGGAATACAGTATAATAGGGATTCTAAAATAACGTATATAGATGGGGAGTTAATTAAAGAGATAAAATACTATCCAGAGACTAAGATTAAATTCATGGTTTTAAAAGATGATGTAAAAACGTATTACGATAAAGAAGGAAAAGTCTTAGGTACTTTAACCATAAGAAGTGGATCTTACGGATCCCCAGAAGATGGTGTAAAGTATAGTTATTATAATGGTGTTTACGATAGAATAGAAGAGTATAAAGCAGGAAGAAGAATAAAACTAACTACTTTAAGAAAAGGGAATAATGATGTTTATTATAAAGCTGTGGAGATATACGATTCTAGTGGTTATAATAAAGAAAAAGAAATAAGATTTTATAGCAATGGAAAGGTGCAAAGTATTACAGATTTTAAAAATTACAAACCAGTCTTAGGGGTTTATTTTAATGAAAAAGGAGAGAAGATTGGCACTTATGATTTTAAAACAAAAGAAGGAAAACGTTATGAGTTTTTCTACGAATCTGACCAAATAAAAGAAGTAGAAGAAATAAAAAATGGAAAGTTAATTAGTGCTCTAGCTTATGAAAGGGCTTATAATTATGATAAGAAAGGCTATGAATATGTTTTAATAAAAGATATAGATAGTTCTAAAGATGCCAAATTTTTTAATAAAGAAAGAAAGTTAATTGCTAAAGCTACATTTAAAAATGGGGAATTATATAGCGGAACTACTTTTGATACAAAAGATAAAGTCTTGTATACTATAAAAGAGGGTAAGAAAAATGGTGTTTATGAAAAGTATGATTATAATTTTAATGTGTTAGAAAGAGGCGCTTATAAGAATGATTTAAAAGATGGGCTTTTTGTAATCTACAATGCTTCTGGCGCAAAAAAATCATCTGTAAATTATGTTAGTGGAAAACCAGAAGGAGATGCTATTTATTATAAAGGGGATGAAGTATTAAGTAAAATGACCTATAAAAATGGTAGGCCTTATAAAGGAAAAGTAACTAATTACAATTCCTATTCGGATACTTATCAGGAAGATACTTATGCCGATGGAAATTTAGTAACATCTATAGATACTAAAAAGGATGGAAAAATTACTACAACATATACTAGTAAAACAAATAAAGAAGTAGTAAAGTATGATTTAAATGGTAAAAAGGTTTTAACCTATAATTTACATGATGAAAGTTTAGAAGGAAAAGTCATTGGTTATGATGATGATGGTAATGTGGAAAGAACTGCAGAATTTGAGAAGGGTAAATTAGTAGCTGGGAAAGTAAAAATAAAAGGACAATCTTATAACACTCCTTCTAGTTATATTTTTTTAATAAGAACAGATACTACTTTTGCTATAGAACAATATAATGAAGATGGCTTGGAATATAAAGCTTTTGAAAAAGTTGAAAAAGGAATTCGTTTACAGCATTTGTATAAACTAGATTCTAAAACGGAGTATATTTATCATACCGATTTATTATAAGAAACTAACATAAGAAAAGCTCCACTAATTTTTTAAGTGGAGCTTTTTTGGTTTTTAATAAGGAGTTCTATAACAAACCAGCACGCTCTAATAAAGCTTCCACTTTAGGTTCTGCACCTCTAAAACGTTTATATAAAACCATTGGGTTTTCTGTACCTCCTTGAGAAAGTACATTGTCTTTAAATTTAGTAGCAACCTCTTTATTAAAAATTCCATTTTCTTTAAAATATGCAAAAGCATCGGCATCTAAAACTTCGGCCCATTTATAACTGTAATACCCAGAAGAATACCCTCCTTGAAAAATATGAGCAAAAGCAGTACTCATACATGTTTCTTCAGTTTCTGGGTAAAGATTAGTTCCTTCAAAAGCTTTTGTTTCATGTGCTTTTACATTCGTAATATTTGTTGGGTCTGCACCATGCCATGACATGTCTAACAAGCCAAAACTTAATTGGCGTAGCGTTGCCATGCCTTCTTGGAAAGTGGCAGATTCTTTAATCTTCTCTACTAATTCCATTGGAATTAGTTCTCCTGTTTCATAATGTGTAGCAAAAAGTTCTAAAGCTTCCTTTTCATAACACCAGTTTTCTAAAACCTGACTTGGTAATTCTACAAAATCCCAATATACTGATGTTCCAGACAAACTAGGATAGGTTGTATTTGCGAGCATACCGTGTAATCCATGTCCAAATTCATGAAAAAGAGTAGTAACCTCATTAAACGTTAGTAAA
>ENA-ORXM01004883-ORXM01004883.1-marine-metagenome-genome-assembly--contig:-NODE-4883-length-11268-cov-3.798856_pt1 | contig 11268 bp, 7 predicted proteins | sample MGYA00237867_ERZ511480 | MGnify/ENA primary metagenome ERZ511480 (study PRJEB26309, sample SAMN06266103) | marine metagenome | isolation source: Algal blade | place: United Kingdom:Sidmouth, United... | reverse complement strand
GATTGAAGCGAATACAACGATTCCTACTAAGAAATCTCAAGTATTCTCTACGGCAGCGGACAATCAGCCTTCAGTTGAGATTCATGTACTGCAAGGTGAGCGCCCAATGGCATCCGATAATAAGACAATCGGTCGTTTTCACTTAGACGGTATCCCACCAGCACAGAGAGGAACACCTCAAATTGAAGTTACTTTTGACATTGATGCTAACGGTATCATTAAAGTTTCTGCAACGGATAAGGCAACGAATAAAACGCAGGATATCAGAATTGAGGCTTCTTCGGGATTAACGGAAGAAGAAATCAAGAAAATGAAAGCTGAAGCAGAAGCTAACGCTGAATCTGATAAAAAAGCAAAAGAAACTGCTGATAAGTTAAACGAAGCTGACGGAATGATTTTCCAAACGGAAAAGCAACTAAAAGAATTTGGCGATAAATTATCGGATGATAAGAAAAAGCCAGTTGAAGAAGCCTTGACCGAATTGAAAGCAGCGTATGAATCTAAAGACTTGGCGGTAATTTCACCAGCTTTGGATAAGATTAACGAAGCTTGGAAAGTTGCCTCAGAAGAAATGTACAAGGCACAGGCCGAAGCACAACAGAACGGTGCGGCTCCTGAAGGTGATACTGCTTCTGCAGAAGAGCCAACAGAAGGCGATAACGTAGAGGACGTAGATTTCGAAGAAGTAAAATAAGTATAAGCGCTTAGCGCAATGAATATAGGACCCGCCCAGTTGTAATACTGGGCGGGTCTTTTCGTTTTGTAGATTTGGTACGCCTTTTGTTTTCTGTTGGGAGAATATCAAGTAGTTTTGTAGTATGATAAAAAAATTCTTGTTTGTATGTGTGGTATGGGGAATATCTTCAATGGTATTTGCTCAGGACATCGAGATTTTTAAAGTATCCGACTTTAACCTGAAAGGAAATGTAAAATCGTGTTTCGTAATTACCGATTACGGTAAAGAGGAATATTATTTTGACATCAATGGATTATTGGAAAAGTCCATAACCCGTTTTAACGATACGGATTATGAGACCACGTCTTATAAATACTTAAACGGATATTTAAAGGAACGTAGGGTAGAAAACTATATGGACGGTGCTTTTGACTATGCTACATCTATTGCCAGTTTTTACGAAATAGATACTACGGATACCAAAACAATCACAGAGGAAATAGTTTCATATGAGAAGAAACTAATTGAGAAGAACATTTATTCGTATGATAAGGGTGGTAAGCTAGTGAAGCTTGTACGTTCCAATACCAGCGGTATAGATGAGAGTAATTTTGAGTATATAACGAATGACAGTATAGCTACAGTTAAAAAAACCGCAAATGGATTACTATCCAAACTAACAACTACTTCTACAGTGGTTAAAAATGACCAAAATTTAAAAAAAGTAGTTTCTGAAAGTTATATGGAAGGTAACCTTACGTCTAAAATTGTTGAGGTTTTTAATATGGATGCCAGGCTAACCGTTCATAAAGAACTAATGTACGATAGCTCAACTGAAAAATGGATACCACAGACAGAGGAACATTTCATATATGATGAAAATGGATTTTTAGCGACTACAAAAACTAAAAAACGCTTTGGAGATTTAACCCAGCAATACATTTATCAATTTGATGGTACTCCTGCAAATAACTGGGTAAAGGAAATAATTACACCTGATAATACATATACTACCCGGCAAATTGAATATTACCCTTCCGATGATAAAATTGAAACTTTAATAGAAGATGATGAAAACTAGTAAAGTATGACTAGTTTTAGAAAAAAATAGGTTAACAAGAAGAATCCGCTATAATTTTCCATTCACCGTTTATCTTCTTAAAGATAATCATAAAAGTTCCATGGGCATCGCCAACTTCCCGTTGTAAAAAGTATTGTCCCATTACGTAATAAGACTCTTCGTTGATTTTAGTGATTTCATCAATCTGAAAATTTAAAACTCCCGTAGCCTCTTTGTTAGGATAACCTTTTTTGTAATTATCTAAAGTGGTTTGCCAGCCTTTTGTTATTTTGCCACCACTGTAATAGGTAAGTTCATCCGACTTCCAATAACCCTGCATAAATCCCTCTAAATCGTGATTGGACCATGATTCTGCTTGAGATTCTAGAATATTTTCGATAGCTTCAGTATCATTATTTTGAGCGGATAATGAGCTAAAAACCATTAAAAACCCTATAACCAGTAGCAAGTTGTTATTTTTCATAATGTCCTTTATTTGATGATAGGATGAAGATAAAAAAAAGCCTTAATACTTGTATCAAGGCTTATCGATTAATATATAAACACTAAAAATTAGTCGCTTGTATGAATATTTAGAATATACCAGAATAGTAACATAAGACTTGCAAAAAGCCCTAAAGAGGCTGCTACATATTGATGGGTTTTATATTTGTGGACAAGGTTGGAGGTTTGGTATAAAATTGAGCCAGACGCCAAAATAACCATAACTCCGCTAAATAATAGCCCTAAGTCAAACCCAAATAAGATACCTGCAACTATAAGGCCAAGTGCAATTGCGAATCCAACGGCTAAAATAGATTTTAAAAATGAAAAATCTTTCCTTGTCAATAAAACTATGGCAGAAAGTCCTGTAAATAAAGAAAGCGTCATAATAGCCGCTTGATTTAATATATCAAAGGAGCCTCCATCAGTGTATGATAACACGATAAAAATCAGAGGGATAAAAATAAAGGCTTCTGCAATTACATAAATAAGAAGCGCCAAGTAATGCATCTTACTGCTCGTGCTCTTTAAGGCAATACGTTCTGCATAGTTGGTTATGAATAAAAAGCCACCTAACATAATTAGCCAACTATAACCATCTGTTAAGGATAGGGCAAAATTCAGTAGGGGAGGAATTTGAAAAAATAAGGTTTCTATAAGAATAAATAACAGTACCGCACCTGCTAAATGCGCATATGTTTTTCTGTAAAAGACAGCTCGTTCGGTTTCGGTAAGTGTGCTTTCCACTTGGTTGGTGGTAGTGTTCTGGTAGTCCTTCATGTTAATGGTTTAGGTGGTAATACAAATAAAAAAATAATCCGCTAAATGTTGCTAATTATTTGTTGAACTACGGTTTTAATCGTTTTTGGTCTAACATTCTTGTTTTCAATGTGTAATGGGTGTTGAATAGAGCTACAAAAACAGCAGAACTTACATTTTATCTCAAGAAAATACAACAGTTATTTTACTATGTAACAAAAGTACTTTAGCTAATAATTTGTAATATGTAATTGGGCGTCAAAGGGTAGAATAAAGAAGTAATAAATGGCCACAATTTATTTGTAACCTTAATTTTGAAAACAATAGATAAAATTTTCTAGGCCAGCAAAATTGTTGTTAGCCTAGAAAACTAGATATAGATAAGTTTCACTTAAATTGAAAAACATTATTCAAAGAATGCTCTTCGGATGCCTAATTCCAATCCGCGTAATTCTGCCAATCCTCTTAGGCGACCAATAGCAGAGTATCCTGGGTTTGTTTTTTTGTGGAGGTCATCTAACATTTGGTGGCCATGATCAGGCCGCATAGGTATAACTGCATCCTTCCGGCCTTCGTTTTTTCTTCGTTTTTCTTCTTCTAAAATCAATTTTACCATATCGTACATGGGCACATCGCCTTCTAGGTGATTGGCTTCATAGAAATTTCCATTCTCATCACGTTTTGTACTTCGTAAATGTAAAAAGTGAATCCGGTCAGCAAAACGTTTTAACATTTTAGGAAGGTCATTATCTGCCCTAGCGCCCAAAGAACCTGTACAAAAGGTCATCCCGTTATTTATGGACTTCACCTGATCAAAAATATAAGCGTAATCCGCTTCGTTTGTCATAATTCTAGGCAATCCTAAAATAGAAAACGGTGGGTCATCTGGATGAATGCACATCAACATTCCATTTTCTTCTGCGGTGGCCATAATCGCATTCAAAAAATAGACCAGATTGCTGCGCATATCATCTTCGTCCATGCCATTATAAGTGTCTAGAGTGGCCTGAAACGGACTAAGGTCTATGCCAGTTTTAGGTATATTATAAGTTTCTGAAGATCCTGGTAGACCAGCTATTATTGTTTTGACCAATTGATAGATGTCATCATCGGACATACTGTTGAAGTGTGCTTGGGCAGCTTCAATTTCAGTTTTGGTAAAGCTTTTAACGGCATTCGGTCTTTTTAAAATAAAAAGGTCAAAAGCAGCAAGAGCCGTGGCATTAAAGAAAAGAGCCTTTGAACCGTCTTCAACTTCATGATATAGGTTAGTACGCGTCCAATCAAGAACAGGCATAAAATTATAACAAACTACGTTTACGTTACATTTAGCCAGATTTTCTAAACTAATCTTATAATTTTCTATAAGTGCTTCAAAACCATCTTGCTGTGTCTTTATACTTTCATGAATGGGTAACGATTCTACCACGGACCATACCAAACCATTTTCTTCTAAAACATCCTTACGTTTCTCTATTTCTGAAATAGGCCAAATTTCTCCATTGGGTATATGATGTAATGCAGTAACGATACCTGTGGCACCGGCCTGTTTAATATCTTGTAGGCTTACCGGGTCATTGGGCCCATACCATCTCCATGTTTGTTCCATATTTAGGCACTTCTTAATTAGTTGATAATTGATTAAATCAGCAAGGAAACTCTATACTCCGCTAAAAGCACTGAAACCGCCATCTACAGGAAGTACGATTCCTGTAATAAATTTTGAAGCATCACTACATAAAAACTGAATAGCACCGTTAAGTTCCTCAACTTCTCCAAAACGGCCCATAGGTGTATTTCTTATTATAGTCTCACCGCGTTGGGTGAAAGAACCGTCTTCATTGGTAAGTAGTGCTTTGTTCTGTTTTCCGATAAAGAAACCTGGAGCTATAGCGTTTACTCGAATACCGCTACCGAATTTGGTGGCCATTTCCACAGACATCCATCTGGTGAAGTTTTCCATAGCAGCTTTAGAAGCAGAATACCCTGCTACTCTTGTAATAACACGGTCTGCAGCCATAGAAGAATAGTTAATGATAACACCTTCTTTTTGCTCGGACATCACCTTACCGAAGATCAAAGAGGGAATAAGTGTTCCGTTGAGGTTAAGTTCCGTAACCTTATTGAAGTCATCAATCTTAATATCAAAAATAGATTGGTCAGGAGCAACCGTTGCTCCTGGTAGGTTTCCGCCCGCAATATTTAAAAGAATATCAATTCTCCCATAATCGGACAGAATTTGATTTTTAGCACTTTCTAAGGAGTTCTCACTTAGAATATCAGCTTCATATGCTTTTGCGTGTCCGCCCACGGTTTTAATTTCATCTAAAAGTGCTTCAACAGAATTTTTTTTACGGGTAAGCAAGGCCAATTTTGCTCCAGAATTAGCTAAACTTTTTGCTACACTACTTGCTAAAGCTCCACTCGCTCCAGTTATTACTGCAATCTTATTTTCTATGTTAAACATGGTTTGTGTTTTATGAGTGCCCAAGATAAAACAATCTAATCGATTACCCAGACATGAATATGTCATATTCTTTTATCAAGTAAAATATGATATGATTTTCCATATCAATGGATTTAAGAACAGTTTTCAGTCAAATAAAAATCAATTGCTCAGCAAATTTAAATTATGATTTTTCAATGTTTAATTGGGTTACAGACCTATTTTTGTGTAACAAATACACTTATAAATGATGATATGATCATTTGTTGCATTTATATGATCATTTGTTCTTAAATAATTGTTAAATAAAAGTCATTTTTGAGAAACTTAAATAAATGTTAACAGCTCAATTAAACTCAGGCACTTATGAATCAAACTAAAATTAAAATTAAAAAATGGCAACCCAACAGATATTTGTCGGGATTGTTATGGCTTCTGGCAATAGCTTTTGGTCATGCCCAAGACATCACCATAAACGGTACGGTTGCAGATAATTTAGGCCAGCCTTTACCAGGCGCCAATGTTCTGGTAAAAGGTACTACGAGTGGTACACAAACAGACTTTGATGGTAATTTTACACTTAAAGCCCCTGGTAATGGAACCATTTCTATAAGCTATATAGGTTTTGTTACCAAAGAAGTAGCTATTAACAACCAAACTAGTATTAAAGTATCTCTTGTGGAAGATGCAGAGTCTTTAGATGAGGTTGTAGTAGTGGGTTATGGAACACAGAAGAAATCAGATTTAACGGGTGCTGTGGCAACTGTAGGGTCAAAGGATATTGAAAAGTATACTTATAATGATGCCTCGCAAGCCTTACAGGGTAGAATGGCTGGTGTAAATGTTCAAGCTCAAGGTGGTGCACCAGGAGCTAGCTCTGTAATTACTATTAGAGGTACGGGAACATTTAGTAACGCTGGACCTTTATTTGTAATTGACGGTATGATTACCGGAAATATGAATACGGTAAATCCAGGTGATATTGCTTCGGTTTCCGTTTTAAAAGATGCCTCAGCAACTGCTATTTATGGTTCTAGGGCGGCAAACGGTGTAGTTATTATAACTACGAAACAAGGTAAGAAAGGAAAAGTCAGTATTGATTTAGATACAAACTTTGGTTATCAAAAAGTAATTAATCAGGTAGATTGGGCCGATGCTACACAATATGCTGGTATTGTTAATCGTGCTAATGATGCGGATGGTGTTCCAAGGTATCCCGCTAATGATACGGAATTCGACCCTAATTACAGTAGTAATTTATATGACGATTCTTTTAGAACTGCATCTGTGAGTAATACCAATCTTAGAGTTTCGGGCGGTGGTGAGAACAGTGTTTACAGTCTTTCCTTAAATCAGTTTGATCAGGACGGGGTTATTAAATTCTCAGATTTCAAGAGAACAACTGTAAGAGCTAATTTTGGATTGGACAAAGGTAAGTTTAAACTTCAAAGCACTATTGGTCTTACTAGAACAGTAGATAATCCTAATCCTTATTTTAATAAAGAAAGAAATTTGCTGCCTACAATTAGATTGAGAAATGATGCTGGAGAATGGAGCGCAGATGATAGAGCGGACAGAGGAATAACAACAGCTTACGGAGCTTTTTATGGTCCAGGTACAATTGCGAATGAATTAGGTATCGCGGATACAGAAGACAGAACTAATACCTTAAATACTGTTATTGGTAATGTTTCAGGTACCTATGAAATATTTGATGGCTTAAGCTATAAGTTAAACTTAGGGATGGAGTCCTCTTCAAGAAATAACTACACTTTTAGTCCTGATGCACAAGTTATTTATAGCGGAACGAATAAGGCTACATCAGAATTAAGCGAAACCAATACTAATCGTCTAAACACCTTAGTAGAACATACGCTTAACTATAAAAAAGCTTTTAATAAGCATAGTGTAGATGTATTAGCTGGTTATACCGATCAAAAAAATAATTCTAGATCTTTAGGTATAGTAGCGCTAAATGCTATAAATGACATTAGTGTTGCAGGTGCTTTCAGTTCAGAAAATTTGCAAAGAGCCCCTTCACAAGATATCACAACAACTATTCAATCTTATTTTGGAAGGTTAAACTATACTTTTGATGATCGATACTTGCTAACGGCTAGTTTACGTCGTGATGGATCATCTCTATTTAAGGAAGATCTGAGATGGGGTACTTTTCCTTCTATGGCAATTGGATGGAACTTAAGTAATGAGCCGTTTTTATCTAGTTTTGATGCGGTCTCTAATATTAAATTAAGAGCTGGTTATGGAGAAATAGGTTCTAATAATGTTGATGCATATGCAATTAATCCTTCTATAAATCTATTTAGCACTTATATTCTTGGTGATACGCAGTCCAGAGAATCTGGATATGCAGTTACAAGAGGTGTAAATAGTAATATCTTTTGGGAAACTACAAAAACTACAAACTTCGGATTAGAGTTTTCTACATTGAATAATAAGATAAATGTAACCATGGATTATTTTATTAAAAAATCCGAAGATATTTTAGTTGATATTCAATTACCTCTTTACACAGGGTTTTCTAATCAGATTCCTTTCAATAGAGGAAACATAGAAAACAAAGGTTTTGAATTCTTGGTGACTTATGCAGATCAAATTGGCGATCTAAACTTTAATTTAACCGCTAATTTTTCTACCTTGGATAATGTGGTAACCTCTTTAGGTGGGCAAGCGCCAATCGTTGGTGGAGGATTTACTTCTAATGGATTACAGGGGACAAGAACAGAGGTAGGTGAATCTATCGGTTCGTTCTATGGATATGTAACCGACGGAATTTACCAAACAGACGCAGAAGCTGCTGCTGCTAACGATCAAGAGGGTAACCCAATAGCAGGTGATCTTAAATTTAAAGATTTTAATGGTGATGGAGTTGATCCCGACGATAGAAAGTACCTAGGTAGTTCAATTCCTAATTTTGAGTACGGATTTAATCTAACCGCAGATTATAAAGGGCTAGATTTAAGCTTGTTCTTTAATGGTGTGTCAGGAAACAAAATTTTGAACTCTACGAAATATAGAGGATATTTTGATTTTAATGGCAATTATTTAGCGGATGCGGCAAATGCCTGGACACCTACTAATACAAATACCAATATACCAAGAAACACACAAGTAGACCCAGGGTTTAACCGTAGAATGTCTGATTTTTACTTAGAAAATGGTGCTTATTTTCGTTTAAGAAATGCGCAATTAGGATATACACTTCCGGATGATGTATTAGAAAAAATAAAGATACCCAAAATCAGACTATACGTTTCAGCCACTAACCTTTTTACAATAAGTGATTATTCTGGTTATTATCCAGAAATTGGCAGAAATAGTAGAGGAGGTACTAGCCAATTTAATAACGGTGTTGATGAAGGTAATTATCCTACTCCGAGAAGTTATCAATTAGGTTTGCAAGTTTCTTTTTAATAAAAAAATGAGAAAAATGAAAAATAATAAAATCACAATAAAGGGTGTAGTGGCAATATTTGCTCTTTTAACCCTTAATATAAATTGTTCCGATGATGCTTTAAATCAGGACAATCCAAACATCCTGGTACCGTCATCGTTTTGGGGTACAGCAGAAGATGCAAATAAAGCTATTTTGGGAGCGTATAGCCCATTTATTGCCATAACGTATTACTCTAGATTTGAAGTGTTCCTTTCTGATTATAGGGATGATGTTGTAAATGGATTTAACTCTTCTGACCGAACGGCAGCTGGTGCATTCAATGCCACTGCAGACCGTAATGCACCCAAATGGATGTGGGAAGCTCAATTCAGAGGTGTTTCAAGAGCTAATGATGTTCTGTTCAATGTTCCCAATATAGAAATGGGAGCAGCAGAGAAAGAAAACATATTAGGAGAAGCTTATTTTATTAGAGGTTTCAACTATTTTAATCTAATAAACAACTTTCTAAATGTTCCTATAATAACAATTCCAGTAGATCAGATGGAAGCTCCGGATTTGTTACCGCAAGCACCTCCTGCAGAAGTATGGGCGCTAATTGAAGAAGATTTAAAGAAGGCACAAACCATGTTGCCAGATTCGTGGCCAGCAGATCAAACAGGTAGAGCTAGGGCCAAAGCTGCTACAGGTTTATTAGGTAAGGTGTATTTATATCAAGGTAAATATGCCGAAGCTAAAGCGGAATTCATTAAAATTATGGATGGAAGCTTTGAATTAATGGAGGATTACGCGGATAATTTCACTGAGGAATTTGAGAATAATAAAGAATCCTTATTTGAAATTCAGTTAATTGCCGATGGAAACCAAGGATGGGGCGCAGATGCTTCAAATAGTGGTTCTGGGTCAGCGTTTCAAGCAGATTTAGCTCCAGTAGGGTATACCAATCAGAATACCATGAGGGTTAATCAATGGGCTTTGGATTTATTCTTGGATGAGCAAACGGTAAACGGAGAAAACGATCCAAGAACGTACACCACTTTCTTTTGGAATACTGAGGATATTACAATATACCAAGGAGATACATTACGCTCAAGAACTTATCTTAACACATCTTATGCAGATGCCTATGATGCCGCGGGTACAAATATATTTGGAAACAAATATGCAGATTGGAAGTTTAATGGTAAAAAAGAATCTAGAGATGGCGGATGGCACAGTTCTGGAAATAACCTAAGAATATTAAGATATGCAGATGTACTTTTAATGTTTGCTGAAGCAGAATTTAATCTTAACGGGTCCACCCAAGCTGCTTTAGACGCTATCAATGAGGTAAGAGCAAGAGTTGATATGCCGGCTTTTGCAAGCATTACATTGCAAGACATTGAAGACGAACGTGTAAAAGAGTTGACTTTTGAACGTACTAGATATTTTGACTTACTACGTTGGGATAGGGTGAAATCTAGAATTGTTGACAATCCAGATTTAAAATCTGAAAGTGGTGGTACAAGCTCTTACAAACCAGGAAGAGAGTACCTTGCAATTCCTCTTTCAGAATTAGATGGTAATAATAATGACGAAGGGTTTAAACAAAATCCAGGTTACTAATAATCAATAGTCAGGAAATTTAAAGGGAACCGTTAACAAACGGTTCCCTTTTATATTATTTATATTTAACTATGAAAAAGATAGTTCTTCCTTTAATTATTCTATTTATAATTTTCATTCAGGTTACAAGAATTATGGATACAATCAAATTGAAAAAAATGCTTTGCACATTTGGCCGCGTGGTAGTTTTATGATTATTGCCCTGCCAAATTTAGATGGCAGTTTTACCTGTACTTTATTTATGCCATTTGAAGGTGATGTTTCTTTTGAAAGTCTGAAGACAAAAAAGGATGCGGTACATTTTTTCAATACGTACTTCACTAACGTAATGGATGATATAGAAAATTTAACCGGAGACTTTTTTAAGAACCCTACCAGTGCTATGGTAACTATGAAGTGTTACCCTTGGACGTATTGGAATAAAGTTGCGCTTGTTGGCGATTCTGCCCATGCCGTAGTTCCTTTCTATGGACAGGGAATGAATGCTGGTTTTGAGGATATTTATACGCTCAATCAAATTATTAAAAAACATAGGGACGATTGGGAAGCTATTTTTCAAGAATATCAAAAAGAACGTAAACCCAATGCTGATGCTATTGCTGAACTCAGTTATCGCAATTTTATTGAAATGAGCAGTAAAACAGCGAATCCTGAATTTTTGTTGCAGAAGAAAATAGAAAAATCTTTTGCAGCAAAACATCCTCAGAAGTGGATTCCAGCTTATTCTAGAGTGACGTTTTCCGAGCGGCCTTATTCCGAAGCTTTGGCAATTGGTGATCGTCAGGAAGAAATTATGCAAAAAG
>ENA-ORXM01004882-ORXM01004882.1-marine-metagenome-genome-assembly--contig:-NODE-4882-length-11269-cov-3.961133_pt1 | contig 11269 bp, 9 predicted proteins | sample MGYA00237867_ERZ511480 | MGnify/ENA primary metagenome ERZ511480 (study PRJEB26309, sample SAMN06266103) | marine metagenome | isolation source: Algal blade | place: United Kingdom:Sidmouth, United... | reverse complement strand
GTCGTTCCCTGAGGGGCGCACCGTGCAGGGATCGACCAGAGAGTCGGGCGGCGCGTTCGCCGGGGCGCTCGCGTGCGTGCTGCTCACCGGCATCGCCGTCCCGGCCGTCGCCAACGTCTGGATCTTCGAGCCGTCGGTCTCGCTCGATCAGCGTCTCGACGACAACTACCGCCTCGAGACCGGTGTGCAGAGGGAGGTCAGCGCGACCCGCTTGGTCGGGGATCTCGGGCTGAGCCGTCGCTCCCGAACCGCGACCTTCACCGGCGGCGTCCGTGTCGACGGGCTGCTGACCCAGGGTGAGTACGAAGGCGACGAGCTCGACTCCAACCAGGTGTTCTTCCTCGACACCGTGCTCGGCGACGAGCGTACGAAGTGGGGGGCGGACGTGAGCTTCAAGCAGGACACGCCGAGCCGCGACATCTCGGCGGATCTCTCGAGTGCCGCCTCGGAGGCGACCGACAGCGGCGTGGTCACTCAGCGGAGCAACGTGGCGCGCCGGCAGCTGATCGTCGGTCCGAGCGTGACGCGGGCGCTGACCCGTCGCGCCTCGATCGAGGCGGGGCTGAAGTACACGAACGTCTCCCACGATCTGCCCACCCCCCAGGACGCGATCTACACCCGCTACCTCGGGCTCTACAACAATCAGAACGCTCCCGACTTCAACCGCGACGACATCGTGCCCGAGACCGCAGGCGGCGGCCCGCTGCCGTTCGACGAAGTCGACAACGAAACGGTCGGCGTCTTCACGCCTCAGGGCGAGCTCGACGACTACGAGGAGGCGAGGGTCGATCTCTCCTATCGCTACAGTCTCTCGCCGATATCGCTCGTCTCGGCCACCGTCAGTCACAGCTTCTACCAGGCCGATTCGGAGCCTGCCGACGCCGTCAACGTGCAGTTCCCCGAGAGAGGGCCGGACGGAGAGCCCCTGCCGGGGAGGCTGGTGCGCGACGGCGAGACCGATATCTACCGCAGACCGCGCGGGCGCGATGCGGTGTCGACGACGTCGAGCTTTCGCCTCGGCTACGAGCGCAACCTCACGCAGACCTTGAGAGGGACCGTGCAGGCCGGTGTCTATCTCAACACGACCGACGACAGCGACACCTTCAGGGAGGGCGATCGGGAGAACTACCGAGCTCCCCTCGTCCCCAATCTGGAGACGGACGATCCGAACGACTTGCGCCAGCAGAGCGCCGACGAATACGCCGCTTCGCTCGAGACCGAGACGGACGGTTGGCTCGCCAACGTCTCGCTGACGAAGGATGCGGGGCTGACGCGCTACGCGCTGCGCTTCGGTGTCGACGTGCAGCCGAGCAGTGTCGGCTCTCAGGTCGAGGCACAGGAGCTGATCGGTGATGTCTATCGAAAGATCGGGCCGCTCCTCGACGCCTCGCTCCGTGTGAGACTCTACGAGCCGGATCGGCTCGGCGCCAACCCCGACGATCGCTTCGCGCGGCGCTTCCTGAGCTTCGAGCCGAAAGTCATCTGGCGTTTCACGCGGGCGTGGACGGCCGCCGCCTCCTACCGCTACCGCCGCCAGAAGAGTCGTGTCGATCCGACGTCCGGGGAGAGCAACGCGCTCCTGTTCTCGCTCACCTACACCCCGCCCTCGGCGATTCGGGACGCATCCACCGCCAGTGGTCTCTGAGCCGATCGAGCGCGCATCGGTCGGCTGATCGGGCCGGCTCGATTCAGAGCAGCAGGAACTCGATCAGCGCCTTCTGCGCGTGCAGACGATTGCCCGCCTCCTGCCAGACGACGCTGAGCGGCCCGTCGATGACCTCCGCCGTGACCTCCTCGCCACGGTGGGCCGGCAGGCAGTGCATGAAGAGCGCGCCGTCCGCCGTCTGCTGCATCAGCTGTCCGTCGACGCGGTAGCCGGCGAACGCTCGTTCGCGGGCGGCCTGCTCGCTCTCCTGGCCCATGCTCGCCCAGACATCGGTGACGACGAGATCGGCACCGCGGCAAGCCTCCTCCGGGGAGGGGACACGGCGGGCGTGTTCCCCGGCCGCGGCGAGAATCGTGGCGTCCGGCTCGTAGCCGTCGGGGCAGGCGATGAGGAGCTCGAAGCCGAGCAGACGAGCGGTGTTGACGTAGGAATTGCACATGTTGTTGCCGTCGCCGATCCACGCCACGCGGCGCCCGGCGATATCGCCCGAGCGCTCGAGAAAGGTCTGCATGTCCGCGAGCAGCTGACAGGGGTGCAGAAGATCGGTCAGGGCGTTGATGACCGGTACGCGGCTCGCCCCGGCGAAGCGTTCGAGGGACTCGTGCGAGAACGTCCTGACCGAGATCGCGTCGACCATTTCCGAGAGCACGCGGGCGGTGTCCTCGATCGGCTCCCCGCGCCCGATCTGCGTGTCGTTCGGGGAGAGATGGATCGCGTGTCCGCCGAGCTGCGTCATCGCCGTCTCGAACGAGACGCGGGTGCGGGTCGAGGACTTCTCGAAGATCATGCCGAGCGTGCGCCGCGGCAACGGCGCGGGGTCGCGTTCGCTCGGACCGCGCTCGTGCTCGAGGCGGAACTCGGCGCCGCGGCGGATGATCGCGCGGAACTCGTCGGCCGAGAGATCCTTCTCCGAGAGGAAATGGCGCACCTCAGGCGCTCGCGGCACGATCGGCCGCGTCGGTGACGCGCTCCTCGCTCCGGGCCGTCGTGTCCGCGCGCTCACCCTCGTCGAGGAACTCGCCGATCAGCGCGGCGACACGGCGGACGATCTCGTCGGCCTCGGCATCGCTCAGGATGTAGGGGGGCAGCAGTCTGACGACGTTGCCCGCGGTCACGTTGATCAGCAGTCCCGTCTCGAGCGCACGCCCGACGAGCTCGGCGCAGGGCGTATCGAGCTCGATGCCGATCATCATTCCCTTGCCGCGGACATCGACAACCCCCGGACGATTGTGCAGCGCGGTGCGAAAGCCGTCGAGCAGGCGGGCGCCGAGCGTGCCCGCGCGCTCGACGAGCCCGCGCCGCTCGATCTCGCCGACGACGGCGAGCCCGACGGTGCAAGCGAGCGGGTTGCCGCCGAAGGTGGTGCCGTGGCTGCCCGGTTGGATGAGCTCGGCCGCCGCGCCGCGGGCGAGGCAGGCGCCGATCGGCATGCCGTTGCCGAGCGCCTTGGCGACGGCGACGAGATCGGGGTGGATGCCCTCGTGCTGGTAGGCGAACCAACGGCCGGTACGGCCCATGCCCGACTGGATCTCGTCGCAGATCAGCAGCCAGCCGCGGGTGTCGCAGAGCTCGCGGAGTCGGGCGAGGTAGCCTGGCGAGGGTACGCGGACACCCCCCTCGCCCTGTACCGGCTCGATCATGACCGCGACGATGTCGTCACGCGCGTCGCCGAGTGCTTCGATCGCCGCCGCGTCGTCGTACGGCACGGTCGCGAAGCCGGGGGTCAAGGGGCCGAAGCCCTGCTGGATCTTGCGGTTGCCGGTGGCCGCGATCGTCGCGAGGGTGCGTCCGTGGAAGGCGGTGTCGGCGACCACGACGGTCGGCGTCGCGATCCCCTTGGCGTGCCCGTGCAGGCGGGCGATCTTGATGCAGGCTTCGTTCGCCTCGGCGCCGGAGTTGCAGAAGAACGCCTTGTCCATGCCGGCGACGCGGCAGAGAGCCGCGCCGAGCTCCTCCTGTGCCGGGATCGAGTAGAGGTTGCTGACGTGCAAGAGCGTGCGCGCCTGTCGCTCGATGGCCTCGGCCACGGCCGCGTCGGCGTGACCGAGCGCGCAGACCGCGATGCCGCCGAGCGCGTCGAGATAGCGCCGGCCTTCGGTATCGCGCAGCTCCGCGCCGGCGCCGCTCGCCATGGTGACGGGGAGACGCCCGTAGGCGGCCATCAATGAGGTCATGGGCGCGTCTGTCCCGGGGCGTCTGGGCGGCTGTCGATGGTAGTACAGGCGTGTTGTGGCGCCAAGTGGTCCGGCGCGGCGGGCCCGTCGGCCGATGGTGCGGGGGGAGGGGCGAAGTGTCCGCCGGCACCTGCGGTTATCATCGGGGAGATGCGGCCGCTTGTGGGCCGCCGACACACGGGAGCCGCCCCATGACCGCCAAGACCGCCACCGAAGGGCGCCGCTTTCGCAGCCAGGACTGGTTCGCGGACTCTCATCGCCCCGACCAGACGGCGATCTACCTCGAGCGCTATGCCAACCAGGCCTACACGCTCGACGAGCTCAGGAGCGGGAAGCCGATCATCGGTATCGCGCAGACCGGCTCGGACCTCTCCCCCTGCAACCGTATCCACCTCGAGCTCGGCCGCCGGGTGCGCGACGGCATCATCGAGGCGGGCGGCATCCCGCTCGAGTTCCCGGTGCATCCGATCCAGGAGACCGGGAGGCGCCCGACCGCGGCGCTCGATCGGAACCTCGCCTACCTCGGGCTCGTCGAGATCCTGCACGGCTACCCGATCGACGCGGTCGTGCTGACCACCGGCTGCGACAAGACCACGCCCGCCTGCCTGATGGCGGCGGCCACGGTCGATATCCCAGCGATCGTGCTCTCGGGGGGGCCGATGCTCGACGGCTACTTCGAGGGGAACGATCTGATCGGCTCGGGCACCGCTATCTGGCAGATGCGCCGTCGTCTGGCCGCCGGGGAAATCAGCGAGGAGCGGTTCATCACGGGGGCGGCGGGCTCGGCACCCTCGGCCGGGCACTGCAACACGATGGGCACCGCCTCGACGATGAACGCGCTGGCCGAGGCGCTCGGCATGTCGCTGACCGGCTGCGCCGCGATTCCCGCGCCCTACAAGGAACGCCCCGGCATGGCGCTCGCCACCGGGCGTCGCATCGTCGAGATGGCGTACGAGGATCTCAAGCCCTCGACCATCATGACGCGCGAGGCTTTCCTCAACGCCATTGCCGTGAACTCGGCGATCGGCGGCTCGACCAACGCCCAGCCGCACCTGACCGCGATCGCCCGTCACGTCGGCGTCGAGCTCTTCCCGTCGGACTGGCAGGAGCACGGCCACGACGTGCCGCTTCTGGTCAACATGCAGCCGGCGGGGAAGTACCTCGGTGAACGCTTCTTCCGTGCGGGCGGCGTGCCGGCGGTCATGTGGGAGCTCCGCGAGGCGGGACGGCTGCTCGAGGCGCCGACCGTGACGGGGCGTCCGATGTCGGCGAACCTCGACGGGCGCGAGAGCCACGATCGGGAGATGATCCGTCCGTTCGCCGAGCCCTTGGCCGAGGCCGCCGGATTCGTCGTCATGACGGGGAACCTCTTCGACACGGCGATCATGAAGACATCGGTCATCACCGATGCGTTCCGCACACGCTATCTCTCGAAGCCGGGGGCGGAGAACGTCTTCGAGGGTCGGGCGATCGTCTTCGAGGGCTCGGAGGACTACCACGAGCGCATCAACGACGAGTCGCTCGGCATCGACGAGGACTGCATCCTCGTCATTCGCGGCTGCGGCCCGATCGGCTGGCCGGGCTCGGCCGAGGTCGTGAACATGCAGCCGCCGGACGCGTTGATCCGCCGGGGCGTGATGAGCCTGCCGACGATCGGTGACGGACGCCAGTCGGGCACCGCCGACAGCCCCTCGATCCTCAACGCCTCGCCGGAGGCGGCGGTCGGCGGCGGTCTCGCCTGGCTCAGGACGGGGGACACGATCCGGATCGATCTCGTGGCCGGCCGCTGCGATGCGCTCGTCGACGAGGCCGAATGGGAGGCGAGAAAGAGCGAGGGGGTAACGCCGGTGCCGCCCAATCAGACGCCGTGGCAGGAGATCGCCCGGGAGGGGACGGGGCAGCTGGCCGAGGGGGCGACGCTCGAGCGTGCGCTGAAGTACCACGGGGTGGCCAAGGCGCTGCCGCGGCACAATCACTGAGCGCGTTGCGGGGCATCCGCTACTTGGCGACGAACGGCGACAGCGGAGCGGAACGACGCTCGGCGGTCCGTTGCGATCCCCGAGCCGTGGGCCCCTCTTCCGCTGGAAAATCGACCTACCCCTTGCTAGCTGCCCGGTGTCGATGCCAGCATGCTCGGCTGCGGTGATCGCGCCCCGGGCGTGCGTCGCCTCCCCCTCGATCTTCCCTCGTCGCGACAGTCATCACGGACACCGTCACGACGGTCACAACAAAGGAGCTCAACTATGTCCTTCGAATTCCCCGATCTCCCGTACGACTACACCGCGCTCGAGCCGAACATCGACGCGCAGACGATGGAGATCCACTACGACCGCCATCACCGCACCTATTTCAAGAATTTCACCGGCGCGATCGACGGCACGCCACACGCCGACAAGTCGCTCGAGGAGGTCATGAAGAGCGTCGACACCTCGACCTCCGCCGCCATCCGTAACAACGGCGGCGGCTACTACAACCACATTCTGTACTGGAACTCGATGTGCGACGGAGGCAGTGCGCCGAGCGATGCGCTGTCGAAGGCGGTGAACGACGCCTTCGGATCGATGGACACGCTGAAGGAGGAGCTCAAGAAGGCCGGCACGACGCGCTTCGGCTCGGGCTTCGCGTGGCTGATCGTCAGCGGCGGGAAGCTCCACGTGACCTCGACGCCGAACCAGGACAACCCGCTCATGCAGGTAGCCGAAACCCAGGGCACGCCGATTCTCGCGCTCGACGTCTGGGAGCACGCTTACTATCTGAAGTACCAGAACAAGCGTCCCGACTATATCGACGCCTGGCTCGGGACCGTGGATTGGGCGAAGACCTCGGAGCGCTTCGCCGCCGCCTCCTGATCGGACCGCGGCTCGGCCTCGTGCCGAGCCGCGCCGCGGGTTGCGGTCGCTCCGGCCGCTCCCTTGAGGCACGGACGGTCGAGCCCCATCCTTCAGAGAAGGGGGGCGTCGTCGTATGATGCGCTCTCCGAGCCCTTCACCCCCCGAGCCTTCCATCAGCGAGAGAGATCATGTCCGAGCAAGCGAGCGCCGAGCAGCCGAGCGACGTCACCGAGCGCATTCGTCAGCAGATCGCCGAGAATCCCGTGCTGCTCTACATGAAGGGGACGCCTCAGCTGCCGATGTGCGGTTTCTCCATGCGCACGGCGGAGGTTCTGAAGGCCTGCGAACGCGAGTTCGCCTTCGTCAACATCATTGCCGATCCGGCCATCCGCGAGACCTTGCCGAAACTCTCCGACTGGCCGACCTTCCCTCAGCTCTACCTCGAGGGCGAACTGGTCGGGGGCTGCGACATCGTGACCGAGATGGCCGAGAGCGGTGAGCTGAAGAAGTTGGTCGACAAGGCGAGCGAGACGAAGGCGGCCGCGGCCGGGTAGGTCGGTCGGCCAGGTACGGCGCCGGCCGAGCGCCCCTGACCGAGGGCGTTCGGAATCTCGGCCGATCCGGTGATCGGTGGCGATCGAGCGCGGTTCGAGGCAAGTCACCGGCTCGTCGCGAGCCGCCACGGCGCCGGAAGAAGGGGCAGGGCGATCCGAGGTCGGCTCCGAGAGCCTACCAGTCGTCGACCTTGCCGCGTGTCCGCTTGAGGCGCGAGCGCTTGGTCTTGCCGTCGAGCCGACGCTCCACGGCACCGCGCGTGGGGCGGGTCGGGCGGCGTGTCTTGCGGGTGACGAGCGCCGCGCGCACGAACTCGCGCAGCCGCTCCAGAGCCTCCTCGCGATTTCTGTCCTGGCGACGGTGCTGTTGTGCCTTGACGACGAAGACGCCGCTGGAGCTGAGACGCCGATCGCGCACGGCCAGCAGTCGCCGCCGCACCGGCTCCGGCAGCGAGGAGGCGTTCACGTCGAATCGCAAGTGCACCGCCGAAGACACCTTGTTCACGTTCTGTCCGCCCGCCCCCTGGGCGCGGACCGCCTGCCACTCGATCTCGTCGAGCGGAATGGACAGCCGCTCATCGATGCGAAGCGCGTTCTCGTCGGCGTTCACGGCATTCGTCAGGATAGGGAACACGCTCCGTGATCCGGGCGGTGTTCGTCGGCCGGGCGGCTGTGTCGTGATCGGTGCGAAAGAGCGAGTGGTGGTGGAGAGTCCGGCCGCGACGGCCGTTCAGCCGCCGTCGGGCGGTGCCTCTTTCTCGACTTCGCTGCCGCTCTCCCGCGCCGTCTCGCCGTTCGGCGTTTCCTCCTGCTCGCCGTCCGGCGCCGTTTTCCCGGTCGCGTCATCGGGTTCGGGTTCGGGCTCGGGTTCGGGCAAGCGGTGCTCCAGAACGGCGAGGTTGCCCCGCTCGAGCCGCGGCACGTATGCGTAGTGGCGAACCCGCCAGCCGTCTTCGGTACGATCGAGCTCGTGGTGGTAGTCGGCCCAGAGCTCGTAGAGCTCGTCTCCCCCGATGCCCGGAACCCGCTGCCACTCGTACGTGCGCGAGCGCAGCACGGCGCTGTCGGCGCCATCGAAGACCACCTGTCCGCTGCCGCGCAGATGAAAAGTGCTCTTCTCGGCGTGCAGCGACTCCTGCCAGCGAGCGACGAGCGCATCCGCCGCCACCGTGGCCTGCTCCTCGCCGGGCAAGGCGACGGTGACCTCGTCGAGGAGCAGCGAGCGGACGCGGGGCCAGTCCTTGGTGTCGATGGCCTCGTCCAGCGCGTTCGCGGCGTCGAGGATAGCGTGCTGATCGACGGCCGGTTGGGCGTGCAGGGTCACGCCGCCCAACAGGAGGGGGATGGCGAGCAGCGTCGGGACGAGTCTGTTCATTATTTCCCTAAATAACACGTTAGCGGCCGGTTGAGCCGCGTTTCGTGTCGCGATTGCCTTTCGCTCACCCATCGAACAGGGTCGACTCGGGCTCCAGCCCCGCGTGCAGGGCTTCCCAGCGGTTGATCACTCGGCAGAAGAGCTCGGCGGTCTTGCGAGTGTCGTAGATCGCCGAGTGTGCCTCGTCGGTGCTCCAATCGAGCCCCGCCGCGGCGGCGGCGCGTGCCAGCACGGTCTGTCCATAAGCGAGCCCGCAGAGCGAGACGGTGTCGAAGCAGCTGAAGGGGTGGAAAGGATTTTTCTTGATCTGCGTGCGCTCGACCGCGGCGTTCAGGAACTTCAGATCGAAGAACGCGTTGTGGCCGACGAGGATCGCCCGGGTGCAGCCGGCCGCGCTGACTGCGGCGCGGATCGGCGTCAGGACGTGAGCCAGTGCCGCGCGCTCGTCCCGAGCGGCGCGCAGCGGGTGAAAGGGGTCGATGCCGTTGACCTCCAGTGACTTCGGATCGATGCGCGACCCGTCGAACGGCACCACGTGCGTGGTCAGGCTCTTGACCGGCCGCAGCCGACCGTGCTCGTCGTAGTCGAGCAGGACGGCGGCGATCTCGAGCAGCGCATCGGTGCGCTCGTCGAAGCCGCCGGTCTCCACGTCGACGACGACCGGCAGATAGCCACGGAAGCGTTCGTTGAGACTGACGGTCTGTCCGGGTCGGTACATGTCGTTGCGCTGCCCTCGCGAGGGCGGAATCATACACGCGGGTCGGACGGACGCTCGGGCGGTGCTACCATCGTCCATCCATCGCCGTCTCGTCAGCGTGTGTGGCCGAGCTGCTCCGCCAGTACTTCCGCATCGCGTTCCTCATGGGCCGCCCGCAGGATCTGCCGGGTGGCTCCGTGCAGCTCTGGATCGGCGTCGCGCTCGCCGGCGTCACCTACCTCGTGGCGCTCGCCGGTATCCACGGTCTGGGCCGCTCGATCGCTCACGTCGTACTCGACCTGGGCTGCACCGCGCTCGCCTTTCGCGTGGCGCTCGCCTTGGTCGGCCATCCGGGTCGCTTCGAGCAGGCGTTCGGTGGGCTCTGCGGGGCGAGTGCCTGGGTCAACGCCGCCGCCGTGCCGATCTATCTGTCCCGCTCGCTCGGAGCCCAGATATCGGCTGCGGACGCGCTAGCGGAGTTCGTGCTGTTGGTCTGGAGCCTCTCGCTGCTCGCCCACGTTCTCAGACACACGTTCGGGCTCGGGCTCGGGGTGAGCATCGCCGTGGCCTTCGCCTGGGTCGTGGTGTTGGTGAGCGTGATGGGGACGGTGCTGCCGCCCCCCCTGTCTGTCGACGGACCGACAGCGATGTTATGATCGGTGGCCACGCTACCGAGCCCGCCGGCTTGTCTATCGTTTCGCGCTTGCCATCGGATGACACCGCGCCGTCGCCTTGCGCGGCGTCTCGGGCGCCTGTCCCGACGGTGCTGAAGTGAGGGAGGACGGTTTGCAGGCACCTCCTTCGGACGAGAGACCGGAGAGTCCCGAGAGAGAGAGGCGGGACGGCACGGCCGCGGGTTCCCGTGAAGGCTCCCCCTCCGTGCTGCAGGCCGTTCCCCGTACGTCGCTCGTGGACGACATCTCGCGTGTGGCCTCTCGATTCGTTCCCCAGGGCTCCTCGTCGGCCGTCCGGGTCGCCGCTCAGGGCGGCGAGCCCACCTCGGCGCGACCCGACGGCGGCTCCCGTGCGACCGCCTCCGTCGCACTGAAACCGCTGGCCATCGAGGTGCCGGAGGTCATCGGCCGCTACCGGCTGGGCGAGCGCATCGGTTCGGGCACCTGCGGGGTCGTGCACCGGGCCGTGGACGAAGTGCTCGGGCGCGAGGTCGCGGTCAAGCTGTCCCCCATCGGGGAGGCACACGTGTCGACCGGGAAGGTGCCCGGTGCCCAGCGTGCCTACCAGACCGAGATCGTCGCCGCCGGTCGACTGACCCACCCGAACATCGTCACGGTGCACGACGCCGGGCAGTACGAAGAGTTGAACTACCTCGTCATGGAGATCGTCAACGGGCGTTCGCTGAAGGAGTACGGCAAGGGGCGCGAGCAACTGGCCACGCACCGGGCACTCGCGGTGGTCGCCGACTGTTGCCTGGCGCTCGACTACTCGCATGCCCAGGGCATCCTGCACCGGGACATCAAGCCGGCGAACATCATGCTCGCCGACAGCGGGGAGGTGAAACTGCTCGACTTCGGCATCGCGGTCGGACTGTCGGGCGAGGCCGGCCTCACCCGTCAGGGTCCGACGCTCGGCACCCCGAACTACATGTCGCCGGAGCAGATCCTCGGTCGCGAACTCGGGCCCGCGAGCGACTTCTACTCGCTGGCGACCGTGCTGTTCGAGTTGCTCACGGGGCGACAGCTGTTCAAGGCCAAGAAGGTCAAGGATCTCTTCCGCACCGTCGTCCACCAGAGCGCCCCGCGCCTGATCGACGTCCGCCCGGATCTACCGCCCGAGCTCTCGGACGTGATCGCCAAGGCGTTGCAGAAGAAGCCGGAGCGGCGCTTCCAGTCGGGGCGAGCGATGCGCGACGCGCTGATGCCGTTCGTCGAACGCTTTCGCATCATCGAGGAGCGTCCGCCCGCCCAGCAGCGCTTCATCCGCCAGCTGCAGCGGCAATCGTTCTTCCTGACTT
>ENA-ORXM01004881-ORXM01004881.1-marine-metagenome-genome-assembly--contig:-NODE-4881-length-11270-cov-102.346467_pt1 | contig 11270 bp, 7 predicted proteins | sample MGYA00237867_ERZ511480 | MGnify/ENA primary metagenome ERZ511480 (study PRJEB26309, sample SAMN06266103) | marine metagenome | isolation source: Algal blade | place: United Kingdom:Sidmouth, United... | reverse complement strand
AAAGTGCTAAAGTCATAGCAGCTTGACCAACAGTTCTCTTACTTCTGAATTTATTTACTACTACTGAACATGCCTAAATAATAGTGATACAAAAAATGAGCTCAAAGAATGAGCAAGTAAGTATCCGACAAAAGGCATGTATTATCACTACGGTAAAATTAGAATGCAAGATCTACACTGGAATCAAAAAATGGTTAGACGGGTATCAAATAAGCTAGGCATGATCAGAAGAACCTGATGCTTAAAATCGGAAACTTTAAATGATTGATAATTGAACGCTTAGAGATTGTTGTTCATGCTGCTTTGATAATATATATGGAACTGCTACACTGTGATAATGAATTCTCAAAGAAGAACGGAGTTACAGTAAAATAGGTTGTCATGATTTTTATTAAACATCTCGCCAATCAAAGCCTTTCTCTACTATCCTTCCCCGTACTTCGCACTAAGCTAACAAGATATTACACCTAACTATGATTACTTCTGAATAAGCCTTCGTAGTGGGTTTTTAATAGTACACCTAAACTATGTTACTGAATATGCCAAGCTAAACTGGTACAACAACAGCTGAAAGAAGATTCAAGCTGAATGAAGAAATAGAAGGAGAGCTTAGCCTCTATCAGCTAAAATGCACAACCAGACGGTAGCGGTGCAGTCAGCTCCAGACTGAGCGCGTATCCTGGATCCAAGGTGTCTGTTCTAAGAGAATCTTTAATCGTACCACTGAAGACGACAGAACCATAGGACAGATTGTTCATATGGGCTCTCACATAGATAAACTCATCAGCACTAACATTTACAATACCTCCACTCCTCGTAAATGGCTGCTCATCCACATGGCTGTGAGTCAATATGCGGCGATAGATCAGTGTGCTATCTGGTGTCAGTACTTCCCACCAGTCTGCATACTGATCGCATCCAGTATCTGGACTGGCGATCGTAACCTGGAGTGTATAGTTATGGGGCTGGCCTGTGCAGCTGACCGCCGTGACAGATGCCTGGTCATCATTAAGTAATACCCTTTTCATCAGGACTCCTTCTTCATCAGCAGCACATCCCGTCATCATAACGATTAATATGAGTCCGCTCATAATTGTGATAAAATACTTAACTGCGCTTAAATCCATCTGATACTGTATTTTAAAAAATAATAAAGCTATTAATATTTAATCTGTTAAATTCCCAAGGACTAATTGAGCTTGATAATTCAGCACGATATGAATCAAGGCTTGGCTGAGGCCGTCCTATTGCTCACCCTCAAATTCTCGAAAAAACTGATCCAGATAAAGTTGCATAAAGTCATGCCTCGATTGCGCTATCTCTCTACCCGTACTGGTATGCATCATATCCTTTAATAATAATAATTTTTCATAGAAATGATTGATGGAGCTACCATTGCTCTTCTTATATTCTGACTTGGTCATGCTCAATCTGGGCTTCATGTTGGGATCATGTATAGGATTCCCCTTGAAGCCGCCAAAGCTAAATACTCTGGCAATGCCGATCGCACCGATGGCGTCCAATTTGTCGGCATCCTGCACCACTTGCATCTCAAGTGAATTAAAGCTCGGTACTTCTGAGCGATTCTTAAATGACATATAGCGAATAATCTGGACCACGTGATCTATGATCTCGGGACTAACGGCTTGCTCACTTAAAAAACTATAAGCCGTGTTGGGGCCAATAGACTCGTCACCATCATGAAATTTTGGATCTGCAATGTCATGAAGTAGAGCTGCTAACTCCACAACTTTCCGATCCACTGGCTCGCTATCCGCTATACGCGCTGCCATCTTCCATACTCGATAGACATGCCACCAGTCATGGCCACCTTCCGCTTCTGAAAGGCTTTCCTTGACATATCTGTGTGCGATATCAATGAGCTCTCCTGAATTCATGATATAAAGTTATCAATCTTTATATCACTTAGATACAGTGAGCTACTTTGGTCCCAATACAAAGTCCTGTCTGCTAATAATTTTTACACTGCTCAGATTTAGCTCAAGTCAAGGGCTGACGATTCGCCCAGGGGCCCGTGATAGCCAGTGTATGTCCAGGCCCTTGAATATTCACAAATAAGGTTTGACCAGAGGGTGAGAAGGTCGCGCCCGCAAATTCTGACTTATGACCGACGTTATGACCCAAGGTATATATCTGGCCTTCAGGCGTAATGCCTCTTAGGTAGGCGTCCTTATGATCTTCACACAAGATAATATCTCCCCAAGGAGCTACGGTAAGATTATCGCAGTTCTTTAAAATGTGCTTATCATCAGATTCTGCAAATAAAATCAGCTGCGCTGGGTCATCAGATTCACGATCAGTGCCCTCGTGTGGACTTGGTATATACTTAAAGACTTGACCCAATTCGTCGGGCCCACCACTGGTACAGGCAAAAAATAATTCGCCCTGCCCATACCACATACCTTCACCTCTAGCAAACCGCGCAGCTCCCTGATCATAGCCTCTATATCTCAAATCATCCTCAGGTGACTCCACATCATCAATATCGATCCAATAGACTTCTTTGGATTCTGCCAGCTCGAACGTCTTCTCATTCCAGTTTCTGGTGTCCAGGCTCTTAGCTTCCCTGATGCATAAGATCTGAAGTCTACCACCCTGGTGTAAGTCACCTAGCCTATGAGGGAGATAGCGATAAATGAGGGAGTCACCCCTGTCTTCCGTCTGGTAGACTATGCCGGAAGTCGGATCAATGCATATGGCTTCATGGTTAAATCTTCCCATTGCTCTGATCGGTACTGGCGCTGACATGATTATTTTTTCTGATGCGGCGACTTCAAAGTTATAGCCATGATCCTTCTCCGCTGATCTACTTGACTTAGATACATCCTCCTCACAACTGATCCAACTGCCCCAAGGAGTGGGCCCTCCAGCGCAGTTGCGATTCGTACCTGCTAGCGATAGATATTCTAATTCTACTTGGCCTGTCGTCTCGTCATAAATCAGCGTGGAGGTACCACCTAGACTGGGTATTTCACCGTGACCATAGTCATAGAGCGAGGCTTTATCCAGCTGAGCTAAGCGTTCATTCTGATCTCCGAAGGCACCATATCTAAAGGACTTAGGGCTGAGTTCGTGATTTTTAATTAAAATAACCGTTCCTGACGTGCTTGGAAATGCTGCCATTCCATCAGGCATTCCAGGAAGGAGTAGACCATCATTCATAGTAGTCCCTCCTTTCGAGATGATTTGATATTTAAATCCTGCAAGTAGATCTAAGTATCCAGCTGGATCTTCCTGCAATGCACCGTAGCGAAATAGCTCTGTGCCCGAGGACTTAGCTGACACACACCGTGATAATCCCAAGAATCCGAGACTAATTACGGCGGTGTTTTGAATAAAGTTACGTCTGAACATCATATAATGACAACTTAAAATAACAGGTATTGGTCGGTATCTAATTTACTGATAATTATCATTAATCGTGCGATGTTCTTTTATATTATACCAGTGTAAACTCTGCTAAGGCAGGTCGATCAATAATTATGAAAAATAACTTCATCTCAAAAGTCTTTCTAATAAAAGGATTTATAAGGAAGTTCAGAAGAACCAGATGCTTGAGATTCAAAACTTGGTATGATTGATAATGTATCGGCTAGAGATTATTAATGATGCTGCTTTATTAATATATATGGAACTGTAACACTGTGATACTTAAAACTCATGGAAAACTAGGTCACTGTAAATATTCTTCGTCATGATTTTTACCACCAATTTTGCCAACCGAACTGGCTGCCAAGATATTATACCTACGGCGTGATTATGTTTATTTATAAATGTGCCTTTATGCTGGACTGATGACTGCGCTACTTTATAAATTGGCTCACGCGATTCAGTTTTTCATTTGGGATGATTAACATGTCAAAGTACCCGCCAGGCGTCGCTGGTACCAGTATATCTTTTTCTAGACTTAGGTTCGTATACTCTCTTTCTTTAAAGAATTTAATTAATTCAATTCGATTAGCTCTTCTTGCCTCGACTAGTAGCATTGGTCTGAATTTCTGTATGATGGGCTCAAGCTCTCGCAGCACTACGACTTCGTAACCTTCTATATCACATTTGATAAAATCTAATTTTTCTAAATTTTCAAAAAGCTTACTGCCTCGCCTCATCTCAGCATCAAAGCTTATGTCAGCTTCAGCCTTCTCAGTCATAATCTTATGAGCACCTGAGGCCATAAATCCATTCTTCTGAATAGTGTCATTAACAAGTTGGATTGATTTATCTTCTTCTCCCAAGGCGTACGGCAAGATTTCTATATTCTTACATTTTCGCGTATTCTTCTTTAAAATCTCCAATACTGGCTTGACAGGTTCTACAGCGTACACTTTTCCAGTATCTCCTACGAGCTTAGAAAAGAGTGTCGAGAGATACCCCAAGTTTGCCCCAATGTCAATTACCACATCACCTTTATGTATCACATGCTTTAAGAAATAAGGATATTCGTAAAGTTTATTATTTTTCAATAATCCTAAATCAAATGATAGAAAATAAAATTTACTTAATAAAGTCAAATAGGTATTTAATGGCAGAGCTCTATATATAAATCGTCTGATTGCGTTAGCTTTTCTTTTCATCTGTTTGTCATTTAAATCTATCTAGCTCTCTATAATTTATTTTTTATTTATACAATGAGTCGATTTACTTAATTAGTTTAATAGAATTAATTAAGCGATCTCATCTTCGCTGGCAGTACATATTATTCTCTATCGATTTTATCTATGACTGCCCCATGCTCCAGGATGTATTTTACGATTTCAATTAACTCTCATTTAAAGTTTCTTTTAACTCAGAACTAAAAGGCATTAGATTTTCACAAATCTATCATTAGTGACGCTCAGCTCAGATACTTACCAACTATAGGCATACGTCTACCCATACCAAATGCCTTGGTCGACACCCTCAACACGGGCGGTGTCTGGTATCGCTTAAATTCATTAATATTGACCAATCGCAAAATGCGCTTCACTAGAGCTTCGTCGTAGCCCATATCTATAATCTCCTTGGGACCCTGCTGCTGTTCGATGTACTGGAATAGTATATCATCTAATACATCATAATCTGGCAAGCTATCAGAGTCCTTCTGGTTAGGTCGCAGTTCTGCTGATGGCGGCTTGTTGATGGTATTCTCTGGGATAACTACACCATCTTTATTCATGTATCGTGCTAAGTCAAACACTTCCGTTTTATATACATCCCCGATGACGGATAGTCCGCCCGCCATATCGCCATAGAGAGTGCCATAGCCTACCGCAGCTTCACTTTTGTTGGACGTGTTGAGTAGAATGTTTCCGAATTTATTAGACATAGCCATCAAGAGCAAGCCACGGCAGCGAGCTTGAATATTCTCCTCCGTCACATTGAAGGGTAGATCTCTAAAATGTGGTGTCAGTTTAGTCATAAATGCATCGTATAAATCCTTAATATCGATGACATCATATTGGATACCCAAATTCTGTGATAAAGCGACAGCGTCATCCACGGAGTGACCACTGGAAAATTGTGATGGCATGAGCAAAACTCTAACGTGTTCCGCCCCCAGAGCCCTCACTGCAAGGACTGTAGTCACGGCAGAGTCGATGCCGCCTGATAACCCGATGATAGCATTGCTAAAACCTAACTTGCCAAAATAGTCCTTGACACCCAGGACCAGGGCGTCATGAATTTCGAGAATTTTATCTTTTGGTTGTTCAACTGACTGCGTGCCTTTAATAACCTCATCCAGTTCGTAGACCTTGAAGTCTTCTTCAAAATAAATCATCTCATCGAATATCTCGCCATCTGGAGACATCACTAAAGAGCCGCCATCAAAGATCAGCTCAGTCTGCGCTCCCACATGGTTGACGTAGAACAGGGGTAAATGGTATCGATCAATATTAGCCTTGCAAGTATGAATTCTAGATTCGGCATGGTCAAAATTGAAAGGTGATGCTGAAACATTGATAATCACGTCAGGCTGATCTGGCATCATCTCATCAAGGGGGCATACCGTATAGAGTGGGTTATCATTTCCGACATTCCAGATGTCCTCACAGACTGTCAATGCAAGTCGGACACCTTTGAATTCATAAGTGCTAAATGTCGTAGCTGGCTCAAAATATCGGTACTCGTCAAATACATCATAGGTCGGAAGTAGAGCCTTGTGCTGAACGAACTGCACCTTGCCTTCATACAGAAAATAGACAGAATTATAAAGGTCCTTACCCTCAATCACTGGATTGCGTGTCGGCGAGCCCAGAATGATGGCTACATGATGTGAGGCCGCTTTCAAGGTCTCAATGGCAGCCTCGCAGGACCGAATAAAATCGTCAAATTCTAAAAAATCTCTGGGTGGATAGGCGCAGGTAGCTAATTCTGAGAAGCAGATGATATCCGCCTTAGCAGCCTCCGCTTTTTTTACAGCATCCAACATTTTGCTGACGTTACCTTGGAAGTTTCCCACGTGGTAATTCAGCTGAGCTAAGGCAATCCTCATAGTATTTAATTTAGACTACAAATGTAACCGAAAAAGGCTTCTCTACGGTAGAGAAAAATTTGCAAACAAGTGGTAAGTCACTACTACGATGACGGCTCTGACTCTTAGCTTGACGATCGCTGTAGGAGATTGGCCATTCCGTAATGATGATAAAGAATATAAAATGGCAACTATATATTTGTGTAACCCACTAATAATTTCATAAAAACATATTGCGATTTTAAATAATATAAAGTGCTGTAATTGTGCATATTACACATATTGCTTTAACCGATATATGTTTTGTAAATATTTGCGTATAAAAACTAGTGCAAATTCAAAAACTTATTTTTATTTTTGATTCAGTTACACATAGCGTATTTCTCTAATATGGGAGATGTTGTTTCTTCTAAATGAAGAAACGCCCTTGAAGTTTGGCGACTGTACAAGGACGTTTTATTAATTTTAAAGATGATACAAAGGTACACATCTTAAAGCGTATTCAAAAGAGTATGCAAAAAATATAAATAAAGTTTGGTTTAAATAATTGATTCCTAATATCAGATTCTGTCTGCTGTATTAGGTATGATTGAAATATAAAAAAGCAGTAGTTCGAGCTACTGCTTTAAGCAGTAGTTCGAGCTACTGCTTTTACCTGAAACAGAACGGGTTGACGTTTCTGATTCTTAACTCAATTTTTTTAAAATGAGTAAATCTAAAGATGACCGCAAGTGGCATTTTGTTGAACCATATACTTACAAAAGAAATGGTAAAACAGTAAAAGTGCCAAGACACGGTAAGTGTATGCCTAAGAAAAGATAGAAACGTATTTTTTAGGCAAAAATCCAACTATGGGATTGTGAAAAATGAGCTATCTCATTTGTAGCCACAATGCAATTACGTTGGTATAGGATAAGCCAGAAAAGCCTCATGCGTCTTAGTATGGCTTATTTCTATCAACTACAAAACTAGATTTTTTATTGATTACATGCAATAGGCGTAGATATATTTAAGAAAGAACTAAATGAAAATCACTTCATAGACTTGCAAATAACTGAAGCCCGATGAATGGCTCGCCAGCCTGACCCGTAGCTCTCATCGCTATGATACTGAGTATTAAGAAAACCTATTTCTTTGGCACTTTAATAATATAAGTATTTTTCATGACCGTCAGCTTACTATCGATCAGCCATGGATTATACACTTTTAATTCTCTATAAGAGACACCATACTGCTCTGCAAATTTAGTCCAGCTGGGCACTGACTTGTCCACAGTAACCTCGTGGTAATTATCATGTGGCGGATAGAGTTGATGCGGCTCCACATAGAAGCCAAATTTATGAGGTGCCGTCATAATCTCTTTTATGGCCATCAATCTGAATAGATAGCGGCTGGTCTCAATATTGATATTCATATCATAAAATGAGAATGCACCCTGCTTCTTTCTGAGGGATGAGAAATTTGTCGGTCCTACGTTATAGGCTGCAGCCGCATTAGTCCAAGAGCCGAATCTATTTCTTAGCTTTTTCAAATATTTAGCGGCTGCTCTGGTGGCTTTCTCGACATGGTATCGCTCATCAACTTCGTCATTCACTTCTAACCCCATCTCCTTAGCAGCCAGCTTTCTGAATTGCCAGAAGCCCTTGGCATTAGCATGTGAGCTAACATTGCGTAGGTCGCTCTCGGCGACAGCTAGATACTTAAAATCTAGAGGCACCCCTTCTTCTGCCAGAACGCGGTCCATCAGAGGAAAGTAGCGATTTGATTTTTTTATATTTAGCAAGGTGTTAGACTGCCAGTATGCATTCACAGAGAGCTCCCTATCCAGCCGCTCCTTACAGTCATCAGTATTAGGCATTACTTCTCCAGCCCATGAATAAGATTTGTCCTCAATGGCAGACTGAATGGACTGTGGTAAGTGATTCGCTGTAGAACTGCTGTCATGCGGATCCTCTTCGGTGGTGGAGGATAAAAATAATAAACAGGTAAAAAGACAGCCTGAAATCAACCCAAAGGTCGAATACACTTTACTCATGATGTATTAGTTTAAAAAGCTCAAGATCATTAGAATATGTTAGCTGACATCAGCCAATATATTCTAAAACGCAAGTAAACACTAAATTAATGCCAATTCAGTAATAATGAAAGTGATATCGTATACAATATGGCGACATCGCACGCCAGTCCAAAGATGCATCAGCTTTTTATATGACATAAGCTGATTGTTATCCCCATGCTCTTGTCATGAAGGCCTGTATTAATGCATCACTACTTAGTAAGCACTGATCAGTTATATACAAACCGATCATCTGCAACTTTAACAGCGTAGAAATTTAGAGTACTTATTATCTGAAAAAAACTAACTGATGGCTGCGTGTAGAGCTGTAGCCGTGGTCGTCATCGCTGCCGGATTGGCGAGGATGAATCCACCAGGGTCGTGTCGGAGGTCGTCGCAATGGTTTTGGTATTAGCTCTAAATCAAACTCAGGTGTGATACTATAGACATGTCAGATACAAGAAAACAAAGCGGTAAATCTACGGATAGAACTTAGCTGATTAGTATCATTTTGCTCAATTGCGGATAAAAGCAATTGGAATTTTATAAATTAGAACTAAGAAATAAATAACGGAGCTATGACGACCCAGATAAAAGATTTACAAGAATATAAAGAAGCATATCAGAGGAGTGTCAGTGATCCAGAAGGATTTTGGAAAGAACAAGCTGATAGCTTTACGTGGAGAGAACCCTTTGACAAAATTTTATCTTGGGACTTCGATGGCCCTGATGTGCAATGGTTTCTTAATGGTAAGCTCAATATCACGGAGAACTGTCTGGACAGACACATCAGTGAAAGAGGGGATCAGATTGCTATTCTCTGGGAGCCCAATGATCCCACTCATGATGTCCGTCAGTATACTTACGCAGAACTTTTAGCGGCTGTCTGTCGCTGTGCGAATGGACTGAAGTCCAAAGGAATCGAGAAAGGTGATCGTGTCGTCTTCTATATGCCAATGGTCCCAGAATTAGCCATAGCTGTGCTAGCATGCGCCCGCATTGGAGCCGTGCACTCTGTCGTCTTCGCCGGATTTTCAGCTCAGGCACTTGCTGATCGGGTCGATGATGCTCAAGCCAAGATGATCATCTGCTCTGATTTCAATAATCGCGGTAGCAAGCTGATCCCCGTAAAAAAGGTAGTGGACGACGCCCGATCGATTGGCTGCGACAGCGTAGAGACTGTCATCGTACATCAGAATACTGGCAATGATATATCGTGGTCTGAACAAGATATCTGGTGGCATGACCTCATCGACGGTCAGGCTGATACGTGCGAACCAGAAATCATGGACAGCGAGGACATGCTATTTATACTATATACCTCAGGATCTACTGGCAAACCTAAGGGTGTAGTGCACACTTGCGGTGGGTACATGGTCTATACCTGCTACACCTTCAGAAATGTATTCCAATATCAAGATGGAGATATCTACTGGTGCACTGCAGATATCGGGTGGATCACAGGACATTCTTATATCGTGTATGGACCTCTACTCGCAGGCGCGACTAGCATGATGTTTGAGGGCGTGCCCACGTATCCTGATGCTGGACGATTCTGGGAGATATGTGAGAAGCACCAAGTCAATCAATTTTATACTGCTCCAACAGCCATCCGAGCGCTGATGGCCAAGGGAGATGAGTGGCCAGCTAAGTACGACCTCTCTTCCATTAAGCTGCTGGGGTCAGTCGGTGAGCCCATCAATGAAGAGGCTTGGAATTGGTACAATAAACACATCGGTAAAGAAAAATCACCCATCATTGATACGTGGTGGCAGACAGAGACGGGCGGCATTATGATCACACCTCTGCCAGGCATAACTGATGCTAAGCCTACTTATGCCTCCTATCCTATGCCTGGGATTCAGACCTGCCTTTTAGACAGTGAGGGGCATGAACTACCTGAAACAAACGCCGAAGGACTACTCTGCATTAAGTTTCCCTGGCCCTCTATGATCAGAACTACTTACGGAGATCATGAGCGCTGTAAGCTCACTTACTTCTCTACTTTTCCTGGGATGTACTTTACAGGTGATGGAGCCAGAAGAGATGATAAGGGTCGGATCAGGGTGATAGGTCGAGTAGATGATGTCATCAATGTATCAGGACATCGCATGGGCACCGCTGAAGTTGAAAATGCCATAAACGAGCATCCACATGTGGTCGAATCCGCGGTAGTGGGTTATCCTCATGATATCAAAGGTCAAGGCATCTATGCATACGTCATCACTCAAGGCATGGAAACTGATGACGCCTTCAGAAAGGGTATCATAGATGTCGTCGTGAAAGAAATCGGCCCTATAGCAAAACCTGATAAAATACAATTTGTGAAGGGACTACCTAAGACTCGATCTGGAAAGATCATGCGTCGCATACTAAGAAAAATCGCTTCACATGATGCAGAAAATCTTGGTGACACATCCACCCTACTTAATCCAGAAATAGTGCTATCGATTAAGGAGGAGGCAGTATAACTTACTTTTATCCCTTTAGAAAATTTAGCACTTGACTGACCAGTACGCAAGATCAGATGTAGGCCTTTATATTGTTAAAGAGATAATTAGTGCTTTATAATGCAGCAATAATCACCTGCATTTATGAAATGTAGACAAGACCTTACTTATCCAGCATCTTCAAGAATCTGCAAAGTGCTTAATCGTTACTAAGAAAGGCATGTTCAGTAGTAGTAAATAAATTCAGAAGTAAGAGAACTGTTGGTCAAGCTGATATGACTTTAGCACTTTT
>ENA-ORXM01004879-ORXM01004879.1-marine-metagenome-genome-assembly--contig:-NODE-4879-length-11272-cov-3.872979_pt1 | contig 11272 bp, 10 predicted proteins | sample MGYA00237867_ERZ511480 | MGnify/ENA primary metagenome ERZ511480 (study PRJEB26309, sample SAMN06266103) | marine metagenome | isolation source: Algal blade | place: United Kingdom:Sidmouth, United... | reverse complement strand
GTAAAGTTTCTGTCCATAAAAATGGGCTTACTCGTTTTACCTTTACGGTTGTCAGATTTCCTGTAGTGAATGGAAAACAGAACGCGCTTGGGGTCTGCGCCCGTCATAACTTCAAAGCCGTCCCACTCGCCGCCTGTCGGCCAGCCGCCCCCGGCCCAGCCCGATGACCAGAGCGCAGGCCACAGCCCTGACTGATTAGTTGCGTCATTTGCGGTTAGTTTGACGCGCCACTCAATAGACTGCCCTGGTTTAAAGCTCCAGTCTTTGCTGCGCACCATACCCGAGGTTACAGAACGGGTGCTGCCGTTCGGGCAGGTTTCGGTACGTTTTTCAGCCAGTAAAACGAGCTTGCCGTTTCTAACGGACACTTGCTCGGGGGTGTAGCACTGCAACTCGCGGTTGCCGTCGCCATAGGTCGAATGCTCGAGCTTCCACTTATCTAAGTCAAGACTGCTAAACTCCTCGCTCCAAACAGGGGTGCGCGGTGCGGGTGGTGGGTCAGGTGTGGGTATGGGGTCACTAGGGTCTGGGTTACCCGTTACGTACCAGCGCTGTTGATACCAACCGCGACAGTCGTACTCGAGCAGCTTAGCGCCGTTAGCCTGGGCAGACTTGGCAACTGTGACACATTTGTTGTCATGCTGGGCAACCAGCGAAACTGTACTGTCCCAGTGGGGCTCGAGCTTAAACTGCTGATTTACTAAGCCGTGACAGGTCCACTGATGCACGACAAAAGCGGCAGGATTGATTGTGCTCCTGGTATGCCTTGAAATGTCGAGACATTTACCGGATTTTGGGTTTTTAATAATATAGGTATCTGCCTTACCTGCCACGGGGTGAAAATCAAACTGCTGATTCGGATTGCTCTCGCCGCAGGCCCACTGCTGAAAGACAAGGCCATTTTGAGCGCGACCACCTGGCACGTCTAAACAGCGGCTCGAGTGTCTGGCCCGAAGCATACTTCTAAAAAGAGGGGCTTCTAAAGCGGCTTCTTCAAGCGTCTCATCAAGTTCTGACGCTTCCTGTCCGCAGCCCGCGAGAAGGAGTAAGAGCGAACTTATCAAGACGAATAGATAGCGCGTTCGTTCAGGCATGTTTCATCTCCCTTTCGCGACGTTACTGTCGACCCCATTAGAAGGCTCAACATGTCCTATTAACCTGGTTCTCGTTTGAGCTTGCTTAGCGCCACTTGAGGCGTTGCCGATGCCCGCTGAAATACTATCCACTCCCCCAAAATCTGAACGGGTAAGCATTTCAATGTTGCGCACCATAAACGTTATCGCAACGCTCATTGGGTAGCCCTGAGAAACCAGGGTAGGCCGTCGCTAAGCAGGAGCATACCGTAGCTTTTTGTGACGTTTGTGATGAAAGTGTGTCCGCCTTTGGTCATATAAATCGTCATATTAATTTGGTCCGTCGCCCCCTTCGGGGTAACTATGTCTATATGGGAAGAAACAATAAGTAAACAGGAGGTAGTCTTAAGATGGGCTGAAACAGGGCAGCGCTGCTGTGCTACTAACAACTTAGCAGCGCTGCCCCTGGGTTGTCACTGCCGCGTGGTGACAATGGGGTAAGCTTAAAGCTACTGTCACATGGTGACAACCCTGATTTTGGGGGAATCTATGCTTAAAATTCGTCTCAAAGAGGTGCTCGACCACTACGGTTATACCCTTTACGACCTGAGTGACGCCATTTTAGATTTGGAAGGTATATCTGAGAGTACCGTTTACCGCTTTGCGCGTGGCGAGCAGAATTTAACCTTAAAGAAGCTCGAGCTGATCCTATCAGCCGTGCGTTCACTGACGGGGCGTCCCATACGCTTACACGACCTTGTCGGGGATGAAGCATTTGGGGATGAAGCATTTGGGGATGAAGCGACTATAGATGAAACGTTACCCACCCCTAGCCTCACGGATGAACCGGGTTTTATAGCTGAGCCCGTCTCTGAAACTCAGCAAAGCAACGCAGACCTAGTGCTTTTTTCCCAAGGGAAAACAGCAGAGGATGTCGAGGACGTGTGGGACCTCATCACGCTTGCTCAGCGGCCAAATCGGCGTCCGCCCAAAAGCCCTGCGCGTCGCTGGCTTTTGGGTCTAGGTGGCTTGAGCCTGGTGGGCTTGGCGCTCTTAGCGGTTTCTTTAGCACCGGGCGGAACCCAGGTGGCTGCGCTTTTGGCAAGCCCTCTCGACCTTACGCCGCGTGAGCAGACCATCCAAGTTTCGCAAGGTGTCGATGACGCCGAACAAGCGCTAGTGTCGGGACGGGTTTACCGTGACAGTAATGATCTAGAACTGGTTGATGACGGCGCGCAAAATGGTCATCAGGTAGTTGGTATCCGTTTTCAAGATGTCAAGCTCTCACCGGGAACCACAGTTGACGCGGTTTATATCGAATTTAAAGCTGACGCCTCAGATAGCGGCCCTGCCTCCTTGACAATTCGAGGCGAGGCCAGTGACTTCCCTGATGTGTTTAGGAATTTAGAAGGCAATATTACTGGGCGGCCTGTCACCGCTGCTGTTGTCAATTGGCTCGAGCTTGCGCCCTGGGAAGCGGGTCAAACTTACCGAACCCCTAACCTTGCCCCTATCGTTCAGGAACTTATCGATAGAAACGGATGGACCTCTGGCAATAGCGTCGTCTTTATAGTCACGGGTACGGGCAAGCGCACCGCTGAATCGTTTGAGAGTAAGCCCACCGATGCACCCTTGCTGCGCGTTGAATTCACGCGGTAGAAGTCAAAGCAGTTGAGTACCTTTACGTTAAGATGTCGCCTAACTTCGTGACCACGCCTTGACGTTGGGTCTGGTTTGCGTTTATCAGCTAGGGAAGCTCGAGGGCCTATTCCAGTACAAAACTAGAGGCTGAGTCTTGACCCGTGTTAGCCTTCCACCCATTAAAGGTACGCCGCTGTCCGCCGGGAATTTGAAACGCCTCACCGTAAGTGGCAGTGTAGGTCTGGTTATTCAAATTAGAGGTGGACATTAACAGGTTCCACTTGTCCTGCGGAAGTGTCGTGTGAATGAGCAACTGGTCGCCGCGGTTTGTCCCACGGCTTGTTAGCGAGTTGTTCCGCCACGTCCACGCTGTACTGTTCAGTATGCGGGTTTCGCCTGTGTCTGAGTCTGTGACGGGTCTGTCGAGGTCACCACTGATATTTATTTGACTGTAGGCGTTATTTTCGACAACGTTGTTCTCGAAAGTCCAATTGTTGAGCGTCGAAGTGAGGATGCCTGAGGCGCCGTTGTTACAAAAGGTGCTGTTGCGAACGGTAAGTGGTCCGAAAATAGCCTCGAGAAAGATGCCATCACTCAGGTTGTCGCATAGGTAAACGTCATCAAGTACAACATCTTTAATGTCATAGTCGAGCCAAAGACCGCGAGCGAAGTTATATGTCGACACGTGCCGCCGGATGGTCAGGTCGCGCACAGAAAAGAACTTCTGCCCGATGGCCCAGCCTGTCAGGCCGCCTGCGTAACCCCGCCAGTTATTGTAAGAGGTCTGGTTATCCTCGAGCAACAGCCGCTTCGTCTTAAACGCGCCTACCCCGTCTGAGCCGTTATGGTTCATCACACTGTTTCTGAGAACGAAGTCTTCGCCTTTGAAGCCCAGGCCGCCCCCGTTGTTGTACTGTACCAGCACATTTTCTACGGTTACATTCTGCTCATCCACAATGTCTACTGCCGCTTTATCTAGCGTATTGGTCGCATGCTGAAAGGTAATGCCTCTGATAAGAAGATTACTTAAATTTTGAGGGCGAAATAAGATGGGCCGTAGGGCTACCTCTACCTCAGCATCTGAGATAATTAAGGCTGAGGCTGGCTGAATATAAAGAAGGTCGCTACGCTCGTCGACGAAGAATTCGCCCGGACTCAGTTCACCCCTACTTAGTACTTGTGTCAGCGGCTCACCGTTGACAAACACCATCTCGCGGCGCAGGCCGAGCGGTGCAATGTCGGTGTTAGCGGGCCAAGGATTGGCACTCTGCCCCCAATCGTAAGGCCAGGGGTGCGTGTAAATAGCGCCGTCGGCGCTCCAATCGGTCCACAGGTCCGAGCCAGAGATAACCGCGCCGTCTACCGACTCGAGCACGATAAGCTCGCCAGTCGCGTTGTAATACTTGTCAATGCTTTCGCGGTAGGTGCCACTGAGGATAAGACAGGTGCCCGCTTCGCCCCGCCGCGCCGCCGCCGCGTCGAGTTGCGCTTGCAGCTGGCCTTGTTCAACGTACACTTTGTCAAGGCTCTGGCAAGCTCGAGAAAGCTCATCCGGCTCGGGTTCAGGTTCCGGCTCGGGTTCCGGCTCAGGTTCAGGCTCGGTATCCCCATTGCTAACAGTAAACTCGGCACTGACTTCTTGCGTTCCTGACGCCGTTGATAGAACAGCCCTCACGCGGTGCTGCCCATTGGAGAGTGAACTTGTGTCAAGCGCCCTAGCACTGCCATCAATGTCTGTGCCCGCCACATCGTAAAAGGGGATGCGCTCTGTCTGGCGCAAGTCGCCATCTATGTAAAAGGCAATACTTGTAACGCTTTGCCCTGGTACTAAAAAGATATAAGCGTTATCACTGAGGGTCGTACCGCTCAATTTCTCAGCCCCGGCTCGAGTCGGCGAGATACTTACCAGTAACTGGTCACGCCAGCTGTTACTGTTGTCGACGAGAAAGCTCGAGACGACGCTCTTCGTAGTGCCCCCATCTAAAAGCAAGTCGGCTCTAATCGTATGTATACCATCGGTAAGGGTACGGGTATCGAAGGGATTCGCCGCCTCGGTAGTGCCACCTGCAAAGTCAAAAGGGGTGTAGCGCTCCTGCTGTACCGGCGAGTCCGCCCCGTCAAGGTAAAAATCGACGCCGCGCAAGTTGTTCGTGTCCGAAGCAAAAGCGTAGATAGTACCCGCCACCCAACTGCTGTCCAGAGGCTTGGGATTAGAGCGGTTCGTGTTCGTGCTCACCAAAATTTCTTTAATGATGGCGTTGGGCTCGAGACCCGTCGTAGCTTCGCTCTCCTGTGGGCTATCACTACACGCGACTAACAGCGCGATTAAACCAAATACGAGGCTGACGATAAACTTACGATTGCGGTACGGCATATAGTCTCCCTATTTTCGTGGCCTTTATGTTCCCTTAAACAGGACATGTTCGCCCCCCATACTGCACGGAGTCGTCTGTAAATCAGGGTTGTCTCGCTTGCCCTGAGTCGTTGTCGATTCTCAGTGAAAAGCTGTCCACCGCCTCAAAATCTGAACCTTTGAGCGTTTTAATTTCGCGCAGTATATCGTTGTCCCAACGTTCATCCGGCGCACCTGAGATAAACCAGGGTGAGCCGTTATCTGCCAGAATCATGCCGTAGGTTTTCAGCGCCTGCATAATGACTTGCATCTGGGGCGAGTAGCCTGAAATATCGACATCAGCTTTTAAGCGAAAACGTTGGCCCATCGGTGGATAGCGCTCCTCGGTCAGGGGCGAGGCAAAATGCCGCGCAGGCCAGACAAAGTCACGGCGTGTCTGCGGCACGGTAAAGCGAATCGCGTGCTTGATTTCACCCGCCGCGACCTCCTCATAACGAATAAGACCAGGCAAAATCGCTAAGCCTGCGGCGTCCGCTGAGGTCCAGGTTTCAGGGCGCAAGTCATAACTCTCTAAATCAAAAATAGCGCCCGAGCCCGCCGTCCAGCTACCATCTGGCTGAGGGAAGGCGTAAAACAGCTCAAAGAGGGTGCAACTGTCCTTGTCAACAACAAGTACGTGCCTGTCTCCGTCGCTGTTGGCCCCGCCCTCAATCGGTGCATTTCTAGGAACCGGATAGGGACCCTCGTCACTCTCGTCCGCGTAGTCAAAGCTGACGTTTACCTTGGATTGCGAGCCGTCCACCACAACATACGGAATCCCGATAGGTCCGCCCTCCCACAGGCCCGAACCAAAGTCGGGGTGGGGCGCGATGTCTGCGCCGATGGTATCGACATAGAGGTCAGAGTTTCTATCGACAGGCAGGCTGTCGACCCGCGTATTCCAGATATGGTCGCCAGGGAAAACGGGGCAACCCGCAAGCGTAGGTCCAGATGTTGGGGTCGGCTCTGGGTCAGGCTGAGGGTCGGGTTCAGGATCAGGTTGCGGGTCGGGTTCAGGAATAGGATCGGGGTCTGGCGTTGGGTCCGGTTCGGGATTAGGGTCTGGTTCACTGTTCGCTACCCTAAAGGTCGCCCGAACCTCTTGTTGACCTGCCGAGGTCGTCATAACGGCGCGCATGGTGTGCTGACCCTCACTTAAAGAGCTTGTGTCGAGCGCCCTCGAGTTGCCGTCAACCTCAGTACCCGCCGCGTCATAAAAGGCGTAGCGCTCGGTCTGTTTGAGGTCGCCGTCAAGATAAAAAGCAATGCTCCTGACCGTTTGCCCAGGCACCAAAAAGATATAGGCGTTGCCGCTGAGCGTTTCACCTTCTAGTTTTTTAGCCCCACCGCGGGCGGGCGAACTACTGACCAAAAGCTGGTTGCGCAAGCCGCTACCGTTATCCACTAAAAAGCTCGAGCTGACTTTTTTACTTGAGCCGCTTTTTAAAATCTCAGCCGTAACGGTGTGCATGCCGTTTGCCAGAGTACGCGTGTCAAACGGATTGGCTGCGTTTGCTTCGCCGCCTGCAAAATCATAGGGTGTGTAGCGCTCTTGTTGAACGGGTGAGCTTGCTCCGTCCAAATAAAAATCTACGCCGCGTAAATTACCTGTATCTTTGGCAAATGCGTAGATATTGCCGCTGACGACAGAGGTGTCGAGCGGTTTAGCTGCCGAGCGGTTAGCCCTGGTGCTCACTAAAATATCTTGAACGACTACGTTAGGCTCGAGGCCAACAGCAGGTTCTTCCGCGTCGCTACCACAAGCGCTCAGCAGGGTTAGTAGCAAACTACAAACAGTTAGAAAAATAAAAGGACGACGCTGTGACATATCGACTCCTTTGCCCCTGACCCAAGGTCCCTCTTTAAGTCAGGCGTCGCTTTGGTCTGTTTCCCTCAAACCTGAAAAGCTTCTTTTTCAGTGTATGGAGCTTGCGTGAGAGTCTTGTTAGGTTTGGTTAGTCGCGGCTCAGGTTTGGGGTTTTGTTCAGGGCTCGAGTTGAGTGGTTTGAGAATTTGGGTTATGCAATTTTTGTTCTCACAAGTATTGAAGATCTATTCCATTATCTGTACGAACTCGCAATGATTTTCTACAAAGCTAGCATCTTCTTCGATGAGCCGTTCAAGGGCAATCGACTCGGCTCCTTCGATTGGATTTCCACCATTCTCTTGCAGGTCTTCATCATCATTCCAGCGGTCACCCACCTCATCGCCAATGTATCCGCGCCAATAACCGTAGCACTCGACTTCGGCACAATACAGGTAGTGGACAATTGTCTGAAGAATATTCTGCCCATAGTCTTTGCCTTCAGGCCAATAGTAATAGCTCAAGACTTGTACCTTTTGCCTAGACAGGTTGTATAGCCCAATCCAGTAACCATCTTGGTCTTCAAACATCACAGGTTGAATAGCGTCGTCAGAGATAGTTGAGTATGACATAGGCTATTATTGATCAAGTAACTCAAGTGATCAAGTACAGTAACTAGCTCATCTAAAGCCTTTTAGGTAAGATGTCTCATGTCTGCCCCTTTTGGTATTACTTACCGCAAGGCAAGTTAAACATCTACTAGCGACAGTCCGCCGAGTATGTAAACTATAATTTCCTCGGGAGTTGTTTTCGGTGCAACTTGCATTTGATTTAGAGAGAGCCAAAGGTTATAAGAGTAAGTCCCAAATAGCTCGAGTTCTGACAGAAGCTTGGGTTAAAGCTAATGCTTATTGCCCTCATTGTGGACAAGACTATCTAAACGATTTCGCAAACAATCGCCCTGTCGCGGATTTCTTTTGCGATAATTGTCAAGAGCAATTTGAACTGAAGAGCAAAAAGGGAAATACTGGAAGAAAAATTGTAGATGGCGCTTATCAGTCGATGATTGAGAGAATATCCTCTGACAAAAATCCTAATTTCTTCTTTCTAAACTATGTTGAAACTTATCACGTAAAGAACTTTCTCATTATCCCAAAGCATTTTTTCACACCGAGTATCATTGAGAAGAGAAAACCGCTGCCTCCCACTGCTAGAAGAGCGGGTTGGGAGGGTTGCAATATAATCATGAGCAGTATTCCTGATAGCGGCAAAATTTTCTATATAAAAAACCAAAATGTGGTGGATAAAAAAGATGTTTTAAGTCAATGGCAGAAAACATCTTTCCTTAGGCAGACAGCTCACAAGAGTAAGGGATGGCTACTCGATATTTTAGGGTGCCTGGAGCAAATACCAACGCAAGACTTTCAGTTAAAAGACGTATATGCCTTTGAGAACCATCTCAAACGACTTCATCCTGAAAACAATTTCATCCGAGATAAAATCAGACAACAACTTCAACTTTTACGCGATAAGGGGTACGTCAAATTCATTTCAAGGGGGCGCTATCAGAAGGTATAATACTCGTTGCTGAAGCTCGAGTACTGGTAATCTATAAGCCCTCATGCCCGAACCTGTCACCATCACTTACCTCGAGCAAACTTCCCCCACCGACCACATCCCCAAATATTCCAGCGACCCTCTTTTTACCGTCAAAAAACTGGGCGTCCCCCTTCCCAGCCTCAACCGATATTTCTACACCGAGGTCGGGCGTGACTGGCGCTGGACGGATAAACTCAATTGGACCAATGGTGATTGGAAGCAGCACGCCGCGAAGGTAATGACCTTCGTCGGTTATTACGACGGCACACCCGTGGGCTATTATGAACTTATGCCAGAGGGCGACAACGTCGAACTCGCTTATTTTGGACTTTTGCCTGAGTTTGTGGGTAAGGGTCTGGGTGGCGCTCTCTTGACCTCCGCTATAAATGAGGCGTGGGCATTGGAGCCGAAGCGCGTGTGGGTGCATACCTGCTCACTCGACCATCCGTCTGCGTTAGCGAATTATAGGGCCAGGGGTTTTAAGTTGTTTAAGGAAGATGCTCATCCTCAAACATCATAAATTTGCTTTCCTCTAGCTGAGCAGGGGTGGCAGTTTCAGGTGTAAATACTTCAAACCCAGATTGCTTATAAACGCGAATAGCCTTAGCATTTTTGGGATTGACTTCTAAAATAACTTGTGTAATATCAGGACGCTCGAGAGCTTCTTCAAGCAAGGCTTTTGTCAAGCCGAGGCCGATTTTGTTACCTGCAAAATTTACTCGAACGTACATCTGAATAAGCGTGCCCGTCTGGTTTAAGCCAAAATCGTTGTGCGCTATAAAGGCGCAAATACCGATAAGCTGCTCTTCTATAAACGCGCCCATAACGACCCTATCGCTGTCTTGTCGCTTGATGGCGCTCTCGAGCCGCATTTCCGACAACTCTATTTGTTCTTCGTACTTTGAGCCAAAATGTTCGGGGTGCCGTTTCAGACTCTCGAGCCTGATGGCCCTGTACTGCGGTGTGTGCTCTGGTAATAGTTTTTGGTAGTAAACATTCACGCCTTGTTCTCAAACAGTTGCAAGTCCGACACGACCTGCGCCATGCGGTCAAAATCTTTATCGTTATGCTGTAGCCATAAACCGTTTTCTATAGCAATTTGAGCAATCAAACAGTCGACAGTGCTGCGCAGCGTAATACCGGCGCGGCGGCACTGGGCGTAAAGGGCGGCAGCGTTTGCATAACTCGCCCACGAATCCTGGGGGTGATAAAAAATTTGCGTGTCAAGATAGCTTTTGAGTGTGTCGAACGTTTCTTCGCTCGAGGTTCCTTGCAATAGCTCCTGATAAATCAAACTGGTCAGTCCGGTAGGAACGCCTCGGGTCAGCAGACCATCTAAGATGGTAGAGGCTTCCGTTTCGTTGCTGCCTAAGTAGTCAATCCACACCGAAGTGTCGACCAGAATCATGGGCTGTCGTCACGACGTAAATTCTTATAATCATAGCCTTTGGCAAAGGTGATTTTACCGCGTAGTTCGCGTATGTCTTTCCGGTTGCGATTCGCTACAAATTCTTGCAGGGCTAGGTGAATTAAGGCTTTTTTCGTTTTGACGCCCGCGTGCTTAAAGGCTTCCTCGAGAAGTTGCTCGTCTAAATCGATGTTTGTGCGCATATACACCTCGCTTTACACATAAGCATACGCCATTTGCTAAAGCTATTTAAGATTAAAGATTGAAAATTTAAGATTATTACGATTTATTTTTTCCTGTACGTGGTTTCTGACTTTAGTTGCCTTCAAAAATGGTTGGGCTTGATTCTGTGTGCCTACTTATGTTTTAAAGGAGGCCAGCTAACTCTCTGGAAATTAGCTCGAGTTCAATGCCAGTTCTGGGCGTTGCGCAGCCTAATCCCACTTGCATGAAGTGAGGTGTCCCAAACACCTTTTAAGGGCGAAAGGTCGTCCAGCACTCGAAGTTCAACGTTGCACACTTCTTGTGCATTCAGAAGGTCGGTGAGCTTACCAAATTTAATGGGCTTCACCGCTTTTCTGGATACCCACATTCCCGCGTCCTCTAGATCTTCAAATGCCTCAATAGGAAACTCATAACGGTAAAGGGTTGCTCCTTGGATGCGCTCGAGCCACCCCTCTTCAACGTAAGCCAGCATCTTTTTATCACTACCCTGCCACCAGTGCTGATAGTCTTCCTGGGTTGTTTCAGGTGTGGACCATAGCAAAATGCGCGGGCAGTCGCGGGGGAACAGGTACATGCCCTGGTGCGCTTCGTCAATCGCCCAAACGAGGGGGCCGTTTAGCCACTCGAGCCCTGGCGGCCTTTGCGCTGCAACGCGTACCGGGCGGGGCACAAAGACCTCAATATTTGAGTCGTCGCTAAAGTGAAAAAGTCGCATGCTTACGCGACTATACTAAACCTCAATAGGCTGTTGGTTTGGGTCCAAATTGGCGAATCCCTATCATAACGACCAAAACGACCGCTGCTGCAATCGCCGCAATTACTACGGATGGTGTTGCTCCTAGTTGCTTAGCAGCTATGCCTGCAAACGCCCAGACGAGTACGAGCGTATAGGGAATGTCGCCGCGTCTTGCTAAAACAGTTAGACCGATGCCGAGCGCTGCGACAATAGCAATGATTGTCCACGAGGGTGCAAAAGCGCCACCGTCGAACCCTCGAGAAATAAGCAGCACCGATGTATTGGCGACCGTCGCCACCGTAATCCAGCCGAGGTAAATACTAAAGGCAAGGCGCACCGCCCAGCGCTCGGCAAGTGGCGCTTCTGATGTGCCAATCCCAAGGCTTTCATAACT
>ENA-ORXM01004877-ORXM01004877.1-marine-metagenome-genome-assembly--contig:-NODE-4877-length-11284-cov-4.494155_pt1 | contig 11284 bp, 7 predicted proteins | sample MGYA00237867_ERZ511480 | MGnify/ENA primary metagenome ERZ511480 (study PRJEB26309, sample SAMN06266103) | marine metagenome | isolation source: Algal blade | place: United Kingdom:Sidmouth, United... | reverse complement strand
GCGTTTTGGATGATGAATACTTCTTAGGCTTGGCATTGGAAGCACAGGCCATCACCGGGCGTGGACGCTACAGTTTACAATTATTTGCACCTGAAGTGAGTCAACAGCTTAGGTGAGCATGCGAGCACATTTTTTTGGCTGCTGACATCATCAAGTGCGAACTATTGTACGCATTGAAACCTTAGGCATTCACGTTTATATGGAGTAGAACTATGCCTAAAAAGACAACTCGTAAAACTACTAAAGCAAAAAGTGTTAGTAAGTCAGCTAGTACGAAGACGAAGTCACCCGCCGGAAGATCACCTGCTAAGAAGGCGTCTCGTGCGGCAAAGACACGCTCAGCCTCAACTGATACCTCAACTGACAATGTAACCACCCAGGTTGATTCACTGGCAGATGTCTTGAATGAACGCGGTTTGTCGCGTGTGGAAGTAGAAACAGAAAGCTATCGTATTGTAGTCGAGCGCGATCTCGTGGGTTCGGGTGCAATCGCAGGTTCTGCGATTGCGTTGGGATCGATGGCATTGCCGCAAGCACATGCTCCAATGCTTCCAGCAGCCGATTCAGCAGTCGATTCAGGACGCGATTCACCTAAGGCAGCAGATTCCGCTACTGATACATCTGAGACTATCGATTCTCCTTTTGTCGGCACATTCTATCGCTCGTCGAATCCGGAGTCACCCCCTTTTGTGAGTACGGGGCAAGTTGTAGAGCCGGGGCAGTCACTGTGTATCATTGAGGCGATGAAGCTGATGAATGAAATTGAAGCGGAAGCACGCTTTCGTATCATCGATATACTGGTAGAAAACGAAAGCCCGGTTGAATATGGGCAGCCATTGTTTCGCGTCGAACGCGCGTAGCAGGTGTATAGTACCATGGCGTTCAACAAAGTACTGATAGCAAATCGCGGTGAGATTGCCTTGCGGGTTATTCGCGCTTGCAAAGAAATGGGACTTAAGACGGTAGCCGTATACTCTCAGGCAGATGCTGAGGCCTTGCATGTACGTTTTGCTGACGAGGCGGTTTGCATTGGTCCACCACGGGCATCAGATTCTTACTTGAGCATTCCTGCGATACTGAGTGCTGCGGAAGTCAGTCATGCGGATGCGATCCATCCTGGGTATGGCTTTTTGTCGGAGAATGCTGGTTTTGCTGAAAGCGTTGTGGAAGCCGGTTATCGTTTTATTGGCCCGTCTGCTGAATCAATGCGGTTGATGGGTGATAAAGTCAGTGCCAGAGCAGCGATGAAGAAGGCAGGCATTCCCTTGCTTCCTGGTACCGGTGCACTGGATACTGAAGACGCGCTGCTAGACGCCGCTAAGCGAGTAGGCTTTCCGTTGATCATTAAAGCGAGTGCGGGTGGTGGCGGTCGCGGTATGAAGATTGTGGAGCATCATGGCGACCTTGTTACTGCTTGGGCGACAGCACGCAAAGAGGCTGAGGCAGGTTTTGCAAATTCGGAGGTTTATCTCGAGCGATATGTTTCAACCCCGAGACATATTGAGATACAGATATTAGCAGATAGCCATGGTAACGTAGTCCATCTATTCGATCGTGAGTGCTCAATCCAGAGGCGACATCAAAAGCTTGTTGAGGAGGCACCTTCACCAGCGCTATCTGCCAAGAAGAGAGCGGAGATCGGCGCGTTAGTGGTCAAGGCCTGCGAAACAATTAACTATGAAGGCGCGGGTACCTTTGAATTTTTACTTGATGAAAACGAAGCACTTTATTTTATGGAGATGAATACCCGTATTCAAGTCGAGCATACCGTTACGGAGCAGGTGACGGGTATCGACTTGGTGCAAGCGCAGTTGTCTGTTGCTCAAGGGGAGTTGCTTCCCTTTGCACAGCAAGACATTTCAGTAAGTGGTCACTCGATCGAGGTGCGCATCAATGCTGAAGATCCAGACACCTTTGCACCCTCTCCAGGACAAATTACGGCTCTCAACTTTCCTGGTGGCCCTGGGATTCGGGTAGATGCTGCAATCTATGAACAGTATAAAGTACCTCCTCATTACGATTCTATGATTGCTAAGCTAATTGTGACGGCTAAGACGCGAGATGCTGCAGTGCTGCGTCTAGATCGTGCGCTTGATGAGTTTATCGTTGAAGGTATTCGCACGAATATTCCATTGTATAAGCGCATCGTCGATCATGCGGACTTTAAATCAGCTCATCTGGATACCCGCTTCCTTGAACGCCTGTAGACCCACTATTTGGTCATTGATCTGGCGACGGATCTCGTCACTCAGGCGTGACTAGTTGCTAGTGCAGATAAGTTCATGTCTAGCTGACCGCGCTTCGATCATCGGTGGCATGACCTGGGTGTTGCTCGAATAATCTCTATCATTATCGGTGCTTTACCGTAGATAGCGCGATTTTCATCACTTAGACATTTTTCTTCGATCGTCTGACACTAACATGGCTCCTATCTTGCATTCACAGTGTATTGAGAACTGTTAATTGTAATAGTGGAGTCGATTATGGAGATATTTGAAGCACTGAAACATAGAGATTCTGAAGTGAGAATGGGGTTGAATGACGTACTCACCTTTGGACTATTGTTGGCTGCAGCTGTGATGCTGCAGGCGTGTGGTGGTATTGATCGCCGCGATAGTGCTATGGGCGAAACACCAGAAGAGTTGCAAAAGCCGGTTGTAGTTGTACCGGCCGATCAGCAACCCTTGGATAATAAGGTACCAAAGACCGGGGATCAGCCTTCGACTGTCAATCCATTAGATGATGAAGGTGAGCAACCCGTTGACGCGCCGAAGTCAACAACGGTCGATCGTATCCAATTAATCGATGATTTGAATCAAATGGCAAGTACGATTCGTGTTGCAGACGACAACTCCGATAATTCCGAAACCGATGCAGCAGACCTGACGCAGGCCGAACGGGTTCGCCTGCAGCTGAAAAGTGATAAGGAAATGCGGAAGCTTGCCTGCGTAAACCTTGCGCGGCGGGTTACTGAATGCGTCGAAGGCACAACCTTCGACTTGGCTGTACTATTAGATATGACTGAGTTTTACGCTGGTAGCGAAACAGGAGATGAGAACATCAGCTGGTTCTGTGATGACTTTGCAAACGAAGATCTTACAGCAGCAGATATGGAAGACATGCAGATTTCGAATATCGAGGACATGATCGACGAGCTGGATGCGGGCCCCGATGAAGACTTGTCTGATTTAATGAATCGGGTACCCTGCTCAATGGTTCATGAAGCGACAGGTGAAGCTGCATTCATTCTTTCAGATATTCCTGAGCGTCTGACATTCTATTTTGCTGGATTTGCTTCTCGATTTCAAAATGCCACCAGCAGTGTGTTTGGCGTTTTCGGGAGGGTGCATGTGCTACTTCGGTCCAAAATTCGAATTACAGGTGGTGAATTTGATCGAGATACACGTAAGATCGTTGTTGTTTGGACAAAAAATGAAAACGATGGCGGATCAGTGCAATACACGAAATGGGGAGATATTGCACTTGATGACTCTGATACAGAGTTTACCCGGTTTACGTTGTTATCGAACGCAGAAGGTCAATTTAGGTTGACTGGGAAAGCGCCACCGTCTCGCGCACTTAATCGGAAGTTTGGCCGAGAAACTCTCGGTGTGGGTCATCTGGTCGTCGTTGACAAGTCTTTGAATATCCCGGACGGGACAGTGTTGTACTCGAACGATCGGGCAAACGATGGCAAAGCGTTGATTGATAAACTCAAACTAAATGGAGAATTTATCGGGAAAGCGATTTCGCAGACTCATGCATTTATCTACAGGGGAAATTCGGTACTGAACGGTAAGAGTGCTAGAGCATGGCAAGGTCACTTCACCAGAGGGCTTATATCATGCGTTAAACCACTCGACGTGAATAGCGATCAGATCGACTATTTGTATTTACAGCCTGCGATAGCGAATTATTCCGAGGTAGAAATCGAAGACTACATTTTTCCGCCGGATAAGGATTTTCAATCAGGCGAAAATGGCTGCTTTGATCCAGCCTCAAACCGCTATGCACCTTTTGAACTCGATCTGAGCAATCGCAGCGAGATAGGGTGGCTGGGTGAGACGCCCTTGGGTGAATTCGAACACGATGGATTATATGAATGAGCACGCAGTGATGTAGATGCTCGAACGGCGACTGATCTAGCCACCTAGCAGTCGGATTGATCGTTGAAAGTTTGATACCGTGTTTCAAGATCTTGAGACACTCGTGGAAAACCCTGCATTTTTCTTCAGAGATCTAATTGAGTCGATCTAGTTAGTTGTATCCATGAATCACTCTTGATGTGCTAAAAGTTCGTGAAGAACTGTTGCGGCGGATTTTGGTTAACAAATTGCATAGAGTTGTTCCGAACGACAATAGTAGCCGGTTGTGGCGGACTATCGGGTTATGGAGTGAATGATGGATAGACACAATATGATGAGTTGGAACAAAAAATATAATATTGATTTCGTGATGAACGTCATGTTCTTTTTTGGGCTGTTAATCGCAGCAGCGATGCTGCAGGCTTGCGGCGGCGCAGATCGATCGGGTACCTCATGGGGAACGACGCCCAAAGGTACGACGATTCCAGCGCTGCCGGTAGATAATGGTGGAGCAACAGTGCTACCAGCAGAGCCAGTGGACGATGCCTCATCATCTACTGACATAGATCAGGATACCGGAAGCAGCGTTGACATTGATGATACTACCCCTGGTGATGGTGAGACTGAGCTGGTAGGCTCCTTCGTTATCGAAGACCGCCTCGCGTTTGTCGATGAACTGAGTGCTGTGGCAGCGACGATCAAAATAGCTGATGATACAGATGAGGAAGATACCTCGCACGCGGCAACTGTTTTGACTGAGGTGCGAGACGTTGATGGGCGCAAGCTTGCCTGTGTGAGTTATGCGAAGCGAGTCGCTGAGTGTTACGCGGGTACGAATTTCGACATGGCTGTTCTCTTAGATGTAGAAGATATGTCGTCAGATTTGGTCAATGCTGGGGAAGAAGTCAAGGAGGCTTGTGAAGACTATGCGGAGTTAGATGATGCGCGGTATGATCTCGTTTCGGAAAACAGTGTTGAAGCATTTATCGACGCTGTTGATGGGACTGATGGCGATTCATTGGCTGATTTGGTTGGTAAGATGAGCTGCGCGGATATCGATACGATTACTGCTAATGATAAAGCCGTGCTTGGCTTGTTTCCGTCCTTGTTACCCGCAATGCTTGATGAAGATGAATTGTCTGCTAATTCTCGCGCTAATTTCTTTCAATCTGTTAGGGATTCTAAATTTTGGATTTTCTCGCAAGTACCTGAAGATGGGCGAGAAATTTTGCGTGCAAAGATCGAGTTTCTAAACGGTGAGTTTGATGAAGACGAGCAGAAGCTTATTGTCGTTTGGGAAACAAATCCGAATAGAGATGGGGGTACAATTAATTACGTCAAATGGGGTGAGTTGGTAGTTGAGGGTCAAGGCGATGTTCGAGAGTTTAGCCTGCGTTCGACTGATGGCAACGTACCGATCAAGAGCGCTATAAACAGTATGTTCGGTCACCGTGGGCTTGCAGTAGGCCATATCGTGGTCGTCGATTATGCAGATGAGATAAAGAACCGTAAGCTGCACAGCAGTATTGTGACGAACGACTATGATAGCAGTAGTCGCTTGTCTAAGCTGATCAATACAATCGAAATCGATGGCAACGATGTAGCGGAAGCGATATCAAGTACACACGCGTTCGTTTTCAGTTCAAATAGTCCATGGTCATTGATTCGCGATTCACCTCTCAGATGGTGGCAGGAGCATTTTCTTCCTGGGCGCGTATTTTGTGCCAAAGCGGATCGTCGATCTACGGATGACTATGACTTCGATCAGTTTGAGCCAGCGATATCTAATGACGCAGAAGCCGATGACTTTGATGGCTGTGAACGTACTGTCGACGAGACAACGACTAGCGCCGTACTGCAGATCGATTTGGAGAATATTCAGCAGATCAATTGGTTGGGTACGACCCCCTTAGGTGCGGAACCTGATGGATCCCCAAAAGTCATGCGGTGCTTAAAACTAGAGTATTAGGCTTAGGTGGAAAGCTGTGAGGCTTTAGCGGATCAAAGAAGATATGCTTGATACGCGGCCAGAATTGGTCAAACTTAGAAAAGATACGCCGGCCGAGTGAGACGCGCGAGAGGACCCGCCTGTGTTTGATGGTATTCGCTTGAAACTCTTTTTGAAGATCAAGTCGTTCGGCTGCTGCGCCGAGGCGCATGGAGAAATAGACAGCCATCATCATCAAGAAAAGATGCACGGATAATCTCGCTTTCGAATCGCATCTCAAGTCTTCCATAGATAAACCAAAGCGGTGAGATTTGAGGTCGCGAAAGGTCTCTTCGCACTGCATTCTGGCAGCGTATAAATCGACGACTGCTTGAGGCTTCAACTCGGACAATGAGGTAGCTAAGATCCACGGATCGTTAGCACGTTTTTTTGCTTTCATCGAAGCATTGGAAGAATTACCGCGGTGTGTCTTTGGATTGTAGTAAGCTTTTCGTCCTTTTCTCTGTGACTTATAGAGAACGACAGTAAACTCAATCGGTGATTTTTTAGTGACAATACATGGGCCCAAAGAGGTCGGGGTTTCGGTGGCCCTATCATACAATGTTTCAGCGAGACGCGGATAGGTGCCCAGGGTGCTTTTGCCATCTTTGACGCCTTTAGGTGTAATATAGACGTATTTAGCGAGTCTGCCGACAACATCCCAGTTTCGGCTAATCACCGCAGCAAACCACTTGTTTTTGAAGCCCGCGTCGGTCACAATAATGGGCATGCAGCGATCGGGAAGCACCTCTTCGAAGCGATCTAAAAAAGCAATATGTGTTTTGGTGCGATTGCCAACGCCTTTTTTATGCACTTCTTGATAGATGGGTATCGAGCGGCCATCGCAGGCCATGGTTGCACTGAGCAAGGTAAAGTCACTGGTTAAATCCGTCCAGTCGATGAGTAAAAGCGGCGCGGTTTCTATGCCAATGATAGCGCGTGCATGCGCACGTTGCAGATGCATTAATGCACGATAAACATGCCGGTTATTGATCAAGTGTTGATACCATTTGACCTGATGTTTTTCGGCGATATCCTTGTTCGAGTGACGGGCAATATGACTAAAGCTGCCGCCATTTGATCGTAAGATCGATAAGATACCGCGGATGATATTCTTTGCGCGACGTGGATCCATCTTTTCGAGTGCAGAATTGAGATGAGTGTGTAATATTTTTGATGCAGCCATAGTTGCTTTTTTGGTTTGTTTTGCGCATCTATGATCGCAAATATGGCTGCTTTTTGCATCTTTCTTTCCAGGAAATAACTGTTTTTATGGCATTTTCTTGCCGCGTACTGCGTTTTCGTCAACTATCAACTTTTGGGGATACTCCAGGTGCGGAACCTGTAAGCGACTAGAGCGCTCTATACTGGTTTAATCTTTACCTAGCAGCTGCGCGACGGGTGGCGGTGAGTCTTGTTTCTGGAAAAGTCTGATTGGTTTTGTTGGCTTTTTTAGCTGAACAGATACATATTTAATAATTTTAATAGGTTAATGCAATCCAATCTTGGACGGATTATTGTATTGGCTATATCGCATGCATATTCGGTATACGAGGCGGTCTAATAAACTTCAGCTAATTTCAATTCGATTATTTTTGACCATTGTCGTTATATTGAGGGTTTCGCTGAGTTTGTTTGGTACCGTTTCGGCCCAAGCCCAAGACATTTCCAACACACTGGATACACGTGTCGTGACGGGTTCTGCAGCTGAGAGAGCAGTTGAGGCGAAGACGGTTGTACATACCGAATCGAAAGCGTGTGTTAGCCTCAATGCGGCCTCGGTTGACGAATTGACGGAGCTAAAAGGTATTGGGCCGGCAAAAGCAAAGGCAATCATTCGATATCGGCGTCGTCATCGCTTTAGACGCTTACGTCATTTGCGACGAGTGAAGGGCATCGGGCGAAAAACGTTACGCCGACTTTTGCCATATATTTGCCTCTGAGCGCTGATCTGTCGAACTTGCTGATCAGGTGAATTCAGTGGTATGGTGAAGATGGCCTGATAGGATGCCCACCTTGTCTATCATTCCGGCTCATGTGCTTAGAGGTCATGTATATCCGGGCTAATTGATATCCCTCATATTGTAAGGATGAGTTAGGAAGATAAGTGTCAGTAGGCGAGGCGTTGAGCGCTAGATGTCGGCAAAGTTTAGATATGAAACATAACATTGAATCAAATCACCCTTCCAAATTAATCGATATGAATGCATTGGCCGCTGTCATACCCCAAATTGGTAGTGTGTTGGCAGGCCGCCGTGTTGCAGTAATCGGAGCGCCACCGCTATCTGACGGGTTGGTGCCTGAGGCATCAGTTCGATTGACAATGCTGGCTAAGATGATTGCCCAATATGCACGAACCGTTCTGGTTGTTGTGCCGACCGATGAGCAATATCAAGATATTCGACAGCAGGTTCGCAGTGATTCGAGTGAGTCACCTTCTTCTCAGATGGGTCGCCGAGAGGTTGATGGTAAAAAGTCCACCAATACCATTAGAGTGGTCAGTACAAGTCGACAGAGCTTAGCTGATATTGGCGCCCGGGGTCAGGTAGATATTGTACTATCGATAGATTCTTCTATTTCAACAGACGCAATATATCTGCAGAAATCCACATATGCTCCGCTGCTTAGTCAACTGGGCTACTTCATCCTTCTTGGCTCCATCGCTTCGGCTGATGCATGTCGAGGACTATGTCTGCCGTCACGTCCCGTGAAGTATTGTAGCTTATGGCGGCTTAACCGATTCTTTGGTTATAGCTTAGAAAGCTATAATGGGAGTGATGGGTTCTTGACCCCGAATGTCTACGATGCACAATCTAGTCAGCCTGATTTTATTGATCAAGACGGGGTGGATACTGATCACAAGCAGTTTCCGTCTGGTTCTGGTGCGCCCAAGCGTCATGTATTCGACGCAGACTTATCGCTGTGTATAGCGAGTGACGCACTTAAGCCGCCAACGCTAAAACATGCTATCATTCGCTCGAGATCGGCAAGCGTGTCACCGTCGATGTTTGCTGAGTATCAAGACCAATCATCTGCTCGTGTGGAGGAGTCAGAGTCTGGCTCTCAACCGGAACAACCTCAGTTGCGATCACGGAGGCGTTCACAGCCGCAATCTGAATCGCCATCGAGGGCGAAAGCGTTGTCTACACCGACGATGATCTCAGCACGTGTGCGTCGGGCGACTGAACAGCGATTAGGGTGGTCAAGTAGATCTCAACGTAATACGGCTCAAGATAGTGCTATCAAAGCCGACAAGCAGTCTACGCAAATCGCCGCCACGACTGGCTATTCCTCACAAAATATTCCTGAGGCAGATGATCAACATGTAGGTGGGTTACTTAGTGAACAGAAGTCTCTGATCTTGTCGCTGCGTCAGCAACTTGCTGATGTACAGAGCGCTCAGGTTGTTGCGAAATGGACGTTAGATGAGCTGAAGACGCAATTGATCGATTTAAGGGCTGTTCCGTCTAACGGTGACTTAGATCCTGCAGAACCGAATCAAGGGTATGTCAAATCAGATCTCGTCGAGCAAAAAACCAAAGAAGCCAAAGCTGCCCAGGAAAAGCTTGATGGCTTGCAGACTGAGAAAACCGAACTTGAAGATAAAATTGACGCGATTGAGCGAAAGCTGATGAAATCAGAATCCAGAGCAATGGAAGCACAGCGTCGCGCCACTACTGCGGAAAGCAAAGTCGCGCAGCTTGAAATTCGGTTGAAGCGCACTAAATCTGAGGCGACTGCTCTTAGTAAGTGGGCGGGTGAGCTAAGAGGTGACTTAAAAGATGCGAAAGGTGAGTCTACTATTCGGCCCAAAACGCCAGAACCAGAAGTAAATGCGCTCAAGAATGATCTTAGCGCAGCAAATACTCGAGTCAAAGCACTGGAGGAGCGATGTGATCGACTGCGGATACAAGCTGATCAGGCGCAGAGCTTGATTCGTAGTTTAAAGCAATCAACCCCATCAGCGGCCATCACAGATGCGGGGAATGATTCAGTTGGCGCAGTAAAGGGGAGCGATTTGCCGAGCAGACTTGAGCTCAAGAAAAAGCTCGATGCAGCCCTTAGCGATCTGGCTACAGCGAAATCTGAGGCTGAAGCGTTAAGGTCAGAATTACGTGATGCTGAGCAGTCAAAAGCAGAGTTGATTACATTTCGCAAGGAAGCCAAAACGCTTAAGACTGCACTCGATCAAGCTGATCAAGAAATACGCGATCTTCAGACGTATAGCAGTGGGACGCGTTCTGCTGGTGATATAGTCGGCGCCGATAGTGCGATTTCAGATAGCAATGCACAGCTGATTAAGGCAGCGACCCTGCATACTGAAGAGATAGCGCGTTGGCGAAGTCAGGTTGATGAACTCCAAGCGAGTTTAGACCATATGCGGTTGGAACGTGCACAGGTTAGGGATAAGTATATGAAGACGCAGCGTGAAAAAATTGCGCTCGAGAAGAAAATTGAAAGCTATCGTAAGGAAAGCAGTCAGCTCGGTCGCGAGGTGGCGAAGCTACAGGGCGAGCTTAAGAAACGTCAAATTATGGAGACAGACCCAAATATTGAGTCTTCTACCGGTGATTTCTCTTCGCTTCCATCAAGACCTCGTATCGAGATTTAGCCGCTGAACTAAAAATACTGCAAGATAGTTGGCGTGTCTCGAAATGACAAGATATACTGGGCTAGATTATGAAATTCGGAACTTCTGATGGGACGCCAAGTTTTGACTCTGAGGATACACGTCATTTTTTGGCTCAGGAACAATCTAAAGTCGACCAAGAGTCTTTTCCTACATACGGACGCTATGAGCTGATTAGTCGTCTTGCTAAAGGCGGTATGGGGGAAGTGTTTCTCGGGCGTACGGTTGGCGCTGCTGGGTTTGAGAAGTTTGTTGTTATAAAGCGGATCCTGCCGCATCTTCTGGAACAGAAGCAATTTATTGAATCCCTGATCGATGAAGCAAAGATCGTTGAAGGGTTGACACATCCCAACATTGTTCAAGTTTATGATCTCGGTCATGAAGCTGGTGATTACTTTATGGTGATGGAGTATGTTGAAGGTTATAATCTAGCGCTAATTGCGCATTACTGTGCGCAAAAAAAGATCTTTATTCCTGCAGCAGTCTGTATCTCAATCATGATAAAGGTACTTGATGGCTTGGCCTATGCGCATCGAAAGCGCGATCGCCAAGGTGGGTCGAGTAATATTCTTCATCGAGATA
>ENA-ORXM01004875-ORXM01004875.1-marine-metagenome-genome-assembly--contig:-NODE-4875-length-11287-cov-5.800803_pt1 | contig 11287 bp, 12 predicted proteins | sample MGYA00237867_ERZ511480 | MGnify/ENA primary metagenome ERZ511480 (study PRJEB26309, sample SAMN06266103) | marine metagenome | isolation source: Algal blade | place: United Kingdom:Sidmouth, United... | reverse complement strand
TGGTTTACCGGTTCTTTGTAGCGAGTCGTTAAGTAAAAAAGGTCTTTCGAAACCATCTTTGCCTTCGTCTGAAATATAATAGGCAGATTCGCTTCCATCTATGTTGATGGTCGGCACAAACAGCACCGTATTTCTTCTTTGCTTGTCTCTATCAGTTTCATTTTCAGGGTAGTTAGCAAAGTATATACGTATTGAAGATACATCGGCACCTGCTTTTTTTGTTTCCTGTTCCACATATTTCAAGTATTTCTTAAAATGCTCGAAATCATAGTCGGTATATTGCACCGGTACAAATCCTTCTCCAGAGGTGTTGCGCATTGCTTGACTTTTTTTGTCATCCCGATTTTGTGAGGATTGAACTTTGAGTAATGAATCACCAAGTCTTCTACCGCTATCCTCATATATTTTTATAATGTTACCACGATGTCTTCTATAGTTTGCGAATCTGGTTTTGGCCTGTTCATCGGAGATGATTATATCTTCAACCTCCTCAAAAGTAACCTTTTCATCTTGTTTCATTAGTTTGTTATTGCAACCATCGCAACCTGAAATAGTGATAAAAAAAACTACAATAGCAAATCTGAACATGAACGTTTTTGCGTTTTTCATGACATAAGTGTTTTTAGATTGTTCTGAATTTTGAATGCAAAACGGGGGAAGAAAGTATTTTGCGGTATAAAGGTATTTTAAATTACCGATATTTTGCCTTTATTTTAAGGAATTCATTTACATTTTTTAAATCTGTAAGAAGATGGATAAAGAAAATGCCATCTTAAAATGAGAAGGTTTCCAAAGGAAATAACAATTACGAAACCATAAAAAATCCCGGATTCCAATGGTATTGGAATCCGGGATTTTATCCATCTGATTTATTTTGATGTTAGCTTTATTGATTCATCGTCAATAAGAACTCTTCGTTATTCTTGGTCTGTTTGATACGTTGCTCGATAAATTCCATGGCCTCTACAGGATTCATATCGGCTAAGTATTTACGTAAGATCCACATACGCTGAATCGTGTTGTCGTCTAGCAATAAGTCGTCCCTACGGGTACTTGACGAGGTCAGGTCGATGGCAGGGAAAATTCTTCGGTTCGAAATCTTGCGGTCTAACTGCAGTTCCATATTACCAGTTCCCTTGAACTCTTCAAAAATCACTTCATCCATTTTTGATCCCGTTTCGGTCAATGCCGTTGCGATAATCGATAGAGAGCCACCACCTTCGATATTCCGGGCAGCACCGAAAAAGCGTTTTGGTTTGTGCAATGCATTTGCATCGACACCTCCACTTAACACCTTACCGGAAGCAGGTTGTACCGTATTATAAGCACGGGCCAAACGTGTGATAGAATCTAAAAGTATAACAACGTCATGACCACATTCGACAAGACGTTTCGCTTTTTCAAGAACGATATTTGCAACGCGAACGTGTTCGGTAGCTTCTTTGTCAAAAGTCGATGCGACCACTTCGCCGCGAACGTTACGCTGCATATCGGTAACCTCTTCAGGGCGCTCGTCTATTAAAAGAACAATCTGATAAACTTCTGGGTGGTTGGCGGCAATTGCATTGGCAACCGCTTTTAATAACATGGTCTTACCCGTTTTAGGCTGAGAAACAATCATGCCTCTCTGCCCCTTTCCGATAGGGGAGAACAAATCGATGATACGTGTTGAAATATTGCTTTGGCGATCTGCGATATTAAATTTTTCTTCCGGAAAAAGTGGGGTCAAATGCTCAAAGGAAACTCGGTCTCGAACTACTTGTGGATCAATCCCGTTGATTTTGTTGACTTTTATCAAGGGAAAGTACTTTTCCCCTTCTTTCGGTGGGCGTACGTTGCCCAATACTGTATCTCCGGTCTTTAGACCGAACAAACGAATCTGTGATTGTGATACATAAATATCATCTGGAGAGGATAAATAATTGTAATCGGAAGAACGAAGAAATCCGTACCCGTCTTGCATGATATCGAGTACACCTTCACTCTCAATAATACTATCGAACTCGAATTCCGGCTCTTTGTAACGGTTTTTCAGATCTTTGTCAAAGTTGCTCTTATCATGAGCGTTTTTTTGATGTCTATTGTTTTTGTTGTTACTGCCGCTGTTTTGATTTTTATGGTGTTGATTGTTGTTTTTTTGCTCCTTTTTTGAAGGTCCCGAATTCTTACTTTGCGGCCTAGGCCTAGGTTTTTTATTTTCGGTTTCAGTATTATTAGCTTCTCTCGAAGACTTTTTCTGTTCTGGCTGTGCTTTCTCCACAGGCACATTTTTCCTTTGCGTTCGAGGTCTTGGAGTCGGCTTAGTTTCCTTACTTGAGGGAGCACCTTCGGCTACTACTTTCGGATTGGAGGCCTGTACATCTAGAATTTGATAGACCAAATCCAATTTCTTTTGGGTCCTGTATTTGGGCACGTTAAGCCCTTTCGCAATTTCCTGAAGTTCAGGCAGCTTTTTTGCTTTTAAATCTGAAATTTCAAACATTAAATATGGTATAAATTATAAGTCTCTGTAAATTGTAAGAAGTGTATTGTTATTTGGGTATTTACTGGGGCTAGATACCCCTTTAGGTAAGTGCTATAACTAATAACGGAACAATATTACAAATTATTTTCAACACGGCATCGCTTTTTTGCAAAAAGACCCTTATTTTTGCGGTCCGAAAGGCAATATTTTCAATGATTCAAAGAATACAGACTGTTTATTTGCTCTTTGTAATCCTAATTTCAGGAATACTTCCGTTTTGGGTCAACCTTTGGTCAGATGCAAATGGCAATGAGATTTTCGCTAAGAATGAAATTTTTATATCCATTGCTTTTTACGTTTCGGCCATTTTGGCACTCATAGCCATGGTGCTTTTTAAAAATAGAAAAAATCAATTTGTGGTGAACAGATTAAACCTCATATTAAATCTTTTTTTACTAGGATTTTTCGTGTACCGGTCACTAAATCTATCTGGAGAGATTTCGGTCTCCGAGAAGGGTATTGGGATGCTGATTCCCGTAATTTCTATCGTTTTTTTGGTGTTGGCCAACAGGGCCATCAAAAAGGATGAAGATCTCGTAAAATCTGTGGATCGATTGCGATAAACCTAACATCTTAGTAGTATTAGTGCGTTAAACCCGGGGTAGTGCCCGGGTTTTTACGTTTTTTACCTCTTACTATAATACAATCGGTTTTAATTTTAATGCTATAGTCAATTTGAAAGGGCGGAAACTTTCCTTTCCAGTATATTTATCAGGAATTATTCAAGATTTTATCGATATGCAAAAACTTATTAGAGCCCTGATAGCTGGCTGGGGTGCAAAAAAAATAGGCGGGGGAAAATGTGGCTGTTTCGGCGTAATAATTGTCTTTATAATTCTTTACTGGTTGTCAGGTTATTTCATCAATTAGACTCATTTTTTAGGCAATCATAATCATTAATCAATTTTGTTAGTTTTTGTTTGGATAGGGTCATAGTAAAAAAATAGAATAGCACATCTTACGGCCTCATAAGTAGGTTAATTAATTCCATTTCGGAAAATAAGTTAACGGATTAGGGAGTATCGTGGGGATGCTCCCTTTTTATATATCCTATCGTTTTCCGAGTTCTACAATTTCCAAATCTTTAATTTCTTTACCGTCGATAGTAAACCGCAACATGGTACGCATTTGATGAAAACCATGCTTGCCGCAGGCACCGGGGTTCATGTGCAGCACGCCTAGCTTTTTGTCCCACATTACCTTTAAAATATGCGAGTGGCCACAGATAAATAATTTTGGCGGATGTTCTTGTATCTCTTTTCGAGTTCTTGAATTGTATTTTGGCGGATAGCCCCCGATATGGGTCATTAATACATCGACATTTTCGCATAAAAAACGATTATTGAGAGGAAACTCCTTTTGAATGATGTGGTCGTCGATATTACCATATACGGCACGTACGGGTTTGATTTCTCTTAAAGTGTCGGTTACCGCAAGGGTTCCAATGTCGCCCGCATGCCATATTTCATCTGCCTGTCTTGCATATTTTAGAATTACATCATCGATGTGGGAGTGCGTATCGGAAAGCAAAAGGATTTTGGTCATAAATAGTTGGGGTTTCTATAATTGACAGGCTTAAGGTTCTTAGCTCATTTTAAGTATGGGGCACCAAAAATTAAACTCAAGTCTCAGTTTCAAGTTCAAATTCAAAAAAAGCGAATAGTAATAAATGTAAGCTTCTAACACTCGGCACCTAGCTTTTTGCTTAACTTCAGTATCTTTATCTATCTGCAAAATTAACTATTAGTTTGAGATATTTCGTCCGGTTTTCATACTTCGGGAAACAATACCATGGGTGGCAAAGGCAACCAAATGCAGTTACTGTACAACAAGTCTTGGAGGAAGCATTCTCCAAAATATTAAGGCGCGAAATTGTTCTTATTGGAGCGGGAAGGACCGATACGGGTGTACATGCCAAAGAGATGTTCGCACATTTTGACTTAGATGATTTTTCCGATTTCGATAAATTGATTTACCGTTTGAATGCCTTGCTTCCCGAGGATATTGCCGTTCAAGAAATCTTTACGGTTTCCAATGGCGCGCATGCCCGTTTCGACGCTGTAGAACGTACGTACGAATATTGGATTGTACGGCAAAAAAGTCCTTTTTATTCCGATTTTTCGTATTACATAAAGTACCCCTTGGATATCGAATCCATGAACGCGGCCGCTGCCCTTTTATTGGAATATGAAGATTTTGAGTGTTTTTCGAAATCGAATACCGATGTCAAGACCTACAGGTGCGATGTAAAAAAAGCGATCTGGGAAGATAGGGGAGATAAAATTGTCTTTACGATTAGTGCCGACCGTTTTTTGCGAAACATGGTGAGAGCTATCGTAGGTACACTTTTAGATGTAGGTTTCGGCAGATTGACCCTTGATGATGTTAAATCGATCATAAATAGTAAAGACCGAAGTAATGCGGGCCCCTCTGTACCAGCAAAAGGATTATATTTGACCTCGGTCAGGTACCCTGATACCAATAAAAATTAGTGCCATTGCAATATTGAACCATTGGTCTAATTACAGCGGGGCAGTGAAAAAATTTACGTGGTTTTGGCTTTGTCTATTATCACCTCAAGAACCAATAACTAACAATCAAAAATTTTATCCAAAGTATGGATAAAGACTCCGGGAAAGCATTTGATACAAGACTCTTCAAGCGATTGCTCGCTCATACGCGCCCGTATCGTATAACGTTTTATGGCGTTGCACTTGCGGCCGTTTTACTTTCGGCTTTTGCAGTAATGACGCCAATTATTGTCGAACAGATTATTGACGACGCCATAAAAAAGAGCGATGAGGAAAAACTGTTAATGCTCACTTTGGCAATGGCGGGAGTACTTTTTGGTCAGGTTATCAGTCAACTTTCATTTAATTACTATGCCAACTGGTTGGGCGAGTCCGTCATCAAGGACATTAGGATCAACCTTTTTCAACACATGCTCGGTTTTCGGATGAAATATTTCGATAACTCATCCTTAGGTGTTCTAGTGACACGGGCGGTCGCCGATATGCAGCGTATCGGTGAAATTTTTAGCCAAGGTTTTTTTGTTATCGTTGCTGACCTTTTGAAAATGTTGGTCGCTGCGGTCGTAATGCTGGTCATCAACTGGCGATTGGCACTTATCGTTTTCGCAATACTGCCCGTAATATTGTACGCAACACGTTTGTTTCAAAAAGCGATGAAAGTAGCTTTTACCGAGGTTAGGGCGCAGGTATCGAATCTGAACTCCTTTGTGCAAGAACGTATTACGGGTATGAAAATCGTACAGTTGTTCACCCGCGAGAAAATAGAGAGCGAAAAATTTAGGAACATCAATGAAAAGCATCAAAATGCATGGTTGAAAACAGTTTGGTACAACTCTATTTTTTTTCCTATCGCAGAAATCGTTTCCTCCATCGCCGTAGGGCTTATCGTTTGGTATGGTGGGCTTCAGAACGTTTCTGATCTGGCACGTGAAGAGTTCGGTACCATATTCGCTTTTATATTGCTTATCGATATGCTCTTTCGGCCACTACGTCAGATTGCCGATAAGTTCAATACGCTGCAGATGGGTATGGTTGCCGCAAATCGTGTATTCAAGATTTTGGATACACAGAGTAATATTCAGGATGTCGGTACGATTACAAAGGATGATGTAAAGGGAAATATCAAATTTTCGAATGTTCGTTTTGGTTACTTGGAAGACGAGGAAGTATTACACGGAATTTCATTTGATGTCAGATCAGGGGAGACCGTGGCCATTGTCGGTGCGACCGGTGCCGGAAAATCGACAATTATCAACTTGCTGAACCGTTTTTACGAAATCAACTCCGGTAGTATTTTTGTCGACGGTATCGATATAAAGGATTTTAAATTGAATTCCCTACGGGCACAGATTGCCGTCGTGCTACAAGATGTTTTTCTTTTTGCCGATACTATCGCGAACAACATTTCTTTGAAAGACCCATCGATTAGCTTAGAGACTATTGAAGCCGCTGCCAAACAAATAGGGGTCGATGAATTTATTACAAGCCTTCCGGGAGGTTATGAATACAATGTAAAAGAGCGAGGCACCATGCTGTCGAGCGGCCAGCGCCAATTGATTGCTTTTCTGAGGGCCTATGTCAGTAATCCCAGTATTTTAGTACTCGATGAGGCCACATCTTCCGTAGATACCTATTCCGAACAATTGATACAAAGAGCGACTGAAAAAATTACTGAGGGTAGAACCTCTATCATCATCGCGCATCGGTTGGCGACCATCAAAAAAGCCGATAAAATCATCGTGATGGATGCCGGTGAGATCGTAGAGACGGGTACGCACGAAGAACTTCTAAAACAGGGCGGTTACTACAGTAATTTGTACGAGGCACAGTTTTTGGCCGAAGAAGTGGCCTAGTCGATAAGATTATCCTTAATTATTGCGGCCAGTTCATCAATAGTATTGTAATCGATAAACTCTCCATTTTTGATATATGAAATGTTTCCGGTCTCTTCACTGACCACTAAGGCCAGGGCATCTGTTTTTTCGGTAATACCGATTGCCGCCCTATGGCGAAGGCCGAACCGTAACGGAATATTCCGTTTGTTCGAAACTGGAAGGATGACCCTAGTCGCTACGATATAATTATTTTCGATAACCGTGGCCCCATCGTGCAAAGGACTATTCTTGTAAAAAATACTCTCGATAATTGGTTGGTTGATTTCCGCATACATTTTGTCTCCCGAAGACTTGATAAAATCAAGCGAATTATTCCTTTCGATGACAATAATGGCGCCAGTTTTAGTCGAACTCATGCGTTTACAGGCAGATAGAACGGAATCAATATCGACACTCGAACTTAAACCCTCTTCCTTTAAAAATTTAAAGTGCTTGAGAAACTTTTTTTTGTTGGAGAAATTGGTCGAGCCGATCATGAGAAGAAATTTTCGGATCTCTTGCTGAAACACGATAATCAAGGCAATAAGACCGACCTGCATGAAGGCCCCCACCATACTACTGATCATTTCCATACCCAAGAGCTCGGTAAGTTTCCAAAAACCCCAAACGATTACTATACCGATGAATATGTTGATTGCCACCGATCCCCGAACCAATTTATAAATGTAGTACAACAACACGGCAACGAGAATGATGTCGATGATGTCGGTAACCTTAAATTCCAGAAAATTCAGAAAATCCAAGTCGGAGGTATTTTTGTAAAATTAGGAAATTAATTCTCGCTTCAGTTGTTCCGTAAGTTTAACACATTCCACTGCTTCCTTAACGTCGTGAACCCTTAAAATATTGGCTCCTTTCCCAAGTGCGACCATATTTAAAGCGGTAGTGCCGTTCAAGGCTTTTTTGGCATTGGTCTTAAGAGTCTTGTAGATCATCGACTTTCTGCTTAATCCGGCGAGTAAAGGGCGGCCGAAATCTTGAAACAGTTCTAGCTTGGCCAAGAGTTCATAATTTTGGTCGATTGATTTTGCAAAACCGAATCCTGGGTCAATAATCAGGTCGATGATGCCCAGAGCATTTGCGAAAGCAATTCTTTCGGAGAAATATTTTTTAATATCGATTAATAGATTATCGTAATCTGTTTGTTGCGACATCGTCTGTGGGTTACCCCTCATGTGCATCATAATATAAGGTACCTTGAACTGAGCAATGGTTGGTAGCATTAGACTGTCCAACCTTCCTGCGGAAATATCGTTTATCATTGCGGCACCTGCTTCTAAGCAATTTGAAGCTATTTTACTTCGAAAGGTGTCTATGGATAAAAGGGCTTCCGGAAATTCTTGAAGTACCGATGCTACAACGGGTAGTATTCTGTTCAGTTCTTCTTCTTCCGAAACATGTTCAGCACCGGGGCGCGAGCTGTACGCGCCAATATCGATAAAAGTCGCACCCTCGTTCAACATTTTTTCTACGTGACTCAAGATTGCTTTTTTCTGAATAAACTTTCCTCCGTCATAAAAAGAGTCAGGGGTCAGGTTCAAAATACCCATAACCTTTGGTGCCGATAGGTCGATGATATGGCCTTTGCAGTTGATTGTCATATTGCAAAAAAAGGTTCTTAATAAGTTGGCGGGTTATCATTTGAATAACCAAGTTTAAAACACGAACTTTGAACTATTCGGATTTTGACCGAAATTAAGCAAATTAGAAACGATTTCCATGCAGCAAACTTCCGAACAATACGATGCGGTCATTAATACCTGCCGTGACCTGTTTCAAAAGAAAATGAAGGATTACGGTAGTGCATGGCGTATCTTAAGACTCCCCTCTTTAACGGACCAAATTTTTATCAAAGCCCAGCGAATTCGAAGCCTACAGGAAAATGAAGTGCGAAGAGTAGATGAGGGCGAACGTTCGGAATTTATCGGGATTATCAATTACTCGATTATGGCGCTAATCCAATTGGAAAAGGGAGTTGTAGACCAACCAGATCTGTCGTCTGAAGAAGCCTCGGCGCTTTTTGACAAACATGTCGCGGCCACGAAATTGTTAATGGAGAACAAAAACCATGATTATGGCGAGGCATGGCGCGATATGCGGGTCAGCTCGTTAACTGACCTTATTATCCAAAAACTTTTGCGCGTTAAGCAAATCGAAGACAATAAGGGAAAAACACTGGTCAGCGAGGGTATAGATGCCAATTATCAGGATATGGTAAACTATGCCGTCTTTGCGATGATTCATCTTGGTGCAAGCACCAAATCACAGGCATCAAATTCCTAATAATTGGGTTCGGAAAAAATATGCGATTTGGAAGAACGCACCTTTGAATTTGCGAAGGAATGCAGAATACTAATAAAATTATTAAAACGACAATTGCCAATATTGAAGATGGAAAACAGTTGATACGTTCATCAGGCGCTGTCGGGGCAAACTATATCGAGGCGAATGAAAAGTTGGGTAAAAAGGATTTTGTTTTTCGATTAAAAATCGCCAGAAAAGAAGATAAGGAATCAAGGTACTGGCTTCGCTTGATACAATCGAATAATCTGAATAGCGAAAAAATTAGTGAGCTAATCCGAGAATCGGATGAGCAAAAAAAATCCTATCAGCAATTATCAATAAAATATAGATTATAATAGCAAGTAGTTTCCAAATTTTTTGGAATTTAGAATGTGTTGTTTGGAATTTTTAAAAAGCATATGAAATATCTAGTAGGTTTTAGCAGAATTTTTGTTGGTATACTATTTATTATCAGTGGCTTTATCAAATTGAACGATCCCGTTGGGTTCTCTTTTAAACTCGAGGAATATTTCAGCCAAGGGGTTCTAGATCTGCCGTTTTTTGAACCCTATGCCTTGGCTATTTCTATTTTCGTCGTAGTCTTCGAGGTTTTGTTGGGCGTAATGCTTTTGGTCGGTTTTCGGGTAAAGTTTACGGTTTGGAGCCTTTTGTTAATGATAATCGGGTTCACCTTTCTCACCTTTTATTCCGCTTATTTCAATAAGGTCACCGATTGTGGGTGTTTTGGTGATGCCATCAAGCTAACGCCTTGGGAATCTTTTACAAAGGACATTGTGCTGCTCGTATTGATTGTTGTCCTTTTTATGGGGAGAAAGTACATCAAACCGCTTTTTAACCAAAAAATAAATCGTTTGGTCATTTTCTTTACGTTGGTGTGCTCCGGATTTTATGCCTATCACGTACTTGGCCATTTACCGGTAATCGATTTTAGGCCCTATAAGATCGGTGCGAATATCGAAGAAGGCATGACCGTACCGGAAGATGCACCTAAACCCATTTACGACTATGCCTGGCGATTTAAAGTCGATGGTGAAGAAAAGATTATTGTAACACAAGGAGATTATCCGCAGGTAGACGGAGAATTCATTGACGTAGAGACCACTGAGGTGCAGGAGGGTTATGAACCACCTATCCACGATTTTACGATCGAACAGAACGGTGAGGACTTTGCGGCTTCGTTATTGCAAGAACCCAAACTGCTTATGGTCATTGCCTATGATTTAAGAAAGACGAACGGAACTGTGTACTCCGATGTTAAAAGAACTGCGGATAAGGCGCTGGAGAACGGATATAAGGTGATTGGCATGTCTGCCTCCAATAATGAGCAAACTGATACTCTAATCAATGAACATGATTTGAACTTTGAATTCTATTTTACCGACGAGACGACGTTGAAAACAATCGTGCGCTCCAACCCGGGGGTTCTTGTTCTAGAAAAGGGAACGATTCTACAAAAAGTACATTATAACGATATTGATGAATTAGAATTTTGAATGTTTAGTGTTTGTAGTTTGGGGTTTTCCGTTCGAGGAATATAAATAGCATGGGAAGAATAGATAGGTTTGAAGATTTGGAGGTATGGAAATTGGCCCGTGAAATATGTCGATATATTGAAGAATTGTTTCAAAACACAGAACTTGGTTCAAATTATAAGTTAAGAAATCAAATGGAGGGCAGTTCAGGTTCAATTATGGATAATATCGCGGAAGGTTTCGGCCGGGGTGGAAATCAAGAATTCCATAATTTCCTTAGTTTTTCAAAAGGCTCCAGTACTGAACTGAAATCACAATTATATCGGGCTTTTGATAAAAAGCTGATTTCAGAAGAACAACTTAAAAAAAGGAATGGAAATGACCGAATATGAAACCAATAAGTTAGGAGCATTTATGCATTATCTTAGAAATAGTGATATTAAAGGTCAAAAATTTAAAAAAGATTAAATTTCCCCTAAACAGCAAACAGCAAACAGCAAACAGCAAACAGCAAACAGCAAACAGCAAACAGCAAACAGCAAACAGCAAACAGCAAACAGC
>ENA-ORXM01004873-ORXM01004873.1-marine-metagenome-genome-assembly--contig:-NODE-4873-length-11291-cov-6.312645_pt1 | contig 11291 bp, 11 predicted proteins | sample MGYA00237867_ERZ511480 | MGnify/ENA primary metagenome ERZ511480 (study PRJEB26309, sample SAMN06266103) | marine metagenome | isolation source: Algal blade | place: United Kingdom:Sidmouth, United... | reverse complement strand
ATTTTTTAATTTTCTCAAAAAAAAATTCCAAGCCATTAAACCTCTCACAAAATTACAATACCTACCACAACTTATTTTTTCGAATCTTACCGTTCATGTTTTACACTTTAAAGAATATTCACTAAATTGAGAAACCCTCACATTTTGCTATACACGACATAGCGGATTCAAATCATTATTAAACAGGTATAAGAACTTCCATCTTGGAATGTGTGTGCTTTCAAATAATTGTGATTTAGAATTTGGGTAGGGGTGCACTATTTGGTTAATAGTTATGCATAGTTGACAAGTTTATAATATTGTATTAACGCCATTGCGTTTAGGAGGTTGTTAGCAATCATAAAGAAAAGATAGTATGCCTATTGCGTACTATAATAAATTTTCTTATTTTTGATTATGAAGGCAAAATTCATCAAGTGGAAAAATGTGATAGACTATTGCGGTCAAGTTCATTTAAAAAAAAAGGCCTTCAAGCAGTTCTTTCATCGTACAAAATATACTGATTGGTCAAACCCGCAAGAAATAATAGATACATTCAAGAACTCTGATTTAATCACTTGTAAAAATGGACATCCAAGAATTGTGTTCAATATTGCAAGGAACAGGTTTAGACTAATTTGTGGATATAGTTTCAGAGCTAAAACGGTCAATCTTTATATAAAATTTGTTGGAACTCACAAAGAATATGACCAAATAGATGCTTGCAAGGTTGACATGTTTAAAAGTAAATGATATGAAATACAAAATCATTGCAAATGATGAACAATACAATAAATACTGTGAAATTCATGAGAAGCTAACATATAAGGATTATGAAAAGTATCACGATGAAATTGAGCTCATTGAATTGTTAATCGATGATTACGAAAATAGGACAGTAGAACCTATAAAAGAATTGAACCCAGTTCAATTGTTAAGCTACATAATTGATGAAGAAGAGATAACTAAAACCGAATTAGCAAAACAGTTAAAGGTATCCAAACAACTTATATCAGATATTTTAGCTTATCGCAGAGCTATTAGTTTGGATATGGTAAACCGGTTATCGAATAGATTTAAAATGCGACCAGAAGCTTTTTCAAGGCCATATAAATTAAAAGTTAGCAGAAAAGTAAAGCAGAAATCAGTGGCTTGAATACGATTGCTAACACTAAATATCATTACATAGCTCCTGCGTCGCTACGTTTATATGAATAAGATGAATGAATTTAGAATCAGGACTGCAAATCAAGAAGATGCTGTTGTTATCCATGATATTCATACGAAAGCCGTAAGGATTACATGTGCAAAATCATATTCAAAAACTCAAATTGAGGTATGGTTAGAAAAAAGAAGTCCAGAAGGTTATTACAATGGAATTAACAATAAAGAAATGTTTGTTGCTGAACTTGACAAACAGATTGTTGGATTTGGACATGCTTATTCAGGAGCAATTGTGGCCATTTTCGTTTATCCAGAATACCAAGGTATTGGAATAGGAAAAGGACTTTTAAATTATGCTTTACCAATCGCCTTAAATAATTCTTCGAACGTAACTATAGAAGCAACACCAAATGCATTTGAGTTTTATAAGCATTGTGGATTTACAAAGGTTTCGGATGGCAAGACTATTCGAAATGGAATAGAATTGGAAATTATCAATATGAATTATGTGAAAAATAAAGCTTTCTAAAAATAGATTCCACAGCATATCCTTCTTCCTCGGAAACGCAGGGTGTCATTATCCGCACATAACTTACATTTCAAACAAAATAAAATGGAAAACAGATATCGCTTCAAATGAAATACCTCAAATCTGACTAGACAAGAAATTCGATTACAATCTTCCTAATTTGAGTTTAACCTAACTTATAAACTACGAAAATTGGTGATGGCAGATAAGAGGTTGTTTTGCCATACTAGCAGCAAGGACATATATTGAATGGATAAAGATTTTTAGCTCAGATAATTAGCATTGAAGAATAAATCCCTTTCCATGTATATTCTTAATAGAGACCTTCTTATCCGCTGACAAATATTTGCGCAGGTGCGATATGAAGACATCCATACTCTTACGACTAAATTCATCCGTACTTCCCCATATTTTTTGCAATGCATCTTTTCTTAATAAAATACGATTGGCATGTTCGGCCAACATTCTTAATAATTCGGCTTCGCGTGTCGTCAAGGTTTTGACCTGGTCTCCATAGGATAGGGAATGTTGATCAGGACGGAAGGAATATTGACCTATCTGATATTCTGATAAGTTTGATTGTGATTTATGTTTTGTGCTGATAGCTAATAGTGCTTTGACTTTGGCGACCAGCAGTTCTTCATCTATCGGCTTGGTGATGTAGTCGAATGCGCCCAATTTGTATCCCTTGAGTTGATCGATTTTGAGCGCCTTTGCACTAATGAATATGAAAGGAATCTGCGGATACAGGGTGTGAAGTTTTTCTGCAAAAGCAAATCCATCCATGCCCGGGAGCATGATATCCAACAAAGCTAATTTGAACTCATATCGCGGTAGCAATTCAAAGGCCTCTTCAGCAGACTTCGCCCAGATGGGGGATAGGTCATGCATGGACAGATATTCAGAAAGTATATATCCAAAACTTTGATCATCTTCAAGAAGGAGTATCTGCTTCATAATTACAAGGTTATAATAAAAGATGTACCATTTAAATAATCGCGATCCAATGTGATGTTACCGCCATGTTCTCTTATGATGGTTTGGACATAACTTAATCCTATACCAAACCCAGCCCCTTGGTATTGGTTTTTGATTTGACCTCTGTAAAATCGCTCAAATATATGATCCCGATGTTTTGGTCGAATGCCAGGGCCATCGTCAGTTATAACGAGCTGGATGTCATCTGCGTTTGTTGCTGAGATAATGATATTGACGCCATTGTCGCCATACTTCAAACTATTCTCGACCAGATTGGATAGTGCATTGAGAAGATGATAGGCATCACCGATCATGCGGATTGCAGTTTCAGGTAATTCGATTTGTAATTGGGCAGCTTTTTTTTCTATGAGTGGACCGAGACGGATAGGTATTTTATTGATGATCTGGCCAAGATTCAAGTCTTCTTTGCTTAATGTAATCACTTCATTGTCTAGCAGTGACAATTCCAATATTTTATCAATCTGATTTTCAAGTGACACACTTTCTCGGTCAATCAATTGGAGGTAGGTTTTTTGTTTTTCAGGAGCTGGATTTTTTAATAACATTCTAGAAGCCAAACGTATAGAGCTCAATGGGGTTTTAAACTCATGCGTCATATTATTAAAAAATTCCTCTTTGGTTTTACTGGCTGCTTTGTACCGAGATAAAGACTTTAATAGATAGTAGAATAATGAAAGTAAAGCATATAGCAGAACAATATTGCCAATAAATAAACCTATCATTTCACCAAGTGTTTCTTTAAGAATTTCTGGATGATACAATGCAAACCAAAGTTCTGTTTCTGCTTGAGATCCACCTACTATTGGACTGTAATATTGAAAGGTTGAAGTGCGCAGTAATTCTATTTGATCAGGTGCACCCTTTTTCATCAATTTCTTTTGCTCCGGGCTGATCGTGCTAAAGGACACGATGCAACTTAAGCAGGCTTTTGCATCTGTTTGGATAAAGACATCTTTTAGTTGGGGTGCATTAGATTTTATTATTTGATAAGTGCTGTCATCGTATATGGCATAGCAAATGTTTGGTGAGAGGTTTTTGTTTTGTAATGCAGATTGGACGACTTCGTCAATAAGCGTGTCGGGTAATTGTGCCAATTGACTGCGATTGACATGAAATGCATCATGATCAATGGCGTTGACTTCAAGCGCGATGTCGGGAGCCACAATTTCTAAATTTTGTTCGATGATCGATCGTTGCGATTGGGCAGCATTTATTAGCCAGCTCACCTGCAATATAACCAATAGTACAAACGAGGCTATCGCAAGTATACTGAGTTGATTATACCGATTCGTTAGATCATTCATTGATGCAATTTAGTCATTTTAAGCTTTGTGTTGAGTCGCTTAAGTTTTCATTAAGTTTTTTAAGTTTCGATTAGTATAGCTTCGTTTTTACATAAGCAAATAGAGGTATCAGCTCGCGTATGTTTGAAGTGTTATTAATCATCAATTAAAAATTCGCGTCATGAAAAACTTATTATTTATTCTTTTAATTACATTTTCTACTCAGATAGTCCATAGTCAAAATGTCAGAACTGATTTGTCGTCGCAAGAAGTTGAACTTATTCAGAAGACTTTTAATAGTATAATGGAATCTGATCAATTGTATCGATCTAAGCTCTCGGCGGGAACGCTCGATGCCATAAAATTAGCCAAGCTAGATTCATTATATGTTCGAGAGGATATATCCGCTATATTAAAGTACAAATCTACTTTTATTGATGAACTTACCACCACGCAGAGGGATTCTCTAAACAAGTTGCAAAGACAGTTAGATTTTACTAACCATATGATCATGCGGGGTATCTGGGATCGTTATGGGTGGATTAGCAAAGATATAGTTAAAGAAAACAATGGGGTACAAACAATTCTTTTGCTGCATCCTCCTATTGCAAAGGACCAAATTGTTGCGTACACAGAAAATTATAAAGTCAAATTATTACCTGAGGTAAAAGCGGGTCGCATGCCTGCCAAGTCTTATGCTTCATTTATTGATAATATGCTATGTAAGATTTTAAGCCAACCGCAACTATACGGTACCAATGGCCAATTTGATCGGAAGACTAATACAGTCTTAGCTCCAGTGATATCTAACTTAAAAGAATCCAATAAGGCTCGAAAAAACTTGGGACTGCCACCTTTGGAAGAAGGAGAATACCGACTTGCAGATTTAAACTAATTCAAGTGCAAATGGATAATTTTTTTTCTCTGGCTCGCTCAAGCAATTTGGCGAGTCATTTTTTTTTAGACTAGTCACTCTTCTTAAATCAAGTGTATCGGATGGGTGTTGAGAATTATCCAAATTGACATTAGATCCAACGATAGCACTTACTAAAGAAAGGTTAGAGATGCTAAATGCAACAATCTAATGAAAATTGAAATTGTTGAATTATTTAGTCCCTAGCAAGTACTATGGTTGGGGAGATAAGTTTTATTAAAAATCAGTAGAACGAAAAAAGGAAGTTGCAGTAATACTAATTAGCAAATCATATGTAAAAAATAATAGAAGACCAAACAGCGAAATGGAATCTTCATGTGTCTCTTAGTAAAGTAACAATTCATTAGGGATCAAGCTGAAAAGTTGGGGGGAATTAGAAAGATAAATTTAATTATATGATCTTTGTTAAGTGGAAAAACGACTAACAGCTTTATTATTTCCTGAGGGCTTATTGGATTATTTCGATGTAGTATCTCTAGATCAATCAAGTAAACATTACATTTTTTACTTGGATGAGTAGAACATAGCGCCTAAAAGCTACAAGATTGAAGAATTAGAGTCCATAGGCTTTTATAACAAAGAAAAGATCACAGATTTTCCTTTACGAGGCAGATTATGTAGTCTTCGATTACGGCGACGAAAATGGATCAAAAAGACAGATTGTAACATTATATGTCGGGACTGGAATATAGTTGCAAAAGGCACTCGTACAACAAATGAGTTTGCCACTTTTTTAAAAGAATTTAATTGATAGTACACCCCTAAGCTGCAAAATGATTGGAGAACTGTTTGGTGTAAATGGCAAACAGTTGCAGGCACAATATTATACTCACCTGAGTAATTTTGGTGTATGGGATCAAAAAGAACATGCATCTAATTGGCTAATATTCCCAGAAAATTTTGGACCTTTTCTAAGCATGAATGAAACCAGTCTTTCTCAAGGAGAACTCTATACCATTGTCACCAATAAAGAGGCACGAGGAAAGAAAGGTGCTTTAGTAGCGATCGTCAAGGGAACGGTTAGTAAGACTGTCATAACAGCTCTACAAAGGGTTTCAGAAAAATTGAGAAATAGTGTAAAAGAAATAACTATTGATTTAGCACTTACCATGGAACTTATTGCAAAACGAAGTTTTCCAAAAGCAGTAATAGTATCAGATCGATTCCATGTGCAAAAGTTAACTGCTGATGCAGTACAAGAACTACGGATCAAATATAGATGGGAAGCCATAGATCAAGAAAATGCAGAAAGAGAGCATGCTAAACAAACAGCAAATATATTCAAACCTTCTTCGCGCCCACAATCTTACCCACCTTCCACCCAAAAATTAGGAAGGGATAAAAAATTAAAAAGATTTTTAATCAGATAATAGTCAAATAAATATTCTACATTTGTTTTGAAATAAAAGAAATGTTAAAGACTACACTACATCATCGTCCGCATCTAATATGCCTTCAGGCTAGGAAGCGATAGTATGTAGTATTATAATATATATTGTAAACCCTGTCTGAGTAAATTGGACAGGGTTTTCTCTTTTAGTCCGATTGTTACTCAGACAAATTATACGTTATGAGTAAACTGAAATTAGCTGTACAAAAAAGCGGAAGACTAAATGAAGGATCTCTCGCATTATTAAAAAAGTGTGGAATTGTAATTGATAATGGCAAAGATCAACTAAAAGTCTCTGTTCCAAATTTTCCATTAGAAATATTCTATCTCAGAAACGCTGATATTCCTCAGTATCTTGAAGATGGTGTAGTAGACATAGGCATACTTGGAGAAAACTTGCTTATCGAGAAAGAAATAAACCTTGAAATAGTTGAGAAATTGGGTTTTTCGAAATGTAGAGTCAGTCTAGCCATACCAAAGGAGATTGAGGCAACATCTCCATCTTATTTTCAAAGCAAAAAAATTGCAACCTCTTATCCAAATACGCTTAAAGAATATTTAAAGAAGCAAAATATAGAATGCGATATCCATAATATTTCTGGTTCTGTAGAAATAGCTCCCAACATAGGTCTTGCAGATGGAATCTGTGATATTGTAAGTTCAGGAAGCACACTTTTTAAAAATGGATTGAAAGAGATGCAAGTCATTTTGAGATCTGAAGCTATATTGGCTAAATCACCAATAAAAAATCAAGAAAAAGAGCAGATACTCGATAAGCTTCTTTTTAGAATTAGAGCAGTTTTGCGTGCCAAAAACTCAAAGTACATTCTGATGAATGTTCCAAATGAAAAGATTGAAGAAGTTACTAAGATACTTCCTGTATTAAAAAGCCCTACGATTCTTCCTTTAGCACAAGATGGTTGGAGTTCTCTGCACTCTGTTATAGATGAAAATCAATTTTGGGATGTCATAGACAAATTAAAATCTTCAGGAGCTGAAGACATTCTAATTATTCCAATAGACAAAATGGTATTATGATAAAATTAAAAAATCCTGAGAGATCTCAATGGGACAAACTAACGCAAAGGCCTTCATTACCAAGTGAAGATCTTAAGAATAAAGTAGGAGATATTTTAGAAAATGTAAAGCAAAGAGGTGATACTGCACTTATTGAGTATGCACAGTTGTTTGATAATGTTGCTCTAAAAAATCTTCAAGTATCTAAAGAAGAAATACAATTAGCTATTAGTTGTATAGGTGATACTCTTAAAGATGCTATACAATTTGCTAGTGAAAACATTTATGTTTTTCATGCCTCTCAAAAAGAAGAGGAAAAAATTATAGAGACTAGACCTGGTGTCAGCTGCTGGCGAAAATCTATAGCAATAGAAAAAGTGGGTATTTATATTCCTGGTGGCACTGCACCATTATTCTCTACCGTATTAATGCTAGGCATACCAGCAAAAATTGCAGGTTGCAAAGAAATAATTCTGTGTACACCTCCTAATAGTCAAGGCAAAATCGAACCTGCGATAATATATACGGCTAATCTAATAGGCATTGAAAAAATATATAAAGTAGGCGGTGCTCAAGCCATAGCTGCTATGAGTTTTGGAACAGAAACGATCCCAAGTGTTAGCAAGCTTTTTGGCCCAGGAAATCAATATGTAACGAAAGCCAAAGAATTGGCTTTGAACCATGGGTTAGCTATTGATATGCCAGCCGGACCTAGCGAAGTACTCGTTATTGCAGACGGCACTAGCAATTCTGATTATGTCGCGGCAGACCTTTTGTCTCAGGCAGAACATGGAACTGATAGCCAAGTTATATTACTCAGTACAAGTGATGAAATTACAAGAAAGACTTTAATGGCTATCAAGTCTCAGATGATTAATTTACCAAGAAAGTCCATTGTTGAAAAAGCACTTGAGAATAGTTATGCTATAACATTTGATGATATAAACTTTTGTTTTGATTTTAGCAACCTTTATGCTCCGGAACACCTGATTATTGCCTCAGACCACGCGGACGATTATGTCGATAAAATCATCAACGCCGGCTCAGTGTTTTTAGGAAATTACAGCTGTGAATCTGCTGGTGACTATGCCAGTGGAACCAATCACACTTTGCCTACTAGTGGATATGCGAAACAATACAGTGGCACTTCTTTAGATAGTTTTATAAAAAAAATAACCTTTCAAAAGATAAGTAAAACAGGACTTGAAAACATCGGTAGTGCAATAGAAGTCATGGCAGAATCGGAGGGATTGATGGCTCACAAGAATGCTGTTTCGATAAGATTAAAATCCTAAGCGTATGTTTGATCTAGAAAAAATAATAAGACCTAATATAAAAATGCTTACCCCCTACAGCTCTGCTAGAGGTGAATACAAAGGTGGCGCAGATATCTTCTTGGACGCAAATGAAAGCCCATACGGTTCTGCCCTCAACAGATATCCAGACCCTTATCAGACAAAACTCAAACAAGCAATTGGAAAGGCAAAAGGAATTGAGGTCTCAAGTATCTTTATTGGAAATGGAAGCGATGAGGCTATAGATCTGTTGTTCAGGGCATACTGCGAACCTAAGGTAGACAAAGCCTATATTTTTAGTCCTACATATGGGATGTATAGAGTATCTGCCCAGATTAACAATATAGAACTTGTAGAGTTACCATTAACTGCTGAGTTCGAATTGCCTTCGATAGACTTAATAAAGGTAAGCATAACTTCGAGAGGATTACTTTTCATCTGTTCTCCTAACAATCCAACGGGCAATATCTACTCATTGGAGGTGATATCAGAAATAGCAAAGGCATTTGACGGATTAGTTATTTTAGATGAAGCTTATATCGACTTCTCATACGCTAAGAGTGGCACTAGCTTGTTGGACAAAATAGACAACTTGGTCGTATTGCAAACAATGAGTAAAGCCTATGGTCTTGCAGGTTTACGATTAGGTATAGCTTACGCAAATAAAAAGATCATAAGTGTACTTAACAAAATCAAACCACCATACAATGTCAATACTCTTAGTCAGGAAAAAGGACTAGAAGCACTAAACGAAAAAAATAGTAAAATACGTGAGAAACAAATCTCCGAAATAATCAGTCAACGAGAACGATTGTTCAAGGCATTGAATGAACTACCTTGGACGGTTGAAGTCTTTCCTTCTCAAGGAAATTTCATTCTTGCAAGTTTTACAAACCCACAGCAAATAATAGAAAGTCTTAGAAGGGTAGGTATCATAATAAGAGATCGACGTAGTCAGATTAAGAATGGACTCCGTATAAGCATAGGTAATCCTGAAGAAAACACCAAGTTGATAAATACTTTAAATGAATTATGCAAATGAAGAAAGTTCTGTTCATAGATAGAGATGGTACTTTGGTAATAGAACCACCTATAGATTATCAATTAGATAGTCTAGAAAAACTTGAGTTTTATCCTGGAGTATTTAATTGGTTGTATAAGATTGTTACGGAGCTTGATTATGAGTTAGTTATGGTGACAAATCAAGATGGTTTAGGTACAGACTCTTTTCCTGAAGACACTTTTTGGCCTGCCCATAATAAGATACTCCAAGCATTTGCTAACGAAGGTATAGAATTCCAAGAAGTCCATATCGACAGGAGCTTACCTGAAGACAATGCCCCTACAAGAAAACCCCGTACCGGACTTATAAATAAATATATTCACGGCAATTATGACCTAGAGAATTCCTACGTGATAGGTGACAGAGCATCTGATATAGAACTTGCATCTAACTTGCAAGCTAAGGGCATATTCATTGGAAAGGAAAACTCTGAAGCAGTACTTTGTTGCCTTAGTTGGAAAGAAATCTATGAGTATCTAAAAGCAATACCACGGAAAGCAACTTGCATAAGAAACACCAAGGAAACCAAGATAAAGGTGACTGTAAATCTTGATGGTAATGAAAATACTAATATTGATACGGGTATTGGTTTTTTTGATCATATGCTAGAACAGATTGCTAAGCATGGAGGTATAGGTCTGAACATAAAAGTTACTGGAGACCTACATATAGATGAGCACCATACAATTGAAGATACAGCTCTAGCCTTAGGAGAAGCCTTTAGAAAAGCTCTAGGAACTAAAAAGGGAATACAGAGGTATGGTTTCTTACTACCTATGGATGATTGTTTATCACAAGTAGCTATTGATCTTGGCGGACGACCATGGTTGGTGTGGGATGCCGAGTTTAACCGAGAACTGATAGGTGAGATGCCTACAGAAATGTTCTTCCATTTTTTTAAGTCATTTAGTGATGCAGCGTTGTGCAATCTCAACATAAAAGTTGAAGGAGAAAATGAGCACCATAAAATAGAATCCGTATTCAAGGCATTTGCAAAAGCACTACAAATGGCAGTCCAAATGTCAGACAACTTCGATATTCCAAGTACTAAAGGAAGCCTATGATTGCAATTATAAAATATAATGCGGGTAATATTCGCTCAGTACAAAATGCCCTAACTAGGATTGGCGAAAAGAGCATAGTTACTGACGATCTATCGATCTTAGCGGAGGCTTCAAAGGTAATCTTACCAGGTGTCGGAGAAGCGGGTACGGCTATGCAATATCTAGAGGATCGAAAACTGGATCACTTTATCCTTAATACAAAGAAGCCATTTCTCGGTATCTGTTTGGGCTTACAACTCATGTGCCAGCATAGTGAAGAAGGTGACACGACCTGTATTGGAATTTTCGATACCATAGTAAAGAAATTTCCAGACAGGGCTAAGGTACCTCATATGGGGTGGAATAATTTCGAAAAATTGGATAGTCCTATCTTTAACAAGGTGGATAGCTTAGACGATGTTTATTATGTCCATTCTTACTATGCAGATATTTGTCAAGATACGGTAGCGACTTGCGACTATATTACTCCGTTTAGTTCCGCATTACAAAAAGACAATTACTATGCAACACAATTCCATCCAGAAAAGTCAGCTAGTGTAGGAGAACAAATTCTAATGAACTTCATGAAACTATG
>ENA-ORXM01004872-ORXM01004872.1-marine-metagenome-genome-assembly--contig:-NODE-4872-length-11292-cov-3.625858_pt1 | contig 11292 bp, 9 predicted proteins | sample MGYA00237867_ERZ511480 | MGnify/ENA primary metagenome ERZ511480 (study PRJEB26309, sample SAMN06266103) | marine metagenome | isolation source: Algal blade | place: United Kingdom:Sidmouth, United... | reverse complement strand
TCAGGGGGCAATCGGTGAACTCATTGCACTGAAATTCCTCGAATATAAGTTTGACTGCCGTATTAAGCACAATCTTCTAAGTCTAGACGGGCACGTCGATGATGTAGATTTTATCCTTCATCATGAATCGGGAGAATTAAGACTTGAAGCGAAGTGCTTACTTCTCGAGCCAAACAAACGTTACTTTTTGATAAACGAAAAGGCTCATAATAATTCGCGTGAAAGAGGTGCGCATGGCTATTTACCTATCATTACATCTGTCGCAGCGACAGTTGCTCAGGTCGGACGATTAATTTCTGTCGAGAGTATTGAGACGTGGGAAGTTCATGACTTTGGCTATGGCGATCCTGCCCGTCGGAAGCGTCTCTCAGACGTCGCTGTCGTTTATTTTGACTCATCAGAAAATGCTCTGAGGAGTAACCTTCCTCCTTTAGAGAATTTATTAGAACGATCTTTTGATGAAGGGGCATTGAGCTTAGGGTACGCTCGTGAAACGGATTTCAACTTAAGCGAAAGGGATTTTGATGAGGTTCTGGCTGCTCTGACTGGCCTTATCGCTTAGTGCGCAAGCAATAAAGTTTACCTTGAGGTTACTCGTAGCTAGTGCTACCATAAAGTATGAATGAACATCCTACCGCTTCTAAATTTTCTATCAGCATCCCCGCTGACCTCACTACTTTTTTGGCGCAGTATCAGAAAGACCACGGTATCAGTCGTAGTGAGGCTATTGCTAAAGCCCTCGAGAAACTCAGGGAGCAAGAACTCGCTAATGCTTATAAAGAGCACGCCGAAGATTGGCAGAATGACCCCGACAGAGAATTTTGGGATGCGGCTGCTATTGATGACGGCTTGGACAGTGAAGAGTCTCACTGGTGACTAGAGGAGCTATTTTGCTAGTTGACTTTGAGCCTGCTAGAGCGGGCGAAGCCAACAAGATACGTCCCTCAATCCTCATTACGAATAATCAGGCGAACCTTTATGGAACGAGTGTAATGGTTGTGCCCCTGACAAGCAATTTGACAAAAATTTACCCGTTTCAACTTTTCCTACCTTCAGAGCAAACGGGTTTAGATGCCGACAGCAAAGCGCAGGTAGAGTTGACCCGCAGTGTAAGCAAAAGTCGTTTGGGCAAGCAAATAGGTTCGCTGCCTCAGAGTTTACTGGGGCAGCTCGAGGAACGGCTCAAATTACACCTTGGGCTAAGTTAAATAGCTGTCAAAGTGGCGCTGTAACCCCCGCGCCTTCGTGATTACGTTCATGCGCATACGCCACCGCCGCCTGAATAAAGCCCTTGAAGGGCGGACTCGAGCGCATCAGTCTCGAGCCAAACTCAGGATGTGACTGTAAGCCGATAAAAAAGCGGTGCTCGGGTAGTTCAATTGCTTCAACTAAGCCTTCACCGCGCCCTTGCATTCCAGGCGTGACCCCCGAAACGACCAGACCAGCGGTTTTAAGGGCGTCCACATAAGATGGGTTGACCTCGTAGCGGTGGCGGTGGCGTTCCTGGACGGTGTGGTTCGCGCCTGCATTCAGGTCGTAAATCGTTTCTAAAAGTGTACCTTCGTTGACCTGCATGGGCCACTCGCCTAGTCGCATCGTGCCGCCCATGCCTTCGACCTCTAACTGTTCTGGCATCAGGTCAATTACGGGGAAGGGTGTGTAGGGGTCGAATTCGGTGGAATTTGCACCCTCGAGACTTGCCACGTGCCGCGCGTATTCGATAACGGCAATCTGCATCCCTAAACAAATACCCAAATAGGGAATGTCGTTTTCCCTAGCATAGCGCGCAGCTAAAACTTTACCCTCGATACCACGCACCCCAAAGCCGCCAGGGACTAAAATCCCGTCGAAGCGGCTAAGTTGCTCTAGGTCGCCTTCGACAATTTCTTCGGCGTTGACCCACTCGAGGTTTACCTGGGCGTCGTTAGCAATACCTGCGTGTTTTAGCGCCTCCATCAGGCTGAGGTAAGCATCGGGCATGGCGACGTATTTGCCGACGATGCCAATCGAAACCTCGTTTTCAGGTTGACGTAGCACGCGCACGGCTTCTTGCCAGGCGCGCAGTTCGGGGGTGACTTTTTCTAAAGTGAGGCGGTGCTCGATAAAGCGCCCCATACCCTGCTGCTCGAGAATTTCAGGGACCGCGTAAACAAAGTCGGCGTCATAAGAGTTAAATACATGCTCTGCTTCGACATTAGTAAACAGGGATATTTTGCGGCGCACTTCATCTGGCACTTGTGAGTTCGAGCGGATAATAATGCCGTCCGGCTGAATCCCCACACCGCGCAGGGTAGCTACCGAATGCTGAGTGGGTTTGGTTTTAAACTCTTCTGACGTTCCCAAATAAGGCAGCAGGGTTACGTGCAAGTAGAGCGTGTTGTCTCGCCCGACCTCAAAACGTATTTGGCGAATAGCCTCTAAAAAGGGGAGTGATTCAATGTCGCCGACGGTACCGCCGACCTCAACAAGGACAATTTCTGAGCCTGTATTTTTGCCTACCTCGTAAATACGCCCCTTGATTTCATCGGTCACATGCGGGATAACCTGAACCGTTTGCGACAGGTACTCACCGCGCCGTTCTTTTTCAATGACGGACAGGTAAACTTGACCTGTCGTGACATTGTTTTCCCTGGCCAAGTCAGTATCTAAAAAGCGCTCATAGGTGCCGATATCAAGATCGGTTTCCGCGCCATCTTTGGTGACAAAGACCTCGCCGTGTTCATAGGGGCGCATAGTACCTGCGTCGACATTTATATAGGGGTCAATTTTAATAGCGGTGACTTTGTAACCGCGTGCGCGGAGCAAAGCCCCAATCGAAGAGGTGGCGATGCCCTTACCGAGACTGCTCACCACGCCGCCCGTAACGAAGATATATTTCGTAGTCATAATCACTCCTTGTTTACGGGATTTAAGCTTAGCACGGTTCGTTCAATAGGGTAGTCAGGCATTTTTGAAAGCACGTGTAGGCAAGAGACCTTTCTGACTGGCGGAGATTCTTGAAGATTCTGTCCAAAGCTAAGCGGATGTGCCCATTAAGCTGTTCTATGCTGCGTTAATATAGAACTATCTTTCAACGATGTTCAGCTCGAGAGGAGTACAAAGTGAGCACGCAACATTTCGATCACATCATTGTCGGTTCCGGTCAGGCCACAGGCACGTTGATAGGCGGTTTGCCAAAGGATGAATCCATCGCCGTTATCGAGGGCGGCAAGGTCGGCGGTACCTGCGTGAACGTCGGCTGCACACCTACAAAAACCCTTGTTGCCAGCGCCAAGGTCGCCCATATGGCGCGGCGCGGGGCTGAGTACGGCGTGCTGACAGGTGACGTTCAGGTTGACTTTTCTAAAGTGATGGCGCGTATGGATAAACTCAGAAATGGCAGCCGCGAGGGATTGACCCGTTATATCGAATCTTTGCCCAACGTGACGCTGTTTCGCGGTTGGGCCGCCTTTGAAGATGAAAAAACCTTGTGCGTTGATGATGAAAAGCTGACGGGGGAGCGTGTCTATGTCAATGTAGGTGGGCGGGCTCGAGACCTCAACGTACCTGGTCTAGAAACTGTGGACTGGCTCGATAACGTGAGTATTTTAAACCTCGAGCATCTCCCGGAGCATTTAATCGTTGTGGGCGGTAGTTATATCGGCCTCGAGCTAGGCCAGGTTTTTAAGCGCCTGGGGTCGAAGGTCACGGTGTTACAGCACAGCGAACGCATTATCTCGCGTGAGGACGAAGACGTGTCTGAGGCGATGCTCGAGATTTTGCAAGAGGAGGGTATCGACTTCCTGTTCGGTGCGGATATGGCTCGAGTCGAGAAAATGTCAAATGGTGTCAAAGTACAGCTAAAAGATGGGCGTGAGCTAACGGGTTCGCATCTGCTGCTAGCGGTAGGTAGAGTACCTAACACGGATAGCTTAGGTCTAGATAAGGCAGGTATTGAAACCGACAAGCGCGACTTTATTCCGGTGAATAATTACTGCCAGACGAACGTCGAAAACATTTTTGCCGTAGGCGATGTCAACGGGCGCGGGGCATTTACCCACACGAGTGTGAATGACGCTGAGATTGTACTTGATAAACTTTACCCGCAGGGGCGCAAAGGACTAGCGCGGACTCTGAGTGAGCGCGTGACTATTTACGCGATGTTCACCGACCCCCCTTTGGGGCGTGTGGGATTGACTGAAACGGAAGCCCTAAAACAAGGTTACAAGGTCCTCAAGGCAACGAGGACCATGAGCAGCATTAGCCGCGCGAAAGAAATGGGCGAGACCAAGGGCTTTGTCAAACTGCTTGTTGACGCTGAGACTGACCTGATACTGGGCGCAAGTATTTTAGGTGTCAACGGTGACGAGATTATCAACATGTTCGCCGCGATTATGACGAGCCATTTGCCTTGTTTGAACTACCGCAAAACGGTGCTTGTCCACCCAACGGTATCAGAGCTTATGCCGTGGGTGTTGGACGGACTCGAGCCGATTAATTAGATTCTGTTCTTTCGATAATAGGGTTATAGGCAAGGCCAGATGGGGCAACTGTTCATGAAAGCGCTATAGTATAAGCTTTGATCGTAGGAGGGTATATGAGAAGGGTCATCACAGGTACTTATTTATTGCTCGTTACTTTGGTTTTAGTGGGTTGCAACTCTGTAGTTGGCGTTACTACGAATATGACAGGAACGTGGCTGGCAACCTTTACTAACAGGGCTGACCAAAACTCAAAAACAGAGATTCGCTTGCAAATACAGGATTCTGGTACAACTTTGACAGGCAACGCAACTATAGCCAATCGCCCAAGTCCCATTACAGGTACGCGAAACGGCTCGAGTTTTGAGTTTAGCTTTAATGTACTTGATATAAGTACGCTAACTGTAAAAGGTCAGACGACTTCCGAAGGGACGTTGGTGGCTAATTACACTGCTGACACGGGTGCTAACGGACCTGTAACTGCGGTGCGCGATTCCAATTAGCGTTGTCATTTTAAATCTAAACTCTTTCAAGGCTGTGACAACAGCGGATTCACCCCGTCCGCATTCACCCCTTACTCGTGCACCAGGTTGCCGCCCGTGCCACCCAAAACAAAAGCCAGAGGGTGGGGTTATTTGGGAACGCGCTCGAGCCACGGCACCAGTAACAGCGTCAGCCCCCCAGCAACAAATGGCAAAACAAGGCTGACCAACACGCGAATCCCCGTTATCCGCCAGCCGTAAAAACCAACTTCTAACGGAACCCTGAGTAAAGACAGCGTTGCAAACGAGGTCGCGTAGGTCATAAGCACCGCCAGCCCCACGCCCGACTTATAAAGTGCAGCAATAAGCGGCAAGCCGATAATGCTACCCCCTGGCGTGATGATGCCCGCGAACCAGGCAATCGTAATGCCGCGCCAGCCTGACGAATCAGAGAGCCAGGTTTCGACCAACCCTTCTGGCAACAGGGTTTCGGTAAAACCGGCTACGAGCATAGCGATGACTAAAATGGGGAGGAATTTGAGAAGTTGTCCTAGCGAGGCACGCCAGGCTTGGTTGAATGTCGCCGTGCCCTGCATGAGCGCCAACACCATCAAAACCGCGAGTACAGCGAACAGGGCGATAGCGGTTGTTTTCATAGGGACACCGCGCCTGCGGCTATACCTGAGTCTGGCGGTACAGGGTTTTCAGAAGAGGTTTCATCATCTAACAGTTCGATGTACCCTGCGTCGCCGTGGACGCGCAGGCGCTGCCCTGTCTTAATCTGCCCAGTTGCGTTGACCACGCCGACCACAGCGGGAATGCCGTACTCCCGCGCGACGACGGAGCCGTGGGTCATAAGCCCACCGACTTCGGTGATTAGGCCAGCCGCATTGACGAATAGCGGCGTCCAGCCGGGGTCGGTAAACGGGGCCACCAGAATTTCGCCAGGGTGTAGCGCGTCCTGAGCGGGGTCTAAGATGACTTTGGCAACGCCTTCGATAACGCCCGCCGATACGGGGCTGCCGACGAGTGCGCCTGGCGGCGCGTTGATATCCAGTTTGAGTGGGGGTATCTCGCCCTCACTGGTGATGACGCGAGGAGCGCTTAAATTTTTATGATGCTCGAAGCTCGTTTGCCGCTCGGCAACCCTTTCTTCTAAGGTCAGATCGGGTTTGTCAAAGGCTTTTAAGATTTCAGGAATGCTTAAGAACCAGATGTCATCTGCGGCCTCGAGTCTGCCCTCCCCAGCAAGCTGTTCACCCGCCTCTACAAAAATGGGCTTGATGAGGGCGAGCGCTTGAATCGCTAAAAACTTGTGGTGTTCACGTAAGGGTGTAAGGTTACGGCTGACCCGCAGGAAACGGCGTGCTAGGGGTCCACGAAGTGGACCGAGTAAACCCGAGTGTGCCGCTTTAAGAATCGTTTCGCTAGCCTCTTTACCCTCATCTATAAGGGTTTGATAGTGGACGCGGTGCGCCCCTGCTTCGCGGTGAGCGGTGGCGTTCATGACCATTTTTTGTAGAGACCTCGAGTCCTCATACCAGCGGGGGCGACTGAGGTCGATTTCAGAAGGGCCACGTGCGCCGTAGGTCGCTATAAATGCGTTCCATTTTTCTACAAAAACCTTGCCACCTTCGCGTAGGCTTGCGCCGCTAAGGCTTTCAGCTGTGTTGAGGTCGTTTTGCAAGAGATAGCTTTTGAGTTGGTTTGACGCCCGCGCTGCGTCGGCAAGGTCGCCCACGGCTAAGTCCATTTCGGTCGCGACGTTACCTGTTAAACCGCGACCTGTTGCAGCGATGACATCCTTATCAACCTTTTTACCAAGCACTACTTTGAGCCCAGCAGAAGCAATTGCGCCCGCGACCAAATAAGGTGCCCACGAGAAAACAGGTTTGAGAATTCCTTGCATTTCGGTCACGGCGACGCTGAGCTTTTCTTGTAGGGTAGCTGCCGCTTCCAGTTTCGCGCTTATACCCGTCAGATGCTCGTTCATGAGGGCGGTGGTTTGTTCGGTAATGCCTTCTGGTGTGCCGCGCCACAGCATTCTCAGCATTTTAAAGAAGTAGGGACGAAGGATAGGAAACTTGCTTAAAGGATTGAAGCTTGCGCTCTTAGTTTTAAAGTCTTCAGCTTTAAAGTCTTCGCGTTCGGCTAGCTTGGCAAGCGCCCCGGCGGCGAGTTGGTCGGCATTTTTCAGGCCCTTTAAAATCAGGCGTTTGCCGACAGGGTTGCGTAAAAGGGGTGAAAGGTCGACATACATGCGGCCCGCAGCAGTTTGTATAAGGTCGGCCTCGAGCCCTGAGTGGACGCTTCTAAAAGGAACAATCGTGCGCAAGGTCGACAGCGATAGCGGCGGCATGGCGTCGGTCATAACTTGAAAATGTGAGAGACTAAAGTAAGTGTGCAGCGCCCCGTCGGTAGGGCGCGGCTCTGGCACAGGAAAAAGCGAGGTAATCGGACGCGACTGTGTAATGTAGAGCGTATTGTCCGCCAGTGCCCACTCGATGTCTTGCGGGCTGCCGTAATGTGCCTCGATAGCTGCGCCCAATTGGGCGAGCGCTATAACGTCCCTATCGCCTAAAGCTTGCTGTTTGCGTTCATTGTCCGCCAAATCCATTTGCTGAACGCCGCCACCTGGTAGTGAACGAATCGCCATTTGTTTATTGGCAATTTGCTTTTTAATAAGCTTACCTTTGAGCTTGTCGACTTTATAAAGGTCGGCTGATACTAAACCTGATACGAGCGCTTCACCTAAACCAAAACTCGCGTCTATTGACACAGTGTTTCTGTCGCCCGTGATGGGGTCGGCAGTGAACATGATGCCCGCGACCTCGGGCTGCACCATGCGCTGCACCACCACCGAGAGCAGCACCTCGCGGTGGTCGAAACCGTTTTGCACACGGTAAAGAATGGCGCGGTCGGTAAACAGTGAGATAAAGCAGTCTTTGACGCGCCGCAGCAAATAATCCTTGCCGCGCACGTTCAGGTAAGTATCTTGCTGACCTGCAAACGATGCGTGTGGCAAATCCTCTGCCGTAGCCGAGGAGCGCACTGCGTAGGCGTAAGCGTCGCCCAGTTCTCGCCACGCCTCGAGCACCGCCGCCTCAACTTCTGAGGGTAGGGGTAGGTCTGCCAGATAAGCACGTATATCTTCGCCTGTCTGCCTGAGCTTCGCTAGATCGTTAGCGTTTAAGTCTTCTAACTGCTTATAAATATCTTCATTCGCCTCAGCCATAAAGTGCGTAAACGCATCCGTGGTGACACAAAAGCCTAGCGGCACGTTAAAGCCTGCGCGACTCAGTTCGCCTAAATTTGCGCCTTTGCCGCCTACTTTGGGCAAGTCAGCTGCGCCGATGTCCTCAAAAAAAAGCGTGTAGCTGTTCATGCGTTACCCCTTAAATCACTTAAAAAGAGTTGGACAATGAGCTTGCCTGTCTCTTCAACATTCTCGAGTTTACGACCATGATGTAGAGGCCCTAGCACCGCGTAGGCAATAACCATGCCCATAAGCGCCAGGGCCAATTCGTCGGGCTTACCCACATCTTTAAGTCGCCCCACCTTTAGCTGCGTGGCAAAATACTCGGCTATGCGTTCCTGCGTAGAGTCAGAGCGTTTGCGGAGTCCCTGCAAGTACTGTCTATCGCGCTCGTTACCCATCAGCACAAGACGAAAGATATTGCGGTTTTCGTAGAAAAAGGGCAGCACGACGCCCACGAGTTTTTCTAAGTCAGCCCGAACATCTTCCGTTGGATGCAGCGCCAAATCGCGTATGGCGCGTTTTGGGGTCATCTCTTTGATAAAGCTTTTCACCAGCGTGTCCTTATCACCAAAGTGGCGGTACACGGTAGCGACGCCCACCCCTGCCTCGGTAGCAATTTGCTCGACGGTAGCCGCTACCAAACCTTCGCGCCCGAATACCGCTTGCGCGGCTCTCAATATCGTCATACTGATATCTTCACGTTCGTAGGTTTCACCGCGCTCACTCGCTAGGCGCTCGAGTAGTTTCTCTTTATTGCCCACCCGCCTGTAAATCGTGGCCCGCGAGACGCCCGACCGGGTCTCGAGCTGTTCCATGGTGAACGCGTCGCCCACTGTTTGCAGCAAGGTTTGCGCCGCGCCGAAAATAACAGTTTCTACTTTCTGGTGAGATGACATGATTGATAGACTACTCTACCGTATCGTATCATGTCAAGTTCAGCCGAAGGTCTAATGCAAAATCTCACGCCTTGTCCTACGCTTTAGGGTAGAAAGAGGTTTTTATGACGCCTTATATTTGCGTAACCTGCGGCACCCAATTTGCTGAGACTGAAACGCCCCCCGAGCACTGCCCCATCTGCAAAGACGAACGGCAATATATTGGGCACGACGGTCAGCAGTGGACGACACTAACAAAGTTAAAACAAACACACCACAACCGCATTGAGAAAGTCGAAGAGGGCCTTTACGGCATTGGCACCGAGCCGAGTTTTGCCATCGCGCAACGCGCCCTGCTTATCCAGTCAGATGAGGGTAATATCTTGTGGGACTGTATAAGTCTGCTAGACGACGCGACAATTGAAAAGGTCAATGAGCTAGGGGGTGTTTCGGTTATCGCTATCTCACACCCGCACTACTATTCTTCTGTCGTTGAGTGGGCACAGGCGTTCAACGCTAAAGTTTATTTGCACGACGCTGACCGTCAGTGGGTTATGCGCCCCGACCCCGCTATTGAATTTTGGAAAGGGGAGAGGCTCGAGCTTCAAAAAGATATAACCCTGCTGCGGGGTGGCGGTCATTTTGAAGGTGGCACAATTCTGCACTGGCCTGCTGGCTCGAGTCGTAAGGGTGCACTTCTCACAGGTGACATTATCCAGGTCGTATCAGATCGCCGCTGGGTGAGCTTTATGTACAGCTACCCCAACCTGATTCCCCTACCCGCATCTGAGGTTGAGCGCATTGCAGATGTTGTCGAGCCCTACGCCTTTGACCGCATTTACGGTGCCTGGTGGAGCCGCGTGATTCTGTCGGACGCCAAAGACGCCGTGCGGCGTTCTGCTGAGCGCTATATCAAAAGCTTGAAAGACTAGCAGATGGTGCTAAGACACCCCTAAAGGTGGTCGAGGAAACATCGAACTGTTAGAAATTAACCTTTGTCATTCCGAACGTATGTCATTCCGAACGTATGTGAGGAATCTGTAGGCAGCGTATTACGAGCAAGATTTCTCCCTGCGCTGACGCTTCGGTCGAAATGACATCGGCACTATCACCTGAGCGATATTTCGTTCGCGTTCATCCAGACTTGCTGTGACAAATTTACCGTGCCAAATCTACCGTGCCAAACCCACAGTCCTCAATCTATATCGGGATAAGATGAGCCAGTAAATAAGGGGGCCAAAGATGCCACAAGAAACTTTCGATTTACTGATTATCGGTGCGGGCCAAGCCAGTGTGCCGTTGGCGCAGGCGTTAAACGATGCGGGTTGGCGTGTGGGCGTTGCCGAGCGCGAGCATTTGGGCGGCTCCTGCGTGAACTTTGGCTGTATACCCACGAAGGCTGTTGTCGAGTCTGCCAAGCTCGCTCATCAGGCAAGGCGCGCATCCGAATATGGCCTCCATATTCCTGAGGTCAAGGTGGACTTTGAAGCTGTGCTGGACGGCGCCAAAGCGCTCGTAGAGTCGTCTCGAGATAGTTTGCAAAATACTTTCAAGGGACCGAACACGCCGAAGCTACTGCGCGGCGCAGCTTGTATTCAAAGTGAAACCAAAGATGGGTTTAAGGTTGCCGTTGACGACGAAGAGGTTACGGCGAAACAGCTTGTTATCAGTACGGGTACCCGCAGCGTGATTCCCGACCTCGAGGGTTTAGACACCATCGACTATATCCACGCACATAATTGGCTCGAGCAAACTACGCTCCCTGAACATCTAATCATTTTGGGTGGCGGTTACATCGGCCTCGAGCTGGGGCAGTTTTACAAGCGTATGGGCGCAGAGGTCACGATTATTGATGAGGGCGAGCAAATCGCCTCGCATGAGGACAAAGACATTGCTGAAATGTTGCAGGCGCAGCTCGAGAACGAAGGCATCAACTTTCATCTAAAGACGGAGGCGCTTGAGGTCGCAAAAACCTCTAAGGGCGTTGCACTCACCATTAAAAAAGAGGGCGAGACGCAGACGCTCAACGGAAGTCACCTGTTCGTCTCCATCGGGCGAAAACCCAATACGGATAACTTAGGGCTTGAAACCATCGGTATCAAACTAGATGACGAGGGCATTATCCAGGTAAACGAAACCCTCGTAACGAATATCGAAGGCGTTTGGGTCGCGGGTGACGTGCGCGGCGGGCCGATGTTTACGCACACGGCTTATGA
>ENA-ORXM01004871-ORXM01004871.1-marine-metagenome-genome-assembly--contig:-NODE-4871-length-11294-cov-2.486226_pt1 | contig 11294 bp, 7 predicted proteins | sample MGYA00237867_ERZ511480 | MGnify/ENA primary metagenome ERZ511480 (study PRJEB26309, sample SAMN06266103) | marine metagenome | isolation source: Algal blade | place: United Kingdom:Sidmouth, United... | reverse complement strand
AGTTTGTGCATCTATTACTTCGGCATCAATACCAACTTCAATAAGTTCTTTTGCGGCTTGCTCTGCTATTCTTAGTGTAGAACCGTAGGATACAAATGTAATATCTGTTCCTTCTTTTACGGTTTCTACCACACCAATAGGAACAGTAAACTTCCCTAAATTATTTGGTTTAGGTTCTTTTAATCTATATCCGTTTAAGCTTTCAATTACAAGTGCAGGTTCATCACTTTTCATAAGTGTATTGTAAAAACCTGCGGCTTGTGTCATATTTCTAGGAGCTAGAATATACATTCCTCTTAAAAGGTGAATTAATCCTCCCATTTGCGAACCAGAATGCCATATGCCTTCTAAACGGTGCCCTCTAGTACGAACAATTAGCGGCGCTTTTTGTAAACCTTTTGTTCTATACAATGTTGTCGCTAAATCATCTGTTAAAGTAGGTAACGCGTAAAATATATAATCTAAATATTGTATTTCGGCAATGGGTCTTAATCCTCTTAGAGCCATACCTAATCCTTGTCCTATAATTGTTGTTTCTCTAATCCCGGTATCTGCAATACGTAACTCTCCATACTTGGCTTGTAGGCCTTCGAGTCCTTGGTTAACGTCTCCTATATTTCCTGTGTCTTCACCAAAAATTAAAGCCTCAGGGTAATTCTTAAAAAGTTCGTCAAAATTTTCCCTTAGAATTATTCTTCCATCCACTTGCTCAGCATTTTCATCATAAGCAGGTTTAGTGATTGCAATATTTGTTGCTTTAGATTCTTTTTCACTGTATAAATTGGAACTAAATTTTTTTTGCGCGCTCTCTAAGTAGTTTTTAGTCCAAGAAATTAAATTTTGTTTTTCGAATGTATTTTCACCAATAAGATATCGCATTGCTTTCCTAGTACTAGTAGCTATATCTTTTTTAATTGGTTCATCTATGGCAATAAGGTCATTTTTTATTTTAGAAATAAATACCTTGTTAGGGCTCTTAATTGCAGCCTTTTCTAGTAAGCCTACAAGTTCTCTTTTGGCATTTAATTGCGTTGTAAGATGCTCTGACCAAGCTTCTCTTTTTGCAAGTCTTACTTCCTTTTTAAGTTCTTTTTCTATAGCTTCTAGCTCTTCTTCAGAAGCTATTCTGGATTCTAAAATCCATTCTTTAAATCGTTTATTACAGTCATTTTCTCTTTCCCATTCTAAACGATCATCACTTTTATAACGTTCATGTGATCCGGATGATGAATGCCCTTGCGGTTGGGTTAATTCTGTTACATGAATTACAACAGGAACATGTTCTGTTCTCGCAATATCTGATGCATTTTCATAAGCGTGCATTAATGCCGTATAGTCCCAACCTTTTACTTTTAAAAGTTCTAGCCCTTTTTCATCCGTAGTTCTCTGGTAGCCACTTAAAATTTTTGAAATATCTTCTTTTGTAGTATGATGTTTTGCAGGAACAGATATTCCATATTCATCATCCCAAATACTTATTACCATTGGTACTTGTAGCACTCCAGCAGCATTAATGGTTTCAAAAAACATGCCTTCACTTGTACTGGCGTTCCCAATTGTTCCCCAAGCTATTTCATTACCATTTTCAGAGAAGTTAGTAGCGTCTATGTCTTTTAAGTTTCTATATATTTTTGATGCTTGTGCCAAACCTAAAAGCCTAGGCATTTGTCCTGCTGTACAAGAAACATCACTACTTGTATTTTTTTGCTGTACTAAATTTTTCCATGAGCCATCTTCATTGAGGCTAGGGGTAAGGTAGTGTCCAATCATTTGCCTTCCAGCACTCATTGGTTCTTTTTCTATATCTGTGGTAGCATAAAGGGCATGGAAAAAATCTTTAGGTTTTAATATTCCTATAGCCATCATAAAAGTTTGGTCTCTATAATACCCACTTCTAAAATCACCGTTTTTAAAAGACCTTGCCATAGCTAATTGTGGTAGTTCTTTACCGTCACCAAAGATTCCAAATTTTGCTTTTCCAGTTAAGACTTCTTTTCTACCAAGTAGACTACAAGTTCTGCTTAAAAAGGCAGTTTTATAGTCCTGTAGTATTTGAACTCTAAAATCTTCAAAAGAAATGTCATTACTTGTTTTCTCAGATATATCCATATAGAAACTATGATTTTTACAAAAATACCTAAACATTTAGATTTAAACAATGAAAATAAAAACAATTTTGTTGCATTATTTTTATAATATCGTATTTAAATGTACGGTTATTGTAAAATTAAGATGTTTAAAGAGGTTTATTTTGTGAATATGAAAATATTAAAACCATTTTCTAGTAAATAACCCAATTAAGGTTTTAGGGCTAACTGTTATTATAAAACGAATTTTTTCTTCATAGTTAGGTCGTGAAATTTCCCATCCGTTGTTAGAGTAAAAAGGGAGGTATAATTCAAAGTAATCTGTTACTAAATTTAATCTTACTCCTGCATCATAGACAAAGCGTTCTTTTACGCCTTTGTTTTTCATAAAGCCAGCATCCCCATAAACTTCAATCCACTTCCAAAGGTTAATACTAGCATTTGTTGTTGCCATCCAATCATTAGCATAAGGATTTTCTAGCATAGATTTAAAACCACCTTCTGATATTATAATTTGTTGGCTATAAAGACCAGAATCTTCAGAACGACCTAGATAACTATAATCAAATAAATAATCTGTAGGACGGTCTAGAGCAAAGCTGTAAAAATTTGGGTCGCTATATCCTGTAGTTTTATTTCTTAAAAATTTACCAGCAAAAAAACGAAGATTTAACTGTCTGTTGTTTTGAAAAAGTTTACGAAATTCCCACTCAAACACTAACTTAGAAAAATCATTAGCATGCTGGGCGTCTAAAAACCAAGAAGAGTAATCAATTATTCCATTATTGGAGTTTCTATAACGTGCATTTAAAACACTATAATCTGGAGGGGTTTCAAAGTTTCCTAAATTATCATCTCTACTTCTAAATACGTTTACATATCTAAAACTTAAAAATTCTCTTTTATTGGAACGTAAATCATCTGGTTTCCAACCAAAGCTTATAGATGGAGTTATGGTAGAATACCTAGAATTTTCTTGAAAATGAAAAGTTGACCCCCCAATAGAGTAGTTAGCAAGGTATAGACCAGTTTTACTTAATAACTTTTGGTAAGACAACCTACCGTAACCTACAAAAGCTTTTTCTCTAAAAGAATAGGAAGGAGAAAAATCATAAATAAATGGTTTTCTTAAGAGTGTTTTATTATGTAATCGCATCCCTGGCGCCCAACCATCATAAATATTAAAACTTATAGTAGGGACATAAAAAATTTGATTATAGTCTGGGTTTTCAGCATCTTTAAAAAACTGAAATTTTAGTTTTCTATTGCTGGATAAAAAACCCTTTAGAGATTTCCAGTTATCTCTTTGATTAAACTCTGGTATTTTTTTATCGTAATTTAAAACTAATTTATCTTCCCCATTTTTTGGAATAGTAAATGTTTTTTCTTTTACTATGTTAGTAAACCAATATTTAGAAACCACAGAATCTTTTTGCAATCCGAAGACGGAAATAGGGACATTAGTTCCCTCTTTGTTTTTTAGAGTTATAGTTAATGAATCTTTATGTTTTTCTACATTTTTTATTTTAAAATCAATTTTACGGTCAGTAGAAACATATTCATTAAAAAACCAGTTTATATCTTTAGTGGTAGACCGTTTTAAAATAGATTTAAAATCTAAGACTTTAACCGTATTGCTTTGGTAATATTTATAAAAGGTTTTTATGCTTTCATCTATTTTTTCTTTCCCAATATATACACCTAAATAAGTTAGCCCTTGTCCTGCCTTATATTTATTTGCAATTTTTTGGTTAAATTTTATTAGAGAATCATTTGGTGTAGTTAAAGACTGGTCTAGGTTTTTACGAGCAGTAACATTATATAAAAATGGATATTGATCATTAAAATCCATTCTAGCTAAATTAAAGCTTCGGATTCCCCAAATTTTAGATAATTTACCTAAAAGCTTCTGATTTGGATAATATTGTTCAACGTAAGAAATTAATAAATAATTGGCAATTGCTTGGTTTACCCATTGGTCTTTCCTAGGGTCCAAAAAAATGGTTTCTCTTAAAATACTATTCAACGCAGTTTTAAGAAATTTCATTTCAAATTGAAATTGCTGTTCGTAAGGCCTAATAAATGAAGGTAATTGGTTTATGCCATATAAAGGGCTTTTGTTGTAATCTATTTGACTAACCAGTAATTGTGGGTGTGGGTATTCTCCCAAGTTTTCATGTATAAATTTGGTTACATTATTTATAGAGATGCCTTGTGCAATATCATTGTATTTAGGAGCTTCAATATCTGTCACTACGGTCATGTATGGAGTTACATGAGTTGTAAATTTTTTAGTAGTATTTAAAATTATCTCACAACTTTTTTGTTTAATGCCTTTTAGTTGTGCTAGTTGTCTTATTGGATATTCTGTGTTTCCTAAATTTCTATAATTAGTAGTTAAAGATAAGCTATCTGGATAATTAAAATTTACGGTAGTTTCAGTTACATCAGTATATAAATCTTCTAAATTTTTGTTAGAATACAGCTTCCATTTTCCATTGTAAACCGCAGGAGTTAAATACCAGTCTTTTAAGTAGTATTCCCCCTTATTATTGTATCCATAGGGGGTAAATTTACTCATGGGTAATTTAACAGTGTAACTAATAAATAGTTTTACAGTTTTGTTTGGAGGTAAAGGGTCATTTAATCTTATTTTTAGAATATCCTTGCTTTTTTCTCTTTCCCAGTGTAACCCTCTATATTCGTTATCTACAGCACTTGTAATTTTTGTGTACCCTCTTTCATTGTCTCTTGCCAAATGCAGGCTTTTTTTAAACTCCTCTGCAAAACGTTTTGCTAAACCAGTATTTTTATTAAAATATGCATTACCCCAATCATTAAAATATAAATATCCTAAAGAATAGTTAGAGGTGTTTTTAAAATCAAACTCTTGTTGTATATGTAATTCTTTAGTTTCTTCGTTTAGATGTACAGTAAGTGTATTAATATGTTGTCCAACAGCCAGGAAAGAGCTTAGGAAGCTTAAAAGTATACATACTACTAGAACTATTATGTTTGGAAGCTTATACACTAGATATTAAAAATTAGGGCTAAGTGAACGTCCTTTGTAGAAAGAATCTATAATTGCTACAACTTCTTCTTCGGTATCTACAATTTTTATTAAATCAAGGTCTTTAGGGCTAATATTACCTTCAGAAAGCATGGTATTCTTAATCCAATCCATTAAGCCTGTCCAGAATTTAGTTCCTACTAAAATAATTGGAAATTTTTCTATTTTATTCGTTTGTATTAGTGTAATTGCTTCAAAAAGCTCATCTAAAGTTCCAAACCCACCTGGCATAACAACAAAGCCTTGAGAATATTTTACAAACATTACTTTACGAACAAAAAAGTAATCAAAATCTAAGCTTTTATCTCCATCTATATAAGGATTATCATGCTGTTCAAAGGGTAAGTCAATATTTAAACCTACAGATGTTCCTCCAGCTAAATTTGCTCCTTTGTTACCGGCTTCCATTATTCCTGGTCCACCGCCAGTAATAACACCATACCCGGCATCTGCAATACTTTTTGCGATTTTTACTGCTAATTGATAATGCTCATTGTTTTCTTTAGTTCTTGCAGAACCAAAAATAGATACACAAGGTCCTATTTTGCTCATCTTTTCAAAACCATTAACAAATTCTCCCATTATTTTAAAAAGGGCCCAAGAGTCATTAGTTTTAATTTCATTCCAACCTTTATGATGTGATTCTTTTCTCATATTATTTTTTACTATTTAATAGTGTATTTTTTTTATATAACGGTTTATAAACCTAATTCTTTTACTAGGAACTTTGCAGTGTAGCTTTTTTTGTCTTTGCTTACTTGTTCAGGTGTGCCTTTTGCAACTACCATTCCTCCATTTCGGCCTCCTTCGTATCCAATATCTATAATATAATCTACCATTTTAATTACGTCTAAATTATGCTCAATAACTAATACAGTGTTTCCTTTGTCGGCTAACTCATTTAAAACTTCCATTAAAACACGAATATCTTCAAAATGAAGCCCCGTAGTAGGTTCGTCTAAAATATAAAACGTATTTCCTGTATCTCTCTTAGAAAGCTCCGTTGCTAGCTTAATTCGTTGCGCTTCTCCTCCAGAAAGTGTAGTAGATTGTTGTCCTAATGATATATACCCTAAACCTACATCTTTTATAGTTTTTAATTTTCTATGTATTTTGGGTATTGCTTCAAAAAAAGAAACAGCCTCATTTATAGTCATTTCTAATACATCGGCAATAGATTTTCCTTTATAGCGTACTTCTAAAGTTTCTCTATTAAAACGTTTACCATTACAGGTTTCGCATTCTACATAGATATCTGGTAAAAAGTTCATTTCTATAACTTTTAACCCACCTCCTTGGCAAGTTTCGCAACGACCTCCTTTTACATTAAAACTAAAACGACCAGGTTTGTAGCCGCGTATTGCAGCTTCAGGAGTTTTTGTAAATAAGGAGCGGATTTCACTAAAAACGCCAGTATATGTGGCAGGATTAGAGCGAGGTGTTCTCCCTATTGGCGATTGGTTTATATCTATAACCTTATCTATATGTTCTAGTCCAGTAATCTTTTTATAAGGCATAGGAATCTTTACACCGTTAAAATAATGAGCGTTCATGATAGGGTATAGGGTCTCATTAATAAGGGTAGATTTTCCGCTTCCAGATACTCCTGTTATGCCTATCATTTTTCCTAAAGGAATTTCTATATCTACATTTTTAAGATTATTTCCTGTGCAACCAGTTAGTTTAATTTTCTTTCCATTTCCTTTTCTACGTTTTTTAGGAACGGCTATTTCTCTTTTGCCAGTAATATAATCTGCGGTCAGCGTTTTATGTTTTTTTAAATCTTTAGGGTTTCCTTCAGAAATTATTTCACCACCGTGTTTTCCTGCTTTTGGCCCAATATCTATAACATGGTCTGCGCGTTCTATCATATCGCGGTCATGTTCTACAACAATCACCGAATTTCCTATATCTCTTAAAGCTTCTAAAGACTTTATTAAACGAACATTATCTCTTTGGTGTAGCCCAATACTAGGTTCGTCCAAAATATATAATACACCAACTAATTGAGAACCAATTTGTGTGGCAAGTCTAATACGTTGTGCTTCTCCACCAGAAAGCGTTTTGGAGCTACGGTTTAAGGATAAATAATCTAAGCCAACATCTAAAAGAAATTGAACTCTGGTTTTAATTTCTTTTATAATTTCTTCTGCTATAATTAATTGATTAGCATCTAATTTTTTTTCTAAACCATTAAAAAAACTAGCTAAATCTGATATATCCAAATTAGATAATTCAGAAATATTTTTTTTATTAATTTTAAAGTTTAAAGACTCTTTTCTTAATCGAGAACCTTCACAACTAGGACAAACAATTTTGTCCATATATTCTTTTGCCCATCTTTTTATAGAGGTAGATTCTGCGTTATTAAACTGGCCTTTTATAAAATTAGCAATGCCCTCATAGTCTATTTTGTAGTTTCTTTTAACTCCTAAAGTTTTAGATTCCACATCAAAACTTTCTTTTCCACCATGCAAAAGAATATCTAAAGCCTCTTGCGGAATATTATCTATAGCGTCTGTTATTTCAAAATTATAGCGTTGTGCAATAATATCTATTTGCTTAAAAGCCCAAGAGTTTTTATAAGGTCCAAGAGGGGCAATACCTCCTGCTTTTATTGAAAGTTTTCTATCCGGAAATATTTTCGTTTCGTTTACCTCAAAAACATGACCAAGACCACTACAATTTTTACACATCCCTTTAGGGGAATTAAAAGAAAATGTATTTGGTTCTGGAGAAGGGTACGATATGCCAGAAGTAGGACACATTAAATCTCTACTAAAATAACGAGGTTCAGGTACACCTTCTTCTAATACCATTAAAACATTTTCCCCACTATACATTGCGGTGTTTATGGTTTCTGTAATTCTTTTATCTAAATCTGCAGTTTCATTAACTTTTAAACGGTCTATTACAATTTCTATATCATGAGTCTTGTATCGGTCTACTTTCATACCCTTTACAATATCTTTTACTTCACCGTCTACACGTACTTTTACAAAGCCTTGTTTTGCAATTTGTTCAAAAAGTTCTCTGTAATGTCCTTTTCTAGATTTTATTACAGGAGATAAAATTGATATTTTCTTATTAAGATAATCGGTCTTTATTAACTCTTTAATTTGGGTATCGCCATAGCTTACCATTTTTTCGCCAGTAACATAGCTGTAAGCATCACCAGCTCTGGCAAAAAGTAATCTTAAAAAATCATATATTTCGGTAATTGTACCAACCGTAGATCTTGGAGATTTAGAAGTTGTTTTTTGCTCAATAGCAATAACAGGAGACAAACCATCTATTTTATCTACATCGGGTCTTTCTAATCCGCCAAGAAATTGACGTGCATAAGCCGAAAAAGTTTCAATATACCTTCTTTGTCCTTCCGCATAAATGGTATCAAAAGCTAAGGATGATTTTCCACTACCAGATAAACCAGTTATAACCACAAGCTTTTCTCTAGGTATGGTAACATCTATATTTTTAAGGTTATGAGCTCTAGCTCCCTTAACTTCAATATTTTCCTCGTAGTTTATCATTTTTATGGCAAAGTTGCAAAGTTACTGTTTTGGCAATTAATATTAACGCTGACTTAATTTAGTTTTTGTTAATTCCGAACATAGTTTTAAATTCATTATCATAATCTTTGATATAAGTTAATGCTTGAAAATTTTAGGAATAGGATCTCGTATTAATCACAATGAATTATGTAAAGGAGTAATTACAAATGTTACTTCTACTTTATATTGGGTAACTTTTATAGATAGTGGAATAGAAACTATTTCTTTGGATTCTAATTTTTGAAACTATTGAAACCGTCACAGATAATATGGATACCATAAATTTTTCTGAAGTAGAACAATCTTTAATTTCTATTTTGTGTAAATGGAGTGACCCTACATCCATAACTCCTATAACAGACATATGGAAAAAAGGAACTTTGGTTATACAACCATTGGATTCTAACTTAGCAAATAAAGAAATCCCAATAGATACTTTTTTTGTAAAATGGTGATGGCACTCTATAGAATTTGAGTTGTAGAAAAAACTAATTCTAGTAAAAATTTAGTCAAACAAGAGAAGATAGATTTACAAAAATATATAACTAAAATTTACGGTAGCCTAACCACTTTTAATATTTTGTTTAATAATAAAAGTGACCATTTTATTGGAGTAAAAAAGTAATTAATTAGCAATTCTATTTAGGTTTAATTTATTGTCTTTTAATGTAAGTCTATTCTGTTTTAATTTATTAATTACTAGAGTTATTATATTATTTTTATTAAAGTATTTATTTAATACTTTAATTTTAGCACTATTGTTCTTTAACTTCTTTTGTGAAGCTTTGAATATTTGATTGGTATCTAGTACAATTATTTCAGTATTGCGGGTGTCATAATAAATTCCATAATTTCTATTCACATCATATATTAACCATGGTTTTTTATTAAATCTAATCCTAAAATATTTTGATAGTAGCGGTATTACATCAAAATCAGGAGCAATATTTGTGTAAAAAACCCCATCATTAGATTCTTTAAATTTTATAGTTTTTTCTAAATATCTTTTTTCTTTTGCTACAGTTAAAGAAACATCTTCTATGTTAATTTGTTCTGAAATTGAAAAACCTATTTGTGCTGCTTGGTAAGGATTAAATAAACTTTTGATGTATAAATACAATACATTTTCTATATTTTTCTTTTCGCTTAAAAAAGTAAAATAAATGTGTCTAAAAATTTAAATAAGACGTTTTTGTACTGCAAGTGCAAAAATCAATAAATTGTCTGAAACCAGGGAGTCCATCTTTTATGCTCTTCCATTGACTTATCTCCCGTGGGCAACATGTCAGCTCCCAGTGATGGACTGCAGATGGCAGTTAGGTCCGCTGCTGTATGCCCTGAGGTAATCGGTGCCCTCAGGTAATCGTGGCAATAGTGCCCATATGCGTAGTAATAACATGATCTAAAAATAGAATAAACTAAAAATACATCATTGTACTTTCTATTTCGACTGACAGTATATGTGCGAAAAATAAGAGAAAACAGGAACACATACAACTTTTGACAATAAGTTACGACAAATAATTCACGAAAAAAACCCAGATATTTGGTTAATTTGTGATCATTGCAACGTGAACAGATATTTATTTAGTGAAACGTAAATGACTTAAAATAATTAAAAAGAAAACACTTTTTGAATGGCGATTTAAACTTTTATAATAATAGTTGTCAAAAACTGGTTTCATAGAGATTTATGTAAATAAATGTTTATATATCAGCAACATTTGTTTCTATATGCAAGTTTAAACTAATATATTTGTACAAATAATTAGACAATCGTCCTGTTTTATGGAAAATAAGCAATATTCAGATAATAAGCACCTCAAATACAAATTTTGGGAAATCCTTAATACAAAGCTTTCTGCTGATGCTAAGAATAGGTTGATGGACAAATGGAAATCCATCATAAACAAAGCAACGCTTTACAACTATTTCAATACTCAATATGGAGATATGTTTGACATTGGATATATGACATTGAGAATGTTTGCAGAAGATATTGGAAAGGAATTGGACGAGGAATTAACAGTTGATCAACTTTATAATTATGGAAAAATTGACAATCAAAATGCTTCCAGTTAAACCATTTGATCTTGGCATAGAAACACATTATAAGATCTACCAAAAAGGAAAGCAAGTGAAAAGATTTAAGAAGTTTGAATACCTAATATTTTAATCATGAATGAAAAAGAATTCATAGTAATATTTAACAAAAAAGATTGGGCGCTATTAGGAGCAAGATCAAGAAAGGAAGCAGAAAGAATAGGCAGGAAATATGCAAAGAAACAAAAAAAGGATATCGAGATGTTGAGAGCATATAACAGAAAGGAAGCTGAGATGATAGCAAATATTTTTAATGCTGCGGAAAGGGAATTTGGATTAAGATTAGAGGATAAAAAGGATGCTAAGATAATTGGAATTTCAAGATAACGCAACCAAAGGAGGGGACAGTGAAAAGTGATTGTAGACGAATGAATCAGAAAACGTTATTTGGACTTTACAGGTTTGGATGTTTACCAGTAAAGTAGCAATAAAAACATTCGGTTGATTTTAGTAGTATCAGTGAGTCCCCTAAAGCGAAAA
>ENA-ORXM01004866-ORXM01004866.1-marine-metagenome-genome-assembly--contig:-NODE-4866-length-11307-cov-5.121104_pt1 | contig 11307 bp, 5 predicted proteins | sample MGYA00237867_ERZ511480 | MGnify/ENA primary metagenome ERZ511480 (study PRJEB26309, sample SAMN06266103) | marine metagenome | isolation source: Algal blade | place: United Kingdom:Sidmouth, United... | reverse complement strand
GGTTGAGTGCTTTTTCAAGCTTAACCATCTTTGCCTACACCGACGATTTCCATTAGTTTTGCGTAGTTGGTTACGACTTCGTATTTGACGTTTTTGGGATCGATGCGGCTGTTGATTTTGTCGAAGAATTTACGCGCGCATTCGATTTTTGCTTCTTCGGTGGCTCGCAGTTGCATGGAGGAGATGGAGCCTTTGGTTTCGGCGACGAAGTAGAGGTGTTTGACGGTTCCTTCTTTGAAGGAGATTGCCCAATCTGGGTTGTAGGGGCCGACTGGGGTTGGGATGGCAAAGCCGTTGGGCAGTTTGGCATAGACTACGACTTCGCTGCTGGTGTCTAGTTCGGTTACAAAGCTGCGCTCGATGTTGGAGTCGGTGATGGCGTAATCATAGATGTGGTTCTTGAGCTTTTTACCGGCTCTGGTGAAATCTTGGCGGCTCTGGTTGGCGGTGAAGATGTCTATGTCGTGACGCTCGGCAATTTCGTCGTAGCTGAGGCGCTCGATGATGATGGTGGCCTTTTGTTCGTTGATTAGGCGCGATGCTTCGGCGATGAAGTGTTCTGGGTTTTGTTTGAATTGTTGGAAGACGACTGGCTGGATGCCACCTAGTATGTGGGCAATGGTTGTGCGGGTCAGCTGGGTCTTCTCTGCGAGCTTGCCGAGTAGATCGTACTGGATGGTGGAATGGACTGAGGCTTTATGGGTTTCGACGGTGGTCTTTTCAAGTTGGAAGCCTTGGCCCTGCTTGAGCTGGGTATCTGAAATTTGACCGTCTTGAATGCCAGCTTGCACTGTGTATTGCAGGGGCGTTACGGTTAGCTCTTTATCGAGCGTGCGAATGCAGTTGCGGATCAGCTCGCTGGAGTCAAAGTCGACGCGGTAGATGGCTTTGTGATTGATGCGGTTCCATAGCTCTTTGAATTCCTTTTTCTGGAAGTTTGCGTTCAGCGGGTTGGTTTTAGGGGTGCGGTCGTCGCTGATGTCGGGTAGCTGGGATTCGCTGAAGACGCTGTCGACTAGGCCAAAGATTTGCTGGGCATTGGGTGCTAGCTCATCGGGTAATTTTGCTAGGCTGCCACTGGCTTTGGCGGTGTGATACCCTTCGGTAACTTGATCGGCATCGTCGGTGTAATCATTTTTGAGCAGGTATCTATAAATCTGCCTTGCCATTTTAGCGTCGATTTCCACCTGTCCGTCCTCAGTTTCGATGACCTTGCCTGTAAAGTACTCTTCGTCGGCTTTGCAAGGGCGATCGGATAGGGTGTCGCTGATCTCGCGCTGCAGGTTGGTGACGAACTCTTTATAGCTTTCGCTGGCCACGACGGTGAGTACGTTGATGTCATGGACTGATGCTGGTTGATCCATGCGGTCGCCGGTTTGGTTGACAGCCAGTCGAAGGCCGCGCCCCACTTCTTGGCGGCGCGAGATTTTGTTGTCGCTGTGTTTGAGCATACACATGACGAAGACGTTGGGGTTGTCCCAGCCTTCGCGCAGGGCGGAGTGAGAGAAGATAAAGCGGACTTCTTTTTTGCGCCGTGCCTCTTGGTTGTCGCTTGCCAGTGGCAGGGAGAGTAGTGACTCTTTGTCCTTCAGGATTAGGTCGTAGGCGTCTACATCGTCGGATAATCCTGCCATTTCGCCTCGGGCCTTTACTTTGGGATCGGTTAGCTGCTTGCTCTTCTTGTCGATTGAAAAGTAGCCGTTGTGGGTATGGCGTACGGGAATGCTGTTTAGAAAGTCGCGGTATTCTTCGTCAAGCAGTAGTTCGCTCAAATAGTCGGCCTGAACTTGGGCGTACTCTTCTTCGAAGATGCGGGCGTATTCGCCTTGGTCATCGGGTTGGCTGTAGTCTCGATATTTGGCTACTTCGTCGATGAAGAAGAGGGAGAGAACTTTGATGCCTTGGGCAAAGAGTGTTTTTTCTTTTTCTAGATGGGCGCGGACTGTTTCGCGGATTTGAATGCGGCGGATGGTTTGTTCGTTGACATCGCCCATGGCGTCACCGGCGGTTACGATTTGCCCGTTGGTGAATTCGACTGTGTCGGTGTTGGCGTCTATTTGGGCAATGACAAAGCCACGGTATTGATCAAGCTCGTTGGATTCGATGTAGAGGTCTTTGCCTTTGCCTAGCCGTTTGACCATGCGTTTGATGCCTGTGGCTTGACGGACCTCTATCTCTATCCGGGCGGTGGGGGCCTGTTTGGAGATTTCGATGGATTCGAGATAGAGATAGGCGCTGGTCCCGGCAAGACCCTTGACGGCAATGCCGCGGACGGCGATCTTTTTGACCAGCTTCTGGTTGTAGGCGTCTAGGGCATCGAGGCGGTGGATCTTGTTGTGGGTGGTGCGGTGGGTGGCCGAGTAGCGCAGGATCATGAGCGGGTTAAATTTGGCTAGCGCTTTTAATGTCTTTTCGCCTTCCATCTTTTGGGGTTCATCGAGAATGAGGATGGGGCGGTTGCTGCTGATGACGTCGATGGGGCGACGGGTTTGAAAGTCGTCTAGCTTTTCGTAGATGCGGCGATTGTCTTTGCCGGTGGCGTTAAAGGCTTGGATGTTGATGACCATGACGTTGATGCCAGCATCGGAGGAGAAGCTCTCTAGATGGTGGAGCGCCTTGGAGTTGTAGATAAAGAAGCGGGCTTTTTTGCCATAGCTTTCGGTGAAGTGCTCGGCGGTGATTTCGAGAGATTTGTAGACGCCTTCTCGGATGGCGATGCTGGGGACTATGACGATGAATTTGGACCAGCCATAGCGCTGGTTCATCTCGAAGATGCTTTTGATGTAGCAGTAGGTTTTGCCGGTGCCTGTCTCCATCTCTACATCGAGGTTGATTTTACAGTCGGCGCTCTCGACTAGTTTCTCGGAGAGGGGGAGGTTTTGATGCCGTTGTACGGCGCGGATGTTTTCCAGCAGTTGGTTGGGGGCTAGCTGCAGATCGGCGTTGCGGAAGCCCTCTCTCTCTAGGTAGCTGGTTTGCCCCCCAACGTTATGCTTGTCCATGCCTGAGTCGATGCGATAGGCGATGCCAGAGGCGTTGACTTGACCGGCGAAGCAGTCGACCACGGCGTCGACTGCGTTGGTTTGATAGGGCTGGATCTTGAATTTTAGTTTCATGGATGGTTACTCACTGCACCTATTCTGCAAGATGCCTGTTTTATTCTGCATTTATTCTGCAAGATGCCTGTTTTATTCTGCATTTATTCTGCAAGCTCCCACTGTGGAGCCCTACGTGATCCCATGTTGCGAATCCTTCCAGATCGCCGAAGATTGGTTAACAAGTTTGCGACCTTGTTGTCCTTTTGCTCATCATCTAGTGCATCGCTGAGCTTGTCCCAGAGCAACTTGTTGATTTCCTGACGAGAGGCGCGGCTAAACTTTCTAAGATAATCGGTGATTAGCTTGCTATAGAAGGTATCGTCTTGCGCGCGTGTCTTGATGTAGTCAGCCTTGCTGGTTGTTACCTTGGCGACCACCGCGGAGACGTGGAGATTTGGTTTTCGTCCCTCGATTAGGCCAGCCCGGCGCAGATGGCGAATCGTTGCATCTGGTAAGGGCAACATTTTTTGGACGCGATCCAAAGCGAGGATATCCATCAGAGGCAGATCTGTATTCTGCATTAATAATTGACTGTAGGCTGGATCTACGACACTGCCGTAAACGGTCATGCTTACTGCGGTTTTATCACTCAGATCGTAGTCGGGCATGGGGAAATACCGACGTGCTTGACTTAAGTGCATTGCATGTATGCCATAGCCCATGGTGTCGATCATGTTCAACTCTGACATAGCCTGAGCCAAAAATGGATTGCGGTAGCGGCGTGGTGTTTTATTCCCAGAGATATAATCCTCGGGCTGGCCTTCGAAGAAAGAGCCCTCGTTTTCAAACAATAGCTTGTCGGGCAATTCGGTGACAACGATACGACCGCTGCGGCTGTAATCCTGATGTGCAATGCAATTATGCAGGGCTTCGAGTACCACTTTTTGATCGTATTTGGCCACTTCGACTGCGAGCAAGGCATTGTCGGGGAGCAGGCGAAGCTGGATATTGCGAATCTTTTGATAGAGCGCTGAGGTGTTGAGCAGGAATGGGGGGCCAAAATGTTCATAGGCCCGCTCTGGCCCTTCTAGTTTCCACGTTATTTGGGCTGGATGGGGAGACAAGAGATGGGCAGATTCTGGCTTACCTAACAACAATAAGGCCGTGCGGGTTACGCGGCCATCTTGGGTTAAGCGGGCACGATCCAGAAAGGTGGTTATCGGCCATCGGGCTACTTTCTCTGCCGAAAAGCGATTCGCGTATTTACGTGCAAAGGATTCACGGGCTTTTTTGACAGCCGTCTCCTCCAGATGGTTGGTGGTTGCGCTATGAACAATCTGCGCCGACCAATCGCGAGCTATGGTCTGTTGACGTATTTCGTCAAGCTTATCTAATCCAAGGCTGATGAGACTTTCACCGGCCCGAGCATAGTAATGTCCCTTCCACGCAATTGGCATACCGCGCGGAGACGCAGGTATCTCGAAAAGGATCACTCTGCCTGCGGCGTTCTTTAATTCATGAATGTTGCGGATGGTCACGCTTGGTTCGGTGTTCTCGGCGATTTGCATCTTTAAGCTTTGTAAACGGTCTGGCTGTGGTCGATAATTAGATCCAATGATTGATCGGTTCTTATCGTTTACCCCAAACACTAACCATGCATTTTCGAGACCACGTAGATTTGCCTCATTTGCAAGTGCAGAGAAGTACTCGCCTATCTTATCCGTGGGATAGTCGTTTCCCGCCTGCTTGAACTCGATTACTTCGTTCTCCCAAGTCGAGATCAAATTTGTTAAGAGCTGCTCTAGGGCTGTCTGATTCATTTTGCCATCCCCCTTAAATAGATTTAACGTCGGTGCTGGGAGAGACCTGTTTGAAGATTTGTTCGACGTTGATTTTGACGGCGTCGGAGGCAAAGCCGCTATCGCGGAAGACGACACGCAGCGGTGCGAATGTGGCCAGCTCTTGGACGAGTGCTTCGTTGATCTTGCTGTCGAAGCAGGCGACGAGTGCGTTTTCATCGACAAAGAAGATGGTTTTGCCTTGGATGGTCTCTTTGCGAATGGGGAGTGAGAGGTCTACGCCCCATTCGAGGAGCACTTGGAAGAGAAGATCCTCTGGCGTGCGGTCGGGTTTGATGTTATCGGTGAAACCTGGGAGTTGCGACTGTTGGACAGTGTCGGGGCTGTAGTAGACGTCGGCCATGTTGGAGGAGTCGATTTTGAGGACGCGGAAGCCGATGTCTTTGTTCCAGTCTTCGTGGCAGTCACCTTCTAGGATTTTTGTACCAGCGCGGCGGATGCGCTGTTTACTAATTTCAGCAATCGATTTATATCCTGCATTTATTGCCTCAGCGTTTCCGTCACTAAGTTCAGGTACTTGCACCATAATAAAGTTACGGAGCCCTCCGTCTTCGGCATTTAGTTGCATAATAGCATGTGCAGTAGAAGACGATCCTGCAAAGAAATCAAGAACAATACATTCTCGGTCGGAGATCAATGCAGCCAAATACTTAATCAATTCTGGCGGCTTTGTATTTTCAAATACCCTGTTCCCATCAAACAGTTGCTGAATACAATTGGTCCCATTATTGTAGATACCGATTTGATCTTTCGGCATTAGCGTTGCTGGCGCTCCAGTTGCATCACCAAGGTATTTCTTAATGTATATATTCCATGAGGCTTGCCGTCCATCAGTATTTTCCAGCGGCCCCTTTTGGGTTTCTTTGAAAACAACAATACCTTTTCTGATTGCATCATCAAATGTTTCTCTAATAAATCTATAGATATATCCCTTTTTTGGGCGGACCTGTTCTCCATCAGGGCATTTAATAACGTATTTTTGGTTGACATTGGTTGATTTATTTTTGAACACAAAGTCTTTTTCACGATACAAATCTGTTGCATCTCTTTTATTATATTGTTTTATTGCTTCGTTTGAGAGTGGTGCATTGAAAGATGCAGTTCGTTCAATATTTTTTGCGTAACAAATCACGTATTCGTGTGTCTTGCTTGCAAATTTTGGTCTGATTCCGCCTGCTGTTGAACAATTCCATACAAACACGTTAATTAAGTTTTTCTCTCCAAAAACTTCATCGCAGATTCTTCGCAGATTGCTAGCTTCATCATCTCCAATAGATATAAAAATCACTCCATCATCTAGTAAAAGGTTTCGTGCTAGCTTCAACCGAGGATACATCATGGTCAACCAATCTGAATGAAAGCGGCCATTTGATTCAGTGTTTGCAACTAACCGATTTCCTGCATCGTCCTTCTGGTTGGATCTTCTCAGGAACTCTTCAGTATTTTCAGCAAAATCATCTTTGTAGATAAAATCTTTTTTAGTGTTATAGGGCGGATCGATATAAATCATCTTGACCTTGCCAAGGTAGGTCTCTTGAAGGAGCTTGAGCGCGTCGAGGTTGTCGCCCTCGATAAAGAGGTTCTGGGTGGTCTCGAAGTCAACGCTCTCACCTGGGCAGGGGCGCAGGGTTTTGGCGATGGGGGCGTTGGCGGTAAGTAGGGCTTCGCGCTTGCCGGGCCAGGTGAGGTGGTAGCGCTCTTGGGGGCCTTCGACAATGGTGTCGCTTAGCTCTTGGCGCAGCTGGTCGAAGTCGACGGCGAGACGAAGCTGTCCATTATCGTCGTGGGCTTCGGTCACGCAGTGGGGGAAGAGTTCGCGGATGCGGGTGATCTTCTCTTGGGTTAGGTTGGGCGAGTGCATCTTTAGCTTATCCATTTTAATGTTTCCGGTGGTTCTTGGCTCAGCGGGATTCTCATTTGGTTGACAAGAAGGACCCCACCCTAGCCCTCCCCAGATTGGGGAGGGGACAGTTTTTACGTTAACGAGGCAACAGCTTCTTTCCCAGAGTGGAGGAGGCTGGGAGGGGGTAAGATGCTGTTCACCACATGAGATCTCAGCTTTTTGATAGCCTTATGCTGCTGTTGTAGCAGCGGTTAATTTTTCTAGCTCTTGCTGTAGGGTGCGTAGCTCGGCGTTGATGGTCACTTTATGGTTGAACTGTTTTTCTTTACGCAGGCGAGCTTCGCATTTTGCTATTTCGCGCTGCTGTAGGCGAATGCGCTCCATGCGTTCGACCCAGGGTTGCAAGCCTTCGCCTGTTCGGGCAGCCCAGGGCAGCAGGGGCGTTAGCAGGTGGGCGTAGAGGCGTTCTAAGTTTATGGTTACGGGCAAGGGGGAGCGCTCGGTTTTGTTGGTCAACCAAGGGCTTGCAAAGTAGTCACCCACTACCCATTTGGCACTGTCTGCCGCGCTGGGGCGTTTAAAGGCAGCAAGGGCTTTGACCTGCTCTGCGTAGTGCAATTCAAAGAGAATGGGAAAGGGGATGGCTTGGTCGATCGAGTTTAGCACGGTCTCTTTGATTTCACCCGTTTTGAGGGTGATATGGAAGATCTGAATCTCGGCCACGGCTGGAGTCTGCTTGATATTGATGGTTTCTGGTGCTAGCTTGTATTGCCAGATAATCTGATCCACCTGCTGGACAAAGAGCTCGCGCAGGGCGCGGCTGGGTCGGGCATGTTCGTAAATTTTGCTTTTGGGCAAGGTGCGTCCAAAGGCAGCGTTTGGGGGGAAGGTGAAAAGCACGGTTATTACCCCTATTCTGTATGCTTTATGTCTGTATATATTTTATGAAGATCCATCTTGGATCACCAAAAAGGCGATGAGTTCGAAATCATCCAGCCCGGCGATGGTGTTGACGAGGGCGGTGGTCTTGCCGCTGGAGAAGAGGCTGTCGAGATCTTTGTCTTCTTTGACGTCTATCATGGAGCGGATGGCCACGCTGAGCAGGTCGGAACAGCTTTGCATGTTGCGGCCTTCGTCTGTCTGCTGGTTAAAGAGGCGACAGATGGCGTGAAGTGGCTCGGCCTGTCCCTTGCAACTGGCGCGCACCAGATCGAGCAGGGATTTGACTTCGGTATGGTTGGCGATCACCTCTCTGTTGTTGGCGATGTAGATTATGTAGTAGGGGTGCAGCCTGTTTTGCTGGTTGATGTTGACGGCGTGGTTGAGGTTGCGCAGCGCAAATATAATGCCAGGGCAGAGGCCCATCTGTGGCTGGGCGGGCACGACAGCGTGCATGCCGTTGGGGACGTTGGTCAGGTCGCCGTTGGTCTTTACGTAGTTGAGCAGATCCATGCGGAAGTCATTGAGCCCTAGATCGGTGATGGAGACGCCAGTCTTTAGATCCTCTAGTTCGATCACCTCATCTTGCAGGCGCTGGAGTTGCTCTTTGCGGTATGAGATCTCGCTGCTTTTGGCGGTCAGCACGTTGTCATCGCCGGTGGCCGTTACGTCGGCAATGACCATGCGGTTTTCGACTCTCTCTTTGAGGTTAATATATTCATCTAGGGAGATATCGGGCCAGTAGTTGACCAGCTGGATGGTTGTGTTAATGGAGCCGATGCGGTCGATGCGGCCAAAGCGCTGGATGATGCGTACGGGGTTCCAGTGAATGTCGTAGTTGACCAGATAATCACAGTCCTGAAGATTTTGCCCTTCGGAGATACAGTCGGTGCCGATTAGTAGATCTAGTTCGGCTGGCTCGTTGGGCAGCACAAGGGCTTTTTCCTTGGCGCGGGGCGAGAAGAGGGTGAGGAGTGACTGGAAGTCGTAGTTTCGCTTTAGCGTTGAGGTTGGTGCGTCTTTGCCTGTTACCCTGCCCGTGTGGAGGCCCTTTGTGGTTAGGAGGTGGTCGGCAAGATTGTCGTAGAGATAGTTGGCGGTGTCGGCGAAGGCGGTGAAGATCAAGACTTTTTTGTTGCCTGCGTTAATCGGATTATCGATTTTGTTTATTATTAGCTGCTTGAGGTGCTGTAGTTTGGCATCGTCTTGGGTTGTAACCTTGGCCATAGATTCCATGAGGGCGTTGATCACTTCTAGGTCGACCTCTAGCTCATGTTTCCATGAGGGGAGATCCATGTCGGCTAGTTTGATTTTTACTTTGCCGCCAATTTCATCATTGCTGGGTTCACTATTACTAGTTCCATTATTACCATTCTCATTATCGCTGGTCTCGTCAGTGTCGAAGCCAGGGATCTCGTCATCGTCGTCATCGAGGTCGAGCAGGGTGTCGGTCCAGTCGGAGATGCTTGCTGCATTGCCAGAGTTTTGCGCGTCATCTGCGCTGAAGGCGTTGATTCGGCTTAGGGTGCTGGTGTGTTTGTTGTGTAGCTTTTGCAGGGTGATACGGAATGCCTCGACCGAGCTTTCTAGCCGCTTGAGCAGGTTGGTGGTCATGAGGGCTTGTAGGCTACGCTCGCGGTCCACTTGTCGGAATGTGCTTTTGCCGCCTTCGATTTGTGTGTCGTATAGCTCTTCATACTTTCTGAGGCGGCTGGGCAAGATGTAGCTGATGGGGGCGTAGACAGCGAGCTTTAGCAGAGAGAGCTGGGCGAAGATTTCGTTGAAGCTCATGACGTCTGTACGCGCGGTTAATGGCGAATGGAACGAGAGGGGCTTGCGGCGCTCGGGGAATTGCCCAATCTCGCTGGTGTCGTAAAAGGTTTGGATGTGCTTGCGTGATCGGGCAATGGTGACGCTGTCGAGTAGCTCGAAGAAGTCGAAATCGAGCCCTTCTAGAATGGCCCGGGCTGTGCGCGCCTCGGGCGGGAGTTTTGACCACTGGTTAAAGACGGCTTGGGCACTGCGGAAGATTTCTTCTACTGTTTTGCCAGTGCGCAGCTTTTTGCTGAGTATCTCGGAGTCGCCTTCGTAGGCGAGGGCGAGCTGGTTGCGCAGGTCGTTAAAGCGATTGTTGACGGGCGTGGCGGAGAGCATTAGTACTTTGGTCTTCACGCCCTCGCGGATTACCTTGTTCATGAGCTTTTGATAGCGAGTCTCGTGCTCTTTGAGTGCCTCGTTGTTGCGGAAGTTGTGAGACTCGTCAATGACGATTAGATCGTAGTTTCCCCAGTTAACGCGATTGAGGGGAAGGCCGAAGGAGTCGCCAGATGTGCGGGAAAGGTCTGTGTGGCAGAGAACGTCGTAATTAAAGCGATCTTTGGCGAAGATGTTGGTGGTTAGGTTGCTATTGTAGTTTAGCCAATTATCGGCGAGTTTTTTTGGACAGAGGACCAGCACGGATTTATTGCGCAGCTCGTAGTATTTAACGACGGCGAGGGCGGTAAAAGTTTTGCCTAGCCCTACGCTGTCGGCGAGGATACAGCCATTGTAGGTTTCTAGCTTGTTAATGATGCCGATAGCGGCGTCGTGCTGGAAGTTGTAGAGTTTGTTCCAGACGTGGGTATCCTGATAGCCGGTGCGGTCGTTGGGCAAAACGTCTTCGTCGATATCATCGAGGAAATCGCTAAAGATGTTGTAGAGCATGAGAAAATAGATGCGCTCTGGTGAGTTTTCTTGATAGACTGATTCGATGTGCTCGCAGATGGCGGCCGTGACGTCTTGGAGATTTTCGGGATTGTTCCAAATTTGTTCGAAGAGGTTGAGATATGTTGATGTGGAGGCGGTCTCATCGAAGCGATTGACTATATTTGAGACGGCATCCCCTGACTGGTAGCCGAGATCAACAGCGGTGAAGCCGTGTAGGGGCATGTAGGCGACTTCTTGCTCGGGGCCTTGAACACAGGCAAATTGCTGCATTTGTGACTTGGTTTTGTTTGAGCGGAATGTGGCCTTAGTTCGTATCCACGCGGCACATTCTCGGGCGATGGCGCGCTGGGTGAGTTTGTTGCGCAGCTGGATTTCGAATTCTGAGCCATAGAGGCTGCGCTCGCGGTTGGCTTTGGGGATGAAGAACTCGCGTCGCTCTTTCATGAATTTGTCGGTCACTTCGTTGGGGACGAAGGTTGGCGCGGTGAAGATGAACTCTAATGATTCAATTTGGGATAGCTCTTCTTTGAGGGCTTCAAATGCAAAGATGGAAAAGCAGGAAGCGGCAATTTGCACCTTGGCTCGTGGATGTAGAGATTCTTTCAGATCGTCGCCGAGTAGGGAGTTTATATTGTCGATGATCTTCATAGCTTAGAGTCTTTCCAGATGGGTGCAGATGCACGCTTTGCCAGAAAATTTTCGCACCATATCTCAACGCGGTAAGGGTGGAAAAAGTTTTTCTGGGGTAACTAAAATTATACAAATTTAGGTATAAAACACAATAGGTCTACTAGGCTAGTTTGAGGGCACACATCATCATCATTTACCCATAGCGATGTATCTTTAGTGCGGCCTCGTATGCTTCTTCAAAGGGCATGCCTGAGTCGATGTCTGGCTCTACGATTTTTAGGCCGACGTGCAT
>ENA-ORXM01004864-ORXM01004864.1-marine-metagenome-genome-assembly--contig:-NODE-4864-length-11318-cov-3.527266_pt1 | contig 11318 bp, 9 predicted proteins | sample MGYA00237867_ERZ511480 | MGnify/ENA primary metagenome ERZ511480 (study PRJEB26309, sample SAMN06266103) | marine metagenome | isolation source: Algal blade | place: United Kingdom:Sidmouth, United... | reverse complement strand
TGCATAAACTTTTGGAAACAATTACGGCTCGTTATGCTAAATTTTAGGAAACATTGAAACCATCTGTTTAAACATTGTCATATATCTAATTTTGGTATCTGTGTCTTCAAATAAATTGATGTTGTCCTCTATAGTGGTAATAATATATGCGGCCTTTTTATTAATAGTTTCTCTTTTTTGCTCATCGATTTCATCATCGAGCATCGTATAGTACATAGAAAGTAAATTTATCTGAAGGTTGATTTCTAACTCTAGATACTTGGAATTCGTATTCTTTAAATCAGTGTAAATACTTTGGGTTTCATGGGCATATTTTTCTGCCTCTTTATAATTACCAAATCTGTAAAAAAATAGAAAAACATTATTAAGCGACTCGGCATAATTGTTCCTAAATGCTGTTGGTTTTTTTGTATACATAGAATGAGCTATTTTTAAGGCTTTTACAAAATACTCCCCAGCTTTTTTAGACCTGCCTTTTATCAAGTTAAATTTACCAAGTGAATTAAGTGAGTAGGTATAATCATTAGCAAAAATATTATTATTAATGAGAAATAAGGTCTTAAATATTTCCATTCCTTTAAGTACATAACTTTCATAATTGTCAAAGTGTTCATCGTTAATTTGTGCATCCTCATCTAGAATATTACCTCCCATGGCTATGTTTAATAGGGTCTCACCTTTTAAAATATTTAGACGGGCCCATATTGAGCGATTATCCCAATTTCCTTCAACATCAATTCCCTCACATGCTTTTAAACCTGATTCTAGGTATTGTTCTGATCTGTTTGGCTCTTGTATCCCTAAATATATTGAGGATAGATTCAAATAAAGAAGTGCTTGGGATGCATTATATTCTGAAAACCCATTATCTATAAGTAATTGATAATCTTTTAAACTCTTATTATTATAATTAACCGCATCGCCGTAATTTCCAATATCGAATTGTAAGCTACCAATGGCTTCATATGTTTTTGCCCTAGTAGCTATATAGTTGACCGTGCGGTCATTTGAATCTCCAAATATTTTATCGATTTCATTATTAATGATTTGCGCTTTATCAAAATAATCTTTTGCGTCCTTTACATCGTTTTTATCTAAAGCCAAATAACCAAGTTTAAGCAAAGTATTATGAACGTAGTGCTTATAGTGGATCGAATCCTTGTATTTCTTCATTCGATATTCGACCTCTATTAACAGGTCATCATAAATTTCCTGTGCTCGAACAAAATTGGCTGTTGTTTGTAAATATGCACCATAGGTATATGAAGTTTGTATCAAAAAATCACCTCGACTATCTGTCAATGCCGATTGCAAAAGAGAATCTACCTTTTCAAGATCCAATACCATAAATTTGGACAAGGCATCTTCTAAACTTTGCCTAGCATACTTATTTAATACTTTGTTGCGCTGCTTTTCATTTAGCTGAGCTAGCATCTCTGTTTTTAAAAGAACTCTTTTAGCTTTTCTAATTTCTCCACGAGACCTAATTAGTGAATCTATTTTTTGATAATTACTACTAAACAGCACTGCTTTATAAAAGTCTTTATCTTCTTTTTCCAAACTTTTATATTCGGTATTGATATAAAGATCAATCAATTTGTCTAAGCCAAGATTTTTAATCTGTAATTGTTTTTTCTGTGCCGCGATAGTTAGATTCTTGTTCTGCAGTAATACTTTGTTAATTTCTCCATTAGTTTTTTTGTTCAAAAATGTCAGGAGATCTTTCTTAAGATTCCCTCTTTTATGTAGGAGTATCTTTAAAGCACTTTTTCTTCCCACAACAACAGCATCATCAAGTACCAATCGATTTAGAGGTATTGGATCATACTCCTTTTTTTCAACGTTGATATTTTTTATAAGTTCATTGTTCTTATTTAAAGCAAATTTGATTTCGTAGTAACCTTCTTGAGTCGTAGTTAGTTCTGACTTATTATCATCCATACTTACAATGGAATTACCTAGTGGTTGATTATCAACGGTCAAAACATAGCCGAATATCTTATTGGATTGAGCTGAAATGATTGTTTTTGAAAAGATTGCAATAGTGACTATAATGATTCTGTAAGTTGTTGTCATACTTAATTTATTTTGGACATAATAATGTCTGAACTTTGTCTTCTGGGCATTATGATACTTTTAGTTTCGGTTCTATAGTTTGTTAAAGAGAATTGTAATTTTATCCTTTCTGAAGCATTCAAAATCTGTCCTGCGGGTATTTTTATGCCATATTCTCCATCATCGTTAGTCAATACATCTATGTTTTTGAATGATACTAATACATTTTTTAAAGGTTCTTCTTTCGCAGCGTCTATGACTTTCCCCCATATTGTATCAGAACCCATCAAATGAACTTCTACTGTGGTAACAAGGTCTTTGACTATTTTATCAATTTTATGTTTAGATTTACTAAGAATGGGTACATAGGTCAAATTAGGGTTGGGGTTCTCTATTTTAATTTCATTAATTTCCATCCCTACTTTATCTATTGGAATACGATCTATAATTGCAACACCTTTGGAATTTATATCTGATCTCCAAGAAGTGCCGTCGATATCTAAAATCAAAATACCATTAGCGACATTTAAAGCCTCATTATTTACATTTTTAAGCTCAACTTTAGCAGTAAAATAATCTGGTTTAGGTGGAAATAAAATATCCTTTTTTAAATAACCAGTAAGAACAATTAAAAACAACAGCGTCCACAGAATAAACTTTTTTCTGCGCTTCTTTTGGTTAACTTTTAGTTGAAGCTTTGTTCTTTTTTCTTCATGCTTTTCAATACGTATTTTAAATTCTTGTGGATTTAGTTGAATCTTTTCGTTTTTATTCAAAAATTTCAATGCTCCTAGACGACCACATTCCAACAAGAATTCTTTCTCCTCATCGGTAAGGCTAAACTTTAAAGTAGAAATAGGTCTAGGGTCAATGATTACAGTTTTGTCTGCGTGTTGTCGTAAAGCATTAACATCAGATGCCTCGGTCCAAATGGTAATCAATTCACCAAAAACCGATTTCTTTTTATTTCCTTCAAAATGCTCCGAACCTAGATACAATCCAATAAAATTGGCACCTGGATTGACTTGCAGCAACATGTTTACTGGGTAATTATTTTGTGCGCCTCCATCAAACACTTTTAGTCCCTCACTAGATTGAGGAGTAAAGATAAATGGAATCGACATGCTACAACGAGCTGCATATGAAGCAGACATGCCCATTTTGGCAGGGTCTGTGGAATCAAAAATCAACGCCTCTTCTCCTCTTCTACTGGCATATATTGTAACTCTTTCAGGTAAATCTTCCAAGTTTACAGATGTAGGAGAATCTAGTTTTTTTGCTAGTAATGTGTCTAGCCAATTGTTAAAACTGTTTGCTTCATATAAGCCACTTTTGGTAAAAAAATTAAAAATCTTTTTAAAAAACCCGGCATCCTTAAAGTCTTTAAAATCCTTTTCTAAAAGAATAGTATTTAATTCTTCATGAGTATAACCACTTGCTAATAATATTGCAGAAATTGCTCCTGCAGAAGTTCCGACATACCAATTGAAATTATAGAATTGTGATAGTTCTTCGAGTGCACCAACATACGCAAGCCCTTTAATTCCTCCTCCTTTCATTATTAAAGCTAGGTCTGTATTTTGTGGCATAATTTATTTATTAAAAAGGTTAAAGAGCATTTGAATTTAATAATATTTAAATTCCATACTATGAAAAGCTTTCATCGTCATATCATTAATATTTAAACAATTGCTACTAATTTTTTTCCAATCTGAATAATAGCCCCACCTACTTTTTCAATATTCTCAACAAGTTTTATTTTTTTTTCTTTATCATCTATATCAAGATTAATTATTTTCAATAACTCATCGAGTTCAACTCTATCTGCCTTTTTAGGAAATAAATTTTGTATTTCTTCAGATGTTAGTATTGTTAAACTTGATATCTCATCTGCAAAGGCTTTTTTAGTTTTGTCACTTGCACGTTTACCTATGTTAGTTTTTTTTGCCATTATATAAAAATTATGTTAGTATTCTATAAAATATCAATCAAGGTTGTCTAGTTTAGTTTCCAATTTATCTTTGGCATTATTAATAGCACTATCAATAGAATTTAATGATAGACCTGGTTTTATTGAACTTAACATAGAGTCTATTGTTTTACGTTGCGAATCATTTAGTTTTTCAAGATTGTTAATCCAATTCCCTGTTGTTTTATGTAAATCAATTGCGTTTGTATATTCTGTGATTATTGATGTTTTTAAATCAAACCTAATTTTTTCAATTGGTAAAATCTGCTCTTGATATTCAGCTACTAAATCATTATACAGTTTTGGGAAATCAGTTTCTTCTTTGTATTCTCTTCCAGTTACTTCATTAAAAGATTCAATCCAATTACTTCGATAAACAAGCCCATATTCATTAAAAAAGAAAGCTTCAAACACTAAAATTTTCTGGTCCACATACGAATCTACCATCGCTAAATGAGAAACTTTAAGGGCTTCAATTATCTCTAACTCTTTTGAATGGGTTTTCGTTATTTCTGGGGGTATTGATATACAACCAACAGTTGATATTACTATAAAAAGGCTAAAGAATATTTTTTTCATGAAATTTGAATTAAATTAATAGTATTTTAGGACTAGAAGATTCACTAATTATGAATTCTAATCAATTAAATTTGCTATTAAAAAATTCGAGAGAATATAGCACCAAAGCACTATTTGTAAGTGAATTTAAATATAAAATATGATTTTTCCTAAAAAATAAAGATTAGAATCTTTTTTTCTTGGATAAAAAAAGAAACAAAAAAATCATGACTGCATATAATTTTGGAAACAATGTACGGCTCGTTTCGCTATATTTTAGGAAACATTGTAACTTATTAAGATTGCTTTGAAATCCCCTGAATAATTTCAACTCTTAAGAAACTGTATTACTAGACCCCTAAAATATGGACGCTCCACTTACCTATTGTTTTGCCAAAATTTTATGAGGTCGACTGGTGTATAAATTTTATAGATGTTCACCAATATGACCAACAAGAATTTTATTATTATCAATATCTTCAATACCTTCATGAAAATAGATTCGATATTTATAGTACGTATTATCACCAGCTAAATCGCTTTTACATAACTTTATATGTGGTTCACAGCATACTTTTTGTTGTTTATCTTTGTCATCCTTAAATTCGAAAGTAAAATCTAGTTTTCTACTTGCCTTTCCTTCCAATGATGCTATTGCATCGAGGCTACAGTTTCCGCTAAAATGAGTCAGAACTTGAGTACGATGCCGAATTCCATCTTCCGATTCCCTAAATCTATCATTTAAAGCAGTTAAATAGTATACTATTTTCTTTGGAAAATCATCAAGAATTGCTCCTATAGTAGCTCTATTATTCTGATGAAATACTATATTCGGGAAATACTTAGAACATTCATCCATAAAAAAGTTTTCATTTTTAGGATATAATCCCAAATAATGCCTTCTAAATTGAAACCACCCATCAATTCCATAAATTACTTGTAGATTATTTTGAAGTCCTTGAATAGTATGGAAAGCAATAATACCATGGCAATTATCTTCATCGGTCATATCTACTAAATCGCTAATTACTTCGTTTGAGGTAAATGTTGTAGTTTGTGACTTTTGTATAATTTTTTGAAATGCATTTAATACATCTCTATCCACACCTTCATTCTTTAATTTAGTTACATTACATATAAATTCTTCTACCGTATATTCTGCATAAAATAATTGTGGATATATTTCTAAATAATTCGTGTATAACTTATTAGTATTAGAATGTTTATTTATAAGTTGGACATCTTCAGATAAGCGCATTATTTTTTCTTCAATTTGAATCGTAGTATATTGATTATTATTGGCAAATGACTCTGCCATTAAGTAAAAATGTGCGGTCATAATTAGCGGCTATATTTAAATATTTCGGCAAGATCAATTTCTTGTTGATCAAAAAAGCCATTTGGCCAATTAGTGATTTTCCCTTTTTCATTAATATCAAGTTCAACGGAATTAAAATCTTCATTAAAATAATGGACTTTTAAATCTGAATTATTAATATCTACATCTTTATTTAAAGCGTTAACTCTCAGTCCATTTAGTATATGTTCACTATGAGATTCTATGAATATTTGTACTCCAGTAGATGCTACTTTTGAGAAAAATTCTGCAATTTTTGACTGTGCTCTTGGATGCAAGTGAGCTTCTGGGTTTTCTATAATAATTATTTCACCAGGCTTTGCAATTAAACCTGTTATAATTAGCGGAAGGATATAACTATAACCAAAGCCAACATTAATTGGTTTGTATTCATGACTATCGCTTCTATTGTTTAAAAGCATATACAAAACACTACTATCTTTCTCTTTTCCTTTAATACTAATTTTTGCTCCTTCAAGAATATAATTAATCCATTCAATAGTTTGTTGCAAGATTGATGCAGAATCTTCACCTAAATATAGATTAGGATGAACAGGCAGAAATTGTATTGAATTTGCTAGAATATTAATGCAGTGTTCACCTCTTGGTCCAACGTGAATAAAATCAGGAAGACTACTTTTATCTACATATTTTACAGGTCCTAATCTATCTGCACTTACATAATGAATTTTATTAATCTTATTTGAAAAAGCATTTAGCTCATTTTTATAGTCTGTTGAATCATTATTTTTTGATATTTGACTAACTGGGTCAATTTCAACTTTATTAAAGTTTCCTATTAATGGCTTATCCAAATTCTCATTAAAAGATAATTGTATACTATCAAATAAGGGAGTGTTATAAAATATCTTGAAATCAATACTCTCTCCTTTTGGTGTATCTCTGTTTTTAATATCATCAAAATTTCCTAAACTAATAAGAGAATCATTAATTTTTAATTCATCAAATTTAAAATCCTCTCTTGTAGATTGTGATAAAATTAATAATGATTGTAAAACAGAAGATTTTCCTCTACCATTAATTCCTGTTAAAAGATTTAATTTAGAAAAATTAAATTTTGTTGTTTCTTTAAAACATTTAAAATTCTTTAATTCAATAGCTGTAATCATATAGTGTTCTTACTTAAAATTGTATGCGCCAATCTAAATCTATCTAAAACTTTTGCTTTATTGCCTGTTGATTTAGTTACTGCTTGATAATATATTTCATTTGAAATTAAATCTATATAATTATTTTTTATCGTGTTCTTATTTCTGTCTAAATAAAAATCACTATTTTTTGACAAATAATTACAAACAGATTCTAAAATCGCAGTATTAATAGTTCCTCTAGTATATTCAGTGGCAATTCTAAAATTCTTGTTTCCCCAAATGTTATAAGACCATTTCATAACTCTTTCAAAGTCTTCTTTTATATTATAAATTTTTTCATCAGACATTTGATTAATTCTTTTCATTGCGCTTTCTACATAATCACTCATATCGCCTGAATATTCATTCTCATAATCAAACCATCTAAAAGCAATATATCTCAAAGCTACTTCCCTATCTTTCATTCGCTTATCACTAACTCCCCACCAAATAGCTTCTTTATAATAATTTTGTTCTGCTAAATTCTTTAATAATTGAGTAGATTTCCCAATGTAAATACAGTTTCTAACTTCTTGTCTATTTAATTGAGTTCCACCTGTATTTATCCTATTAAATAAGTCATAAATAACAACCATAGGAGTAGATGGTTTTAAGATAAAAACCGTAAGTTTTTTATCCTCAAATTTAGACTGTAATGATTCAGGAAGATCTTTGAATTTATATCCATTGTATTTGGGCAAAGCTTCTAGACCTTTTAATACATACTCTCCTTTATAAAATTGTCTTAATGCTGTTGAACGTTGCAAGCCATCAATTACAATATAATTAGACTCCTTTGTCTCATTTAGATATATTGGAGGAAGTGGAAAGTTCAGTATAATTGACTCAATAAATTTACTTTTTTGTTCAGGTTTCCAAACTTGATTTCTTTGGAAATCTGGTTGTATTTTTATTTTACCCTTTTCTAGTTGTCGAAGGTATTCAAAAATAGAAAAGGGATCTTCACCAATTTCTATACTTTCATAGGCTGGATCATAAGGATAAAGGCCTCCTTCATCTCTGTCCTCAATTTTTGTGTCTTGATCTGTTTCAATTATAGCATCTCCAATCGAATGTAACTCTTCAATGTTTTGTATATATTTTGAAATGAAATCTGGCCTAATAGCAAGGGCAATTTCATTATTGTCTCTTTGCCAAGTACTAATACCGTTTCTATAACCATTTCTTAGGGCTTCTTCTTTAATCTGGATTGATGGAGATTTACCTAATTTTTTTTTGTGAGAATTAAAATCAAATCCAGCAAAAACTTCTCCCTCTTTCCACCAACCTAAAATTAAAACTTTCCCTCCTTCTAATGGGAGGAATTGATCTACTCCAGTGATTTGTATTCTATATTCGTCCGTTGCTCGTGCTGCTCCTCCTCCATGTGTCAGATTCCAAACATAAATTTTAATATCATGTTGTTCATTATCTTTTTCAATTCTCAATATGAAAGGATGAAGATTAGAATCATTCAGAAACGATACATTCCAACTATCATTATTTAAGGCATCAACGATTATTTTTAATAAATCATCTTTTCTATGTCTTCTGAATTGCATGTTATAATTTTTTGATCAATATTTTTTAACAAATCTCTTCCCAATATTTCGGCAATCAACGGAGGAACGGCGTTACCTATTTGTCTCCATTGCTGTTCAATTGTTCCAGCCAACTTCCAATTATCGGGAAATGTTTGTAAACGTTTTACTTCTTCTATACGAAGTATCCTGTTCTTCCAATGAAAAGGTCCCATATTATTTGATCTTCTTGCTTGTATTGTCCAAGAGGGCTGATTAGGATCAAGTTTTAATAAAAATGACCAATACCTCGATCTCCATTTGAATTTAGGGTTTTTATATCCTCTTTTTTCAGTAAAATACAAATAATTTTGACCAGGAGGTACTTCGCATAAAAGTTTATGATCCTTTCCTCCAGCAAAATGTCCTTTATCAGAGGCATTCTCTAAAGTATCTAAATCATTTAAAACCTCTCCAGAGGTAATCCAAGGTTTTAATAAATTACCATTCGTAAGTTTGGAGTGAGTTTCAATTGGAAACTGAAATTCATCAAATTTTGTTCCAACTAAAAAAAACCTCTGTCTAATTTGAGGAACACCATAATTGGCTGTGTTTATAATTTTAAAAGAAAATTTATAACCTAATTCCTTTGTCCTTGTTATAATATAATCAAATGCATCTTTATGAGATTTAAAAGTTATTCCAGCTACATTTTCAAATAAGAAAGCCTTAGGAGATACAATTTTTATTGCTTCAAAAAAACTAGAAACAGTTTCTTCGCCTTTTGGATCATTAAGTGCCCTAGGCTTATCTTTTAAATAGAATCTAGATTTAGAAAAAGGTGGACAAGGTGGGCCTCCAGCAAGTAAATCGATATCTTCAAATACTCTTGGATTGTTAGTCTTTTCTTCTTTTAAAAAAGATAAATATTCTACAATTCCACCATTAAAGAATTTGGTGTGTGGCATATTTAATTTAAAAACCTCTTCACAAAGAGGTTCTATATCATTGGCATAGATTGTTGTAAAACCAGCTTTTTCTAACCCAAGATCTAAACCTCCACATCCTGAATACAAACTAACTAATTTATGTTTCATACTGCAATTTTTGTTTTGTTTCCATTAAGAACAGATAACATAGGTGTTATACAAGCAGAAGCTATATGTGATGGTAATGCATTCCCAATTTGTTTTACTATATCCCTTCTCTTACCTTTAAAAATATACTCAGGAGGAAACCCTTGAAGCACAGCTAACTCAATAGTTCTTAATCGCCTAGAGTCCCAATGAAATGGTCCAGTCCAAGGACCTGGATTAGCTGCAATTGTCCAAGATGGTTTGTCTGGATGCAATTTTAATAAAAAATTCCAAAATCTTGTTTCTGCTATAAATGTTGGATTTGGATGCCCATACCATTCGGTTAAGGCTTTATAATTCATCCCTGGTGGAATTTCTTTTAAGTGTTGAGCCCATTTACCAGTAATTATTTCTTCTGGTTCAAAGTATTTTTTGCCCTTAAAAGCTTTCAAAGCTTCACCTGGCATAATATATTTTTCTAGCCCTTTCGCTATTTCAATTGGATTATTAGTGTGGGATATTATAGGATTAAGAGGTTGTTCAGATTTTAAACCTAATAAGATAATTCTTTGCCTTTTTTGTGCCAAGCCATAATCCTGTCCATTAACTTTTAAGAAAAGTGTTTTATAACCTAGTTCTTCTACTTGAGACCTGAAATTATTAAAAGTTTGTATATTTCTTGGGTGCATTATACTAGGTACATTTTCAAAAAGAAACCCTTCAGGTTTGGATTCCTTTATTAATCTATAATACTCAAAAACGAGAGATCTTCTTTCATCAGGTTTTGCTTCTGTAATTGCCAATGGTTTATTTGCTTTTATTCCTAGAGATCTAGCTCTTCTGTATTTTGATTCTTCCCCTTTATCTGTCCAATAACTAGCTTTTGAAAAAGGTTGACAAGGAGGTCCTCCGACCATGATAAATGGATCGCTAGGTAACAAATTTGCCATCTCCCTTAATTGTGATCCTTTTAGGTCACAAACATCTGCACATATTACTTCTCCTGTATGTAAAAGAGGATTTGCTTTCATCGTCTCGCAAGCAAGTTTATCCATCTCTACAGATAATCTTAAATCTGCTCCTGCGTTTATGGCTCCAAGCCCTAATCCTCCTGCTCCAGAAAACAAATCTATTATTGGAAAACTCATGTTTGATTTTTATTCAAAAATAAATAATATTAAGGTAAATAATTGAAGTTTACTTTTAATTCTTTTAACATAAAGACTAACATAGTCTTATTAAAGTATGACAAGAATATAAAAGAAGCTAATATATATATTAAAAACCATTCCACACACATTCCACTACTCTCCTATCGTCGTTTCGTAAAAAGCGTGTTCCATTAACATTGTAAAGAAACATTTAGAAAAAAAAATAAGAAAATATAGAAGATTAAACTTCGCTTTTACCCAAGCAAAGTTACATAACGCAGAACATTATAGTACATTTTACAACAATTAGCGAAATAGCGCTTTTGGGCGATATTTGACATAATTACAGATATAATGCCTTTAGGTTTATATCTAGCGATTATGTACAAGTAAATTGTGGCTTCGTAGATGTATTTATTAATTTTCCAAATACTATAAAATCTAATTTATAAAAGTTTTTTTTATTCAAAATGCTTTCTAG
>ENA-ORXM01004863-ORXM01004863.1-marine-metagenome-genome-assembly--contig:-NODE-4863-length-11318-cov-3.926875_pt1 | contig 11318 bp, 9 predicted proteins | sample MGYA00237867_ERZ511480 | MGnify/ENA primary metagenome ERZ511480 (study PRJEB26309, sample SAMN06266103) | marine metagenome | isolation source: Algal blade | place: United Kingdom:Sidmouth, United... | reverse complement strand
CGATAGCCTGTAGCTCTTCTGGTTTCTTCCCAAAAGCTTTTGCACCATCTACAAACATTTGCTCATAAAATTCTTCTAATTTCTTTTTCTTACGAACACGTACTTTCAAGAAATCTTCAGAATATTGCAAAATTTGATCCGCATAATTCTTTACTTGAAAAGACAATTGATCTTGACGGAAAGCATCAAAATTTAGTTCATAGATAAAATATTCTAAGTCATTTTGATAAATTGTACCTGCTGAATTGGCTTCTGGAGCAGCTTTCAAGTTTTTCATTTCCCAACTAAAAATCTTGTTGGTTGATGTGGTACGAGTATTCGGTTTTGGCATATTATTATAAATACGACCATCAATTCGTACTTTTAGAGGAACAGAAATACCAAAAGAAGCTCTTAAGGTTGGATATTGGTTGTATAAGTTCACCGTACGACCTTGATCCAAAAATTTAGATTCAATAATTGTGATGGTTTCTAGTTCGTCACCAACTTCTAAATCTTCTAATTCATAAATATACAAGTCATCTTTACTTGAATACAAGTCATCTTCTTCTGTTAATTGAGCTGTTGGTAAATCACGTACATTGTAATCTTTAACCGTTCCATCCGCTTTTCGAATACGAACATCAACCGTTTTGTATTGTACAAAATCTGCAATACGTCCCTTGAATCGTTGAATGATTACTCTGTTATAATCTTCTAAAGCAGCTTCTTTCTGAACTTTAACGTGTACTTGAGTACGGTAAGTTGCCAATTGCTCAATATATGGGAACGTACCAGAGAAAGTTCCTCTACTATAGGTCTCACTATTAATAATAACAGCATCTGCATCTGCATATTCACTAGGAATTTCTGATGTAGGAGTCATTTCTTCCTTCCATACGTGATCACCAAAACTTTGTGCAGATAGTTGCCAACAAGACAAACTCAGCAAAAGGACAATTAGGAAACAATTTTTTTTCATAATGAATTTTAATTTAAGTTATGTTTATATAGAAGTTATTTAAAAATAAGGTTGTGTTGAAAAGGAGTCTTATTTTTAAACAACTTCATAGTTAGTCGCTCGTCAACAAGACTAGTTTATAAAAGAATTGGAACAAAGACTAAAGTATAAGTTACTGTAAAAATACACATTTAAAATCAAAAAAGGTTCCACATTTTAACTTTGAGTCTAATAATTCGACAAAAATAAATACTTCAACGATAAATCTGACGAGTCCTAATTTTTAGTTATAATACATAAATTGTATCTTTACAGTTGTTAATTTTTCAATTGTTAGTTATCAGAATAAGAAATACTTATTTATAATAATCTATTTTTCAATTGTAAGATAAACCGAATTTGAGTTTACAAAACATAGTTAAATATAAGATACTGTAATGGCAAAACGCAAAAACAAAGGATTAGGAATTAGTGCCTTATTAGGCAATATTGATGCAGACATAGATTCTTCAAAAAAGAAGCAAGCTATTGTAAGTGACTTATCCAATACGGTTGCTTTTATTCCTTTGACTAGCATAGAAGTTAATCCTTTTCAACCAAGGGTAGATTTCGACCAAACTGCCTTAAAAGAGCTTTCGGATTCGATTGCTGTACATGGTCTTATTCAACCGATTACTGTTCGTCACTTGGGGAACGATAAGTTTCAGTTAATCTCTGGTGAACGCCGTTTGAGAGCTTCTAAAATGGCAGATTTGGAAGAAATTCCTGCCTTTATTCGCTTGGCAAATGACCAAGAGATGATTGAGATGGCTTTGATTGAAAACATCCAACGCCAACAATTAAATCCTATTGAGGTAGCCATTACTTATGGTCGTTTAATGAAAGAATGTGATTTGACTCATTTGCAACTAGCAGAACGTGTCGGAAAAGCTCGTACGACCATCACCAATTTTACTCGTCTGCTCTCTTTGCCAGAAGCTATTCAAAAAGGCTTAAAAGACAGTGATATTACTATGGGACACGCCAAAGCCTTGTTGGGGGTTGATGATTATGCTTTTCAAATGGCAACATACAAAAGTATTATTGAAAAAGAACTTTCTGTACGCCAAACAGAGGATTTGGTAAAACTAAAAAAAGGTACAACTGCTGGTGCCAAAGCTAAAGGTAAAAAAGCGCTTCCACAAGCTTATCAAAAGGTACAATCTGAACTAACTTCTATGCTTAGCACAAGGGTTAATCTAAAAGCAGACGCCAAAGGAAAAGGACAAATTGTAATTAATTTTACCAATACAGATGATTTAAATCGTATTTTGGACTTGTTAGAAGCTAGTAAATAACAACTAGTTTATTATTCTTTAAAGCAAGCGATTATTCAAAAGAATAATCGCTTGCTTTTTTTTATAAAGTCACTCTACCCCTTTAATGTAGAACTACCTTTCCTCTTGACAATGGTTTAGAATTTTGCAATATCATCCAAAAATAAATCCCTTCCTTAACTTCACTTAAGTCTATTGTATTTATTTCTTCTCTTAAAATAGATTGTTTTATTTTCTGACCACTTGAGTTATAAAGTAAAAAATCTTTTGGAGCATCATCAAATACTTCAATAGTTAATAACCTATCCAATGGTGGATTGGGATAAACGTGAATAAAAGAAGTCTCTAACTCATTCATAGATTCAACTGATAATGCTAAAGTGTTGAAATAATTAAAGCATTCCATGACCTCTTCTTTAAATGTTGGAAATTGTGTTGTATGTCCAACACCCAGTATTTCATTATAATAAAAAGGCGTTCCATTCAACACAAAACTATCCCTAAGCGTTTGATTCCCTCCTAGTCCTGGGTCTTGGCTTCCTACACAAATACAAGTTGGAATTGTTGTTTGATAATCAAAATTTCGATATGCTGCTGATGAAAAAACATTACTGGGCAGAAAAGCATGAATTGGAATAATTCCTTTCCACGGATAGAGACCTCTTGTTCCATATTTTACTGTAGTATAACCATTACAAGAAAAACCTGTTAGGTATACTTCTGTAGTATCTATATTGTAGGCATCGACCGTACTGTCTATCGCTGCTAAAATGATCAAATTATCGGGGTTGTCCATAAATCCTCCTTGATTAGAAAGCAATCCTGTTGGGCAAACAATTATTGCCTGAATACTATCTGCCAAAAAAGCTAATTCATTTCTAAACGCAATCGCTCCATTATTACTACTACCATTAGGGTTTACGCAACCTTGTAAGCCAATTATTAATGGATATTGAGTCGCTGAGTTGTAATTTATAGGAACAGCATATTCTAATGTTCTTGTTTGAGAATTGTGAAGAATCGTTTTTTGAAAAATTCCCGTTTGCTGTCCATAAAGATTCAATGTGAGCAAAAATAAACTAACTAAAAGGTAGTAATTTTTTTTTTGTACCATTGTTATTTTTTTAGTATCGTGAATAATTAGGGAACGAATAACTCCAATACAAAGGAACGTAGTAGTTTAGTTAACTTAGGTTAAACAACCTTAATTAAGGTTAAAACTTTAAAAAGCCAATAAATGGCTCTATTCATGTATACAATACTTGTTAAAATCGTTTAGCATTAGAACACTTGTAACATTCATTTATCATCTTTTTTAAATAAATCGGTCACAATGCCTGTCTTAATTCTATTTTTAACTGCTTTTTGTTTTAACACAATACTTCTAGCTCAAGATCAATTATCAGAACAATTCGAAAAAGGAATTGAGCTATTTGAAAAAAGAAAGTTTGCGAAAGCAGAACGCATCTTTGATAAGCTACTAAAAGAAGAGCCTAGTTTTGCAGCCGTTTATATTTGGAAAGGCAAATGTCTCCACGAATTTGAAGAATATCAAGCTGCTTATGAAGCGATCTCTACAGCTTGTAATTTAGACCCTACAGAAGGAGTTTATTGGTTCGAACTGGGGCTTTTTAAATATACTATTGCCATTACTAGTATCAAAAAACCAGAGTTGTGTAGCGACTGTGGTAAATTTTTACTACCAGAAGGAAGTCGTCTAAAAGCAACAGATTATTACAAAAGTGCGCTAAAAGATTATCAAAAAGCAGTACAATTAAATTCCAATCACTCAGAAGCTTACTATCAAATGGGCATTACTTATGTTGCCTTATCGGATACGAAGAATGCCTGTCTTCAACTCCAGAAAGCAGTGGATCTAAAGCATTCAAAAGCTTCAAAATATCGACTTGAAATTTGCTCTAATTAGCCATTTTTACGATTTATTTGTCGATATTCGTCAAAAATAATGTTCTGATAAACATTTAGAGATAAACTCAACTTATACTCTAAACTGTTCTGTGGAACAGTTGTTTCATAAGCAACAAATTAATCGACTAATAATACAATTGAATACACTATGGAAAAGGCACCCGTAATTATTGTTGGAGCAGGATTAGCAGGTTCTTTAATGGCTATTTATTTGGCTCAAAAGGGTTTGGCAGTCGAAATTTTTGAAAGTCGACCAGATATGCGAAAGACAGCCATTAGTGCTGGGCGTTCTATCAATTTAGCCTTGTCTGATAGAGGCATTCTCCCTTTGCAAGAAGTTGGTGTTCTTGACAAAGTAATGGCTGAAGCAGTTAAAATGCCTGGTAGAATGTTGCATTCTGTAGAAGGAAATCTTCAATTTGCACCTTATGGGAAAGATAGTTCTCAGTATATTAATTCTATTTCTAGAGGTGGCTTAAATCAGTTGCTGATGACAGAGGCGGAGTCTTATCCAGATGTCAATATTCATTTTAATCAGAAATGTACAGATATTAATTTTGATACTTGCACCATCACGATAGAAGACTATACCACTAAAGAGATTCAGACCTTTACAGGTTGCACAATTATTGGAGGTGATGGTGCCAATTCTTCGGTTCGTAATGCCTTAGAAAAGGAGATGGAAGATTATAAAGCGAATGTAGATTGGTTAGAACATGGTTACAAAGAATTATCTATTCCTCCAATGGATAATGCTGATTTTGCTTTAGAAAAAAATGCCTTGCATATCTGGCCTAGAGGAAATTATATGTTAATTGCCTTGCCTAATGCAGATGGAAGTTTTACTTGCACCTTATTTTTCCCTTATCATGGGGCGATTAGTTTTGAAAGTTTAGACAGCCCAGAAAAGGTACAAGCCTTTTTTGAAGAACAATTTGGCGACGCGGTACCACATTTGGTACATCTCCAAGAAGAATTTGCTAATAATCCAGTTGGTAAATTAGGTACCTTGAAATGTTACCCTTGGATTCACAGCGACAAAGCTGCTTTGATTGGTGATGCAGCGCATGCTATTGTTCCTTTTTATGGTCAAGGTATGAATGCTTCTTTTGAAGATTGTCGAGTTTTGAATGCTTGTATTGAAAAACATGGAGTGGGCAATTGGGCAGCAGCTTACAAAGCTTATCAAGATTTACGCAAAATTAATGGCGATGCTATTGGAAACTTAGCCGTTGAAAACTTCTATGAAATGCGCGATCATGTTGCTAACCCAACCTTTAGAAAAAAACGGACATTAGAGCATATTCTAGAAAATACCTACGACGATTATCATTCTAAGTATTCTTTGGTAACCTTCCAACCAGAAGTTTCTTATGCTGTTGCTAGGGATTTGGGCAATCAACAAGACGCTTTATTAATGGCCTTGTGCAAAGATACAGAGGAGGTGGAATCTTTAGACATTCCTTCTATTTATGAACAACTTAAAGCGTTAAAAACTAAGGTTTAGTAACGTATAAAAAAATAAAGATGGATAAATTTATGCAAGCCGCTATTGATGAGGCAAAAAAAGGACGTGATACTGGAGGAATTCCAATCGGATCGGTTTTGGTAAAAGAAGGCAAAATTATTGGTGCTGGACACAATCAACGGGTACAACAGAATGACCCGATGGCACATGCTGAAATTGATTGTTTAAAACAAGCAGGTCGAGTAGGTTCTTATAAAGACATGACACTTTATTCCACTCTAATGCCTTGTTACTTATGCGCTGGTGCGGTTGTTCAGTTTGGAATTAAACGAGTCATTGTTGGCGAAGATACGACCTTTCCTGGCGCAGAAGCATTTATGAAGGAACATGGTGTAGAGGTCACCAATCTACAAAGTCAAGAATGTATTGATTTAATGACAACATTCATTGAACAATATCCAAAACTTTGGAATGAAGATATTGGGGAATAGTTTCTTTTTAGATTTGATAATTTGAAAATGTGCCCATTTACTACATGAGAGCTTCCCAAGCTAATTAAGAATCTATGATTCACCGTTAAAGATTCGTTTTATACGCACATTTTCAAATTACTTCCTTTCAAGTCAGATTAATGCAAGTGGCAACGTCCATTGCAACTACGAGTGTGTACTTTATATGCTTCTCCTGTATGTGTATTTGCGCCACATACTACCGATGGGCACTCATAATGAACACGAAAAACAGAAGGTGTATTCGCTAAATCATCAATTACTTTTTGTTGTTCTAACCCCTCATCTATTAAACTCAGTGGGTAATTTTCTAAATTGGGTGTTGTTTGCAAATTATAAACATAACCTATCTGATCGTTTACTTTTATTTTGTAATAACCATAGGCATCTTTATCTAACAACAAAATTTCTTGTTGATCTTCCAAAGTGGCAATTGTATTTCCCTTTAATGGATAGGCTTTGTCTTGAACCTCTAATTCAATTGTTGTCTGAACCACCACAGGGTATCCATTAGCTTTTATATAGTTCAAAATTTTACTTTCCAGACTATTGATCTTTCCTAGTGTTGCCTTTTTAGGCTTTGTTTCATAGGCGTCTAACAAAATAGCTCTTTCATTCGATAACGTTTCAAATGACTTTTGAGCAAACCAACTCTGTATAGAGAGCAAACAACTGAAAATTATTATATGTCATAACATATCTTAGATTACTATTCGTTTAAAAATACATACATAAATATACTGAATAGAAACACCAAATAAAAGTTTTCCAATTTAGAAAAAAAAAATTGACAATTCTAAAACAATCCTATTCGCTTATTTAGAAATAAAAGTTTTATTTTTTATCAAAAAAACGTATTTTAGGGACAACTATACCTCAAACCTACACTACCTTATCAATCAACAATCAATCAACATGGGGTATTATGTAAAGTATGGGCATCGATTTATCAAACGAACACGCAATCGAAGAATTGAGACTATTGATGCTATTTTAGGCACAAAAAAACAGGCTAAAGTTTATGGTTCTGAAAGGGACGCAAAAAAGGCAATCACTACTTATATGTTTGCCTACAAGGAACTAGAAGGAAACTGTGAAATCGTAAAAGCGAGAATACCTCCCAAAAGCGTAGAGGATAAATTCTAACTCTTTTTAGTCAAAAAAAAAGCCAATCGTTTTGCGATTGGCTTACCTTTTTCATAATCATGCTCATGGGTTAGGTTATCATGGTATGAGTTTCAAGATTCAGTAAGGGTTTAAAGTTTAGCTGAATTTCAAAGTTTAGTTTAGACTATGTCTAAGGCAATTTCTTTATTTCATGGATAAAGAGTTTTTCATGAATTTCAAGATTCAGAAAGAGCTTAAAGTTTAGTTTGTCTTGTCTTTGACCTTTTCATGAGGAAGGGTTAGTTCCTTTTTTTGTTATCACAAAGATAAGTTATTAACCCATTCAAAACAAGTCAAACTAATGAATGGTACATCTCATCTAACGAATGGTACACTTTAGCCGATGAATGGAATTTTTCAGTGTTTTAATTCCGCTTTTAAAACCTAATTTGACGCTGCTCTAAAAAGAAAGATAAATCACCTTTCTAAAAAGCCCTCCACTTAAAAACAGAAAAAGCCAATCGCAGAACGATTGGCTTACCTTTTTCATAATCATGCTCATGGGTTAGGTTATCATGGTATGAATTTCAAGATTTAGTAAAGGTTTAGTTGAATTTCAAAGTTTAGTTTAAATTATGTCAAAGGTAATTTCTTTATTTTTCATGGATAAAGATTTTTTCATGGATCTCAAGATTCAGTAAGGGTTTAAAGTTTAGCTGAATTTTCAAGTTTAATTTATATTGTCTTTGACCTTTTCACAAGGAAGGGTTCATTCCTTTTCTTGTTATTACAAAGATAAGCTATTCATCCATTTAAAACAAGTCAAAACAACGAATGGTACATCTCACCTAACGAATGGTACATCTCAACCAACGAATGGGATTTTCATTCCTTTTTAAAGGAGTATTTTTTGTGTATTTGGGATGAGTTGTTGTAAAGCATCTTTCATAGTTTTTCTACAATTTCAAATTGTTTTTTTTCATTTAGAGTAATAATATACAAGCGATCAAACCCCTCTGGTTTACTGGGACGTTCTAAATTTTTCAAGACAGATTTCACTCCAATTTCAGCAACTTTTTGTTTTCCTGTTCGCTGGCTGTTCCAAGCTAAGGATCGTTCTAAGTCTGGCTCAAAAAAATAAGCAACCACTTCATACTTTTTCTCTTTAAACCAATCTATGTAGCGTTTTCGTTCACTTTTTGTTGGATTTGTATTATCAATCACCACTTTTTGTTGAACTGAACGAGCATATTCCATCAGTTTTTGCTCTTTATTTCGCGTGTTCAACAAATCCATACTAATGCGCAAGTGGGTATCAAAAAAGTGTTCTTTATAAACCGTTGATTTGCCGCTGCCTTGAATTCCTATAAATATAATTGCCTGCATTTTTTATTGATTTAAAATTTCTTTTCCTAACCTAGATAAAATAAGTTCATACAACTCTAGAGAACTAAAGCACTCTATTGAACATTTTACTGTTAAAATCTAGGAAAATTTATATCTTTGTCTTTTATTTCTAGAAACTACTATTCACAACATAAATATAGACCATGAAAGTTTCACTAAATTGGTTAAAACAATACGTTACCGTAAACGAATCTAAAGAAGAAATTAGTGACATTCTAACCAATATTGGCTTAGAAGTAGAGGGTATGGAGATTTTTGAGAACGTTAAAGGTAGCTTAGCAGGTTTGGTTATTGGAGAAGTTTTGACTTGTCAAAAACACCCTGATGCAGACAAATTATCTATTACTACCGTTAATATTGATGCAGAAACACCTTTACAAATCGTTTGTGGTGCTCCAAATGCGCCACAAGCTGTGGGGAAAAAAGTAGTCGTTGCTACGGTAGGCACTACTTTATATACTGAAGATGGTGGCTCTTTTAAAATTAAAAAAGGCAAAATTCGTGGCGAAGAATCTCTTGGGATGATTTGTGCAGAGGATGAGATTGGACTAGGAACATCTCACGATGGGATTATGATTCTAGAAGACGAAAAGGCAGTTGCAGGAATGCCTGCTGCAAAATACTTTTCTGGACGTGTTGTTAGTGATGTCATTTATGAGATTGGTTTGACTCCAAATCGTTCGGATGCTACGGGGCATTTAGGAACAGCCTTTGATTTGGCTGCCGCTCTCAAAACGAATTATAAAGAACAAGGAGCATTTACGCAACCCAATGTTGCCAATTTTGCGATTGATAACCACAATCTAAAAATTGACGTTGAGGTGAAGAACCAAGATGCTTGCCCAAGATATGCAGGTATTTGTATTGAAGGAGTAAGTATTCAAGATTCTCCAGCATGGATGCAAAATCACCTAAAAGCTATTGGTGTTGAGCCTAAAAATAATGTCGTAGACATTACCAACTATGTGCTACATGAATTGGGGCAGCCCTTACACGCTTTTGATTACGATCAAATCAAGAGTAAAAAGGTAGTGATTAAAAACTTAGCTGATAAAACAAAATTTACTACGCTAGACGAGGTAGATCGCGAATTGAGTGCAGAAGATTTGATGATTTGTGACGGAGAAGGTAATGGAATGTGCATTGCAGGTGTCTTTGGAGGCATTCAATCAGGTGTAAAAGAGACTACAACAAACATTTTCTTGGAATCGGCTTTCTTTGATGCAATTTCTATTCGTCGTTCTAGTATGCGTCATTTATTGCGTACAGATGCCGCTACTCGCTTTGAAAAAGGAGTAGATCCTAATGGCGTATTATATGCTTTAAAACGCGCAGCATTATTAATTAAAGAATATGCTGGAGGAAGTATTGCTTCTGAGGTAATTGATTTTTATCCTACTCCCATAGAGCGCGCACAAGTAACTGTTCGCTTCGAAAAAGTAACAGACTTGATTGGCGCAGATATTCCCAAAGAAGATATTAAGAAAATTTTGGGTTATTTGGATATGAATATTTTGGAGGAAACAACGAAGGCTTTCACTGTAGATATTCCAACCAACAAAGTAGATGTCACTAGAGATGCAGATGTTATTGAGGAAATTTTGAGAATTTATGGTTATAATAAAGTAGAAACGCCAACAACTGTTAGTTCTGTGCTTTCATTCGCACCAACACCAAATCCATTCAAAGTAAAGAACTTAATTGCTGACTTGTTGACTAGTTCTGGTTTTAATGAGATGATGGCAACTTCTATGACGCGTTCTGAGTATTATAAAACACACTTACCACAGGATGAAGATAGTTTGGTTTATGTAAACAATACTTCTAATCAGCATTTAGATTTAATGCGTCCAAGTATGTTGTTTAGTGGTTTGGAAACCATTGTTCACAATCAAAATCGCCAAAATCAAGATTTAAAACTCTATGAGTTTGGCAAGACTTACTTCAAAAAAGTAATTGATGGAGATGGCAATAGAGACTACTTTGAGAAACAGCACATCAGCTTGTTTCTAACAGGGCAAGACAATTCAGAAAATTGGCATCAAAAAGAAAATAAAGTAAGCTTTTATACGTTAAAGGCTTATGTGGAACACATTATGACTCGTTTGGGCATTTTACCTAGTTCGGTTCAATGTACTTCTATTGATAACGATGACATATTTACCTATGCTTTGAAATATCATAGAGGCAAACAAAACATTGTTTCTTTTGGGCGTTTGGATGGTAATATTGCTTTGGGAATGGGTATCAAACAAGAAGTATTTTATGCGGACTTTGATTTTGATACGATTCTTCAAGTCTTGAAGAAACACAAAATGAAATATCAAGCGATGTCAAAATACCCTGCGGTTCGTCGTGATTTGGCCTTGGTATTGGACAAAGCAGTTGGGTATAACGAAGTTTTGGGAATTGCTGTCAAAACAGGTGGCAAACAGCTGCAAGCAACTAACTTGTTTGATGTGTATGAAAATGAAGAGCAAATTGGAGCCAACAAAAAATCTTGTTCGGTTAGCTTCATTTTTCAGGACGACAACAAAACACTTAAAGATAAAGATATAGACAAAGTAATGTCAAAACTAATTGCTACTTATGAGAAGAAGTTGAATGCACTTATTCGTAAGTAGTAGAATGTAAAAGTATCT